>Ga0116130_1001487_pt1 | contig 13276 bp, 11 predicted proteins | sample June2015DPH_17_5_FD_89733 | JGI IMG/M metagenome (GOLD analysis project Ga0116130, IMG submission 89733) | Peatland microbial communities from SPRUCE experiment site at the Marcell Experimental Forest, Minnesota, USA - June2015DPH_17_40 | ecosystem: Environmental > Terrestrial > Soil > Wetlands...
CGTCCGCGAGCGAGCCGTCGAATGTCTTGGGAATGAAGCTGGCGCCAATGCCTTCCACCTCGTGCTCTCCCTTCGGGCCTCCGCCTAGCACCGAACCCTGGGTCTCGATCACGATCGCCAAGGCCCGCGGATTGCGTTCCTTGAGATAACGCGCCACCCCAGTAAAAGTGCCGCCGGTACCGGAGCCGATCACCACCGCATCAATCTGCCCACCCAGTTGCTCGTACAATTCGCGTGCCGTGGTCTCGTAGTGGAAGTCAGGATTGGCCGGGTTCTCAAATTGTCCCGCGACAAACGAGTTGGGCGTCTTGGCGGCGCGCTCTTTCACGTAGCGGATGGCGCCCTCCATGCCGTCTGCGCGCGGAGTGCGAATCACCTCCGCGCCCAGCGCTTCCATGAGCGTGACCTTCTCTTGCGAGAAGCCTTCCGGCACGGCGAGCACGGTCTTGTAGCCGCGACCCGACCCGATCAGCGCCAGCCCAACGCCGGTGTTGCCGGCCGTCGCCTCAAAGATGGTTGCGCCAGGCTTCAGTAACCCAGCCTGCTCGGCCTTGAGGACTATGCCCAGCGCGGCGCGGTCTTTGATGCTGCCGCCCGGATTCAGGTACTCGAGCTTGGCATAGACGTCGGCAACATTGGGTGGAACGACTTTCCGGAGATGGAGGATTGGAGTTTCGCCAACCAGTTCGGTAATGTCTTCGGCGACACGCAGGGAAGTCATTTCAGCAGTCTTCATGAGCACCTAAGCACGAACCACCAAGCCTACGTGAATGGGAATCAGTCGGTCAATGCGTGGGCTTTCGTCGCTGCGGAAATCGCCGTGGATCTGTCTTGGGTAGGAAAATGAAACGCTTTGCTAACCACTAACCACTAGCCACTGACCACTACTTGGTGCCGGCTTGTTCGGTCACCGGGGCCCGTTGCTGGCCGGCGTAATACCCGCTGCGCGTACGGACCTGAAGCTTCTTGTAGCCCTTGGCGTTGGCTTCTACCTTCACCGTGCGATAGCCGCCTGCGCCCTGGGGCGTGCTGGGCTTGTACTGGATGGTGTATTGATTGCGGATGTCGTGTGCGATTTGCGAAGTAATCGCCTGCACCTCGCTGAGGTCCTTGGGAAAGAACGCGACCCCGCCGGTGTCTTCTGCCATTTCGCGGAGCGCTCGACGCGCCTGCTTGGCATGCTCATCCTGGAGCAATCCAATGGTATAAATCGTTGGACCGTTCTTCTCTTCCAGGAGGCGCACAGTTTCCTCCAGCGAGTGGCGGCTGGCGTTGTCTTCGCCGTCGGTCACCACTAAGAGCACCTTCTTTTCCAGTGCGCCACTTTGCTTTAAGTGGTCCGCCGAGGCTAGCACCGCGTCGCGGAGCGCGGTGCCGCCGCGCGATTCAATCCGTTCCAGCGCATCCTTCAGCTTGGGGATCTTGGCGGTGTAGTCCTGGTCGAGGTAGTAGTCTTCGTTGAAGTTCACCACGAAGACCAGGTCCTGAGGGTTGCTGGATTGCACCAGATTAATGGCTGCGGCATTCACCGCCGGACGTTTCTCTCGCATGGACCCTGAATTATCGATGACGATGCCCATGGCGACGGGAATGTCCTCGTTGCGGAACGAGGTGATTTTCTGCGGCTTGCCGTCCTCGAACACCGTGAAGTCGCCCTTCGCCAGATTGGTGATCAGGCGATTGTGATCGTCCACCACGGTGGCGTGCAGGGTGACTTCGTCAACCTCTTTCCTGAAGACAAAGACGTCGCCCTGCTGGGCTGCGGGCGCTTCGCCTTGCTGCGGGACTTGGACTGTGTCCCCGGGCTGATTGGGCGCGGGCGGTACCGGAGCGGCTTCCTGCTCGCTACTCGGGGCCGGGGCGTTTGCCGGTGGTACTTGTGCTGGCGGATTCTGCGCCGGCGCGGTTTGCTGGCCCGCGGCGCTGCCAGCCGGAGCTGACTGCCCCGAGGCAGTCGAATTCTGGGCCACCATCCAGGTTCCCAAGCATAGGGCCAGTCCAGCCAGTACTGTCGCGAGGTGTCGGCGTCTATTCGGTGGGTGCATAGTATCCCGTTTTGGCGTACACGTGCAGCGGTGGCAGACCTTTCGGAGGATTCAGTTTCACTTTGATCTTCCGCCACTTGCCATCTCGTCCTGGACTGGTTGGACGGTATCCGAGCACATATTGGTTGCGCAGCTCGATGCCAATCTTTGTCGCCACATCCGCCAGTTCGTTCGGATTGCCGATGGTAAATGTCCGTCCTCCCGTCACTTCGGTCACATCGCTCAGCAAGGCCGGCCCTTCGCGCTCTTCCGCCGTCTTGAAGCCATTAAGGTCAAACAGGCCGATGCCATAGATCTGAACGTCGGCTTCCCGCACCATCGACTTGATCTCGCCCTCGGTGTAGCGGCTGTGGTTGTCGCCCCCGTCGGAGATGATCAACAGCGCCTTGCGCTCGCAGTGCGCCTTGCGCATGCGATTCATGCCCAGGTAAATGGCATCGAGCAATGCAGTTCTGCCTTTGGGAATGGCGTAAACCAGCTTGCTCTGGATGTCTTCGACCGAAGAAGTGAAATCGGCCAGCACCTCGGGCTTTTCCGAGAAGGTGATCAGGAAAAACTCATCCTGGGGATTGGCGGTGCGGAAAAATTCCACCACCGCCTCGCGCGACTTGTCGATCTTGTCGCTCATGGAGCCGCTGATATCGAAGATGACGCCCAGGGAAATGGGCGCGTCTTCGCTGGAGAAGTGCCGGATCTGCTGCGGCGTTCCATTATCGGTGAGCTGAAAATTCTCTTTCTCCAATCCGGTCACCAGCCGGTTCATCGGATCGGTGATGGTCACCGGGACCAGCACTAGATCCACGTCTTTCCGGATCGGCTTGGTATGTGTCTTGAGGCTGGGATCGACAATGACCCCGGGCGGTACGGCAATTCCGGTGCTCGGGACCGGGTCAGGCTTCTTGGCTTCGTGAGGAACCAGATGTACGTTCTGATCTTCGTCTTGTGCGTAGCCCGGAATAACCAGCCAGGAGATCGCGCAACAAATCCCAAGCAATAGAGCCAAGCTTTTTGCGCCGCGCACGAGGGCTTGGACGGGCCGTCTCGAAAAACGTTCCGACCGTTGCAGCGGAAACGAGTGCCGAATCGCCGAGCAACTTGACCCAAACCCCGAACTGCGACCGCGGGCCATAAGATCCTCTGGACTGTGGGCTGAATGTTATCACAGCGCGGGGAGTCAGATAACCTGTCGGCAACTGCCCCCACGAGCCATCTTGCCGGAACTTCTCCCCCTATTGATGTAGTTCCAGCGCTTGGGGTTTCCTTTTGTTGAACTGCTACAATCGGGGTGCCTCTCGAAGAAAATTTTTCTGCTGCGAATTCACATTTTTAGGGGAGGCGGAGCCCTTATATATGGCGGACATTTTCCCTTTCCAAGCCCTGCGGTATGACCCTTCCAAGGTGTCACCCGCTGACGTTGTAACCCAGCCCTACGACAAAATCACCCCGGCCATGCAGGAGCAGTATTACGCAGCCAGCCCGTATAACCTGGTGCGCGTGATTCTGGGCAAGCCGCAGGCCGGTGACAATGAGCAGCAGAATGTGTACACGCGAGCCGCAGCTTCCTTGCAGCAATGGCAGGCCGAAGGCGTTCTGGCGCCCGACCCGCAACCCAGCATTTATCTCTACACCCAGACTTTCAAGGTTCCCGGCGACGCTTCTGGCGCGATCGCCGAACGGCGCAGCTTCATCGCCCTGGGGCAGGTGGAGGACTATGACCGCAAGGTCGTCTTCCGTCATGAACAGACGCTCAGCAAGCCGAAGGCAGACCGGCTGAACTTGTTGCGGGCCACCCAGGCCCATTGCGGGCAGATCTTCATGCTGTACACCGATTCCGCGGGTGAGATTGACAATGCTTTGCGGCAGAGCGGTCCTCCGACGGTGGAGGTGCGCGACCAGTACGACGTGTTGCATCGGATCTGGAAAGTTTCCGATCCCGCCATCATTGTAACGGTGCAGACGAAGATGGCCGATAAGAAGCTGATCATTGCTGACGGCCACCATCGCTACGAGACCGCCTTGACCTATCGCAATGAAATGAGAAAACAGGCCAGCCCCGATCTTCGGGCCCCGTTCGAACGGGTGATGATGACCTTCGTCAATATGGATGCTCCCGGGCTGGTGGTCCTGCCAACCCATCGCGTGGTGTTCGGCATGGAGGGATTTGCGATCTTTGACATGGTGGCGAAGCTTGAGGAGAATTTTGCGGTCGAGGATTTGGGACCACTGACCGATGCTGCCGCCTCACTGGATCGGCTGCACCAGGCCGGCAAAGACACCACCGCGATACTCGCGGTTACGTCACATAGCAGCTTTCTGTTGCGTTCGCGTGCTGCCCAGCACTCGAAGAGCCTCGCCGGCCTGTCGGAACGCCAGCGCGCGCTGGATGTCGTGCAACTGCATAAGCTGGTGCTGGAAGACGCAATCGGAATGTCACAGGATGACATTCGCGATCAGAAGTACCTGAAATATGTGCGCGACGCGGGCGAAGCGATTGAGGAAGTGCGCCACGGCGCCAACGTCGCGTTCCTTATCAATCCGGTCCGCATGCAGCAGATGCGCGACCTCGCCTTCGCCGGCGAAGTTTTGCCGCAAAAGTCCACGGATTTCTATCCCAAGATGCTGAGCGGCCTGACCATCTATTCCGTGGAGGGGGCCGCGCAGGGCCCGGCAACGGGAGGACACTAGATTGCCGCTTTCCGGTCGCAGATCGCGGCTTGCCTGGGCGATCACCGCCGGTTTGGCTCTGCTGTTCGCGGCCCTTCTGACTCGTCAAGCCGGCGTTCACGCGCAATCGCCCGCACAGAATCAGCTTACGGTTTATTCTCCCCAGACCTCGTACTCGGTCCCACTGCTGGACGTGAATGGCCAGCCTTACGCGGGTTTGGTGGAGCTGTTCGAGCCGCTAGGTTCGGTGGATGCCCGCATCGACGGCAAGAAGTACAAGTTGCACTTTACGCCTCCGGGTGGCCGTCCTCTGGAGGTGCAATTTACCGGCGGGAAAGATAAGGGCAAGGTCCGCGGAAACGGTTACAAACTGCCGGCAAATTTCGTGCTTCAGAATGGCCGGGGCTATGTCCCGCTGTCGGTCACCAGCGAAATGATCTCGCGGCTACTCGGCGGCGAGACCGAATTACACCCGGCAGCGCGTCGTCTGTTCATCGGCAATGTTCAGGCGCGCTACACCCTGGAACTCCACAAAGACAATCCCCCGCGATTGCTGTTGGGCTTCTCTTCTCCGGTCAATCCAACCATCGCGACTGAACCGGGACGGGTGCGCCTCACCTTTCGCCGCGAACCCATCGTTTCCAGCGGCCCTGAAAACGTGCCTTACAGCGACCCGCTGATCTCGGGAGTGAACTTTTCCGAGCACGATGGCCTGGCTGAACTCGATGTGACAGGAACGGCTCCCCTGATGGCCAACTTTGCCGACGGAGGCCGGACGATCATCATCACCGGTGCTCCCGCTCCGCCACCGGTTGCCCAGGAAGCGCCGCCACCACCCGCTCCGGCCAATCCGCAAAACCCATCGCCGCAGCCGCGGCAGCCCGCCGCGCCGCGCTTCCTGGTGCTGATCGATCCAGCGCACGGCGGCAACGACATTGGAGCGGCCATCACCCCTTCGCTTCCGGAAAAAGATGTTGTGCTGACGCTGGCGCGGCGGGTGCAGCATGAACTCGCCAATCGCGGCATCGCCGCCGGCCTGCTGCGCAATTCCGACGTTGCCATTACGCTCGACCAGCGCGCCACCTGGACGAATGCAGCCCGTCCCGCGCTCTACATCGCACTCCACGCTGCCAATACCGGACAGGGCGTCCACGTATTCACGGCGATGCTGCCTGCGGCCAGCCTTTCGCCGCAAGGCTTTCTGCCGTGGGACACCGCACAAGCCGCATTCCTGGACTTAAGCGGTTCGGTGGCCGGCTCGGTGGCCGCGGAACTGGAGTCCCGCAAACTGCCCAATGCCACGCTGCTGGCGCCGCTTCGTCCGATGAACAACATTGCGGCTCCTGCCATTGCGGTTGAGATCGCGCCTCCCGCCGGGAATGTGGACGAAATTGCCAGCGCGGCCTACCAGGAGCAGGTGGCGCAATCGATCGCCGCCGGCGTTGCCGCCGTCCGCGCCAAGCTGCCCGAGGTGAGACCGTGACCCGGCGCGTCCTGCTGATGTTCGCGGTGTTGGCGCTGATCGCGCTTGGTCTCACCTTCTACGCCCTGCACCTGAAGAGGAAAGTGGCCCGCGATGAGCAACTCGCCGCGGAACAACAACGGGCGCTGGCTCCGCTCACCAATGGTCCGCCCACGCCGGTCACGCTTTACATCGCTTCCGACAGCGATGGCACGCTGCGCCGCACGCAGGTGAAGGTGACCTTGCCGCCGGAGCGCACCGAACGCGCCCGCGCCGTGCTGCGTGCTCTGTTCGGAGAGTATCTGCAATCCTCGTCGTCACATCCCATCGGCGCTGGCGCCGATGTCCGCGACGTTTATTTGTTGGGAGACGACACAGCCGTAGTGGACACCAATGCCGCCTTTGGGGATGCGCATCCTTCGGGCGTGCTCGCCGAAGAGCTGACCGTGGCTTCCATCGTGGTCACGCTCAACGCCAATGACAGCAAGATCCAACGGGTGAAGATCCTGATCAACGGGCAGGAACGCGAAACGCTTGCCGGACACGCCGACTTGCGTCGATTTTATGAGGCCAGCAATATTGGCCAGGTCGTAAAGGACTTGCAGTGACCCTACCGCGCATCGGCGTTTTCGATTCGGGCGTCGGCGGCCTCACCGTGCTGAAGGCCATGGCCGAGCAGTTGCCCGCCCACTACCTCTACTTCGGCGACACGGCCCGCCTGCCGTATGGCACCAAGTCAGCGGAAACCGTTGCGCGTTATGCCATCGGAGCCACTCGCTTTCTGGAAGAGCAGAATATCGATCTGCTGGTGATTGCCTGCAACACCGCGACCGCGCTCGCGTTCCCGCGCATTAAGGACGCCGCGCATGTGCCGGTCGTGGGCGTGGTCGAGCCCGGCGCCGCAATGGCGGCCGAACTGAGCAAGAGTCGCGCGGCCATCGTGATCGCTACCGAAGCCACGGTGAGCAGCCACGCTTACCGCGATGCGCTGCAGCGGCATGGCCTGACAGCCCATGAAAAGGCCTGTCCGCTTTTTGTGCCGCTGGTGGAAGAGGGATGGATCGAGCATCCCGTGACCGAGCAGGTTGCCACGATCTATCTCGCCGAGGCGCTGGCGCAAGCGCCGCAGCAGGCCGACGTTCTGGTGCTTGCCTGCACTCACTATCCGCTCATCGCCCCACTGCTGCGTCGCATCGTGCCCAGCCACATGCAGATTGTGGATTCCGCCGAATCCACCGCGCGCGTGGTCAAGAAGATCATCGAAGAGAATGTGATTTGTCATCCTGAGCGGAGTGAGCGAGGGTCAGCGACCGAACGGAGTCGAAGGACCCCTATTGCTGCAACAATGTCTCCTGCCGAGCATCGCACCTTTCGCTTCTACGTGACCGACTCCACCGACAAGTTCAAACGCCTGGCAACGCGCTTCCTCGGCCGCCAGGTGGATCACGTCGAGCATGTGGACTTGGGCGGATAATGAATGAACTCGTTAGGTGATAACGCCTTCGGTGTCTCTCATGTCATTGACCTCGTTTCCATTCTATTAGATGCCGGAGCATCCCATAAGTTGCTGACGCCGGGGCTGCTCACTGCCGATTATGTCTTTGCAACTACCTGACTGTCAAGTACTTATGAGTGCCTGGATCTCCTGTGGGTTGGAACTTCGAATCCCCGCAAGGTCGGGATCGTCCTGCGCAATCTTTTTCAGGGAGGGATTAAGGGCAATCGCAGCTTTCAGGTCCTCCAAAACCTCCGCGGCCGGCCTCTTCAACAGCGCTTTGTAGCACGCCGAATTGTACACTGCAGGGAAGTTTGTCGGATTCAGGTTGCGCGCCTGGGTTACTGCCTCCAGCGCCTGTTCCAGCAGCTTGGGGTCATTCTTCAATTGTGCCAGCCTCTTCAGCGCCCGTCCTTTCTCTGTGTAAGCCACGAAATAGGAAGGATTGTATTTGATGGCACTATCGAGCCTCTCCAGGGCGTTGTTCAGCATAGCTTCGCTGTCCTTACTCTGGTTGATAAGTGCGCGCGCCTCACCGGTAAGCACGATCGCCAAGACCTTCTGTTGTTCGGCTTGTGTCGTTTCCAGCTTCTCCACAGTCGTTTCCAGCTTCTCCACAGTCGTTTCCAGCTTCTCCGAAACGAAGGAGAGCGCCGCGCGATCAGCACGCGAAAACGCCGCCGGCAGCGCCAGCCGAGTCAACAGGTAGGCAAAGAAGAATCCGCAAACAAAAAAGTAAAGCAGGGTTGCAAGAGAGACACTGTCTGGAATTGCGACGCACCCTTGGCCACAAGAGGAAAGGCTGCCGAAATAGGTGGCCGTAGCCTTCAAGTACGAGGGGAAGTTCTTCAGGTTGATCAGGCCGACGCCAACGATGATCTTGGTCAGCCAGTCCGAGATTTCTTCCAGATTCGTGTTGGAGGCATACCCGCCCGCAGCATTTGTCAGGTCCGCTTCCTTCCCGGAAGCTGTCGTATCTTCGACTGTGGTTTTGTTGACCTGCTTTGAACCAGCGTCAGAAGTCGACCGGTCGCCCTGTCCCGGCTGGCCTTGTGCGCCGCGGCCTTGCAGGCTACGGGGAATTCCAAACAGAAAGCCTGTCAGCGCTCCAAATGCGAAGCCTGCTGCCGCTTCCAATGTCAGTACGGCAAGCGAGAGAAAAAAACCCTGGTGATCCGCCTTCGCGAGCCACTGCCCGAAGGCATACAACGGCAGCGCCAGCGCGCCGCAGCCGATGCACCACAGAATCAGATTTTTGATTCCCTGAACATCGCCGCGCGCTGGGTCCTTGTCGCTGTGGCTGGTTGTAATAACTCCCCCAATCGCACTGGCGCGAAGGACAACGAGAACGGTTCACCAAAGCCCTCGTCGCCCATCTCGCTAGTACGGCGAGTCCCGAGGCGTAGCATACATTTGAAGGCGCTTTCCGGCAACCGATTTCGACTACCCATTTTCACCAGACTCTGAGTCACGACCCCGAAGCTATACAATCGCCGCTTATGATCTATCGCTCCGATAATCGTTCGCCTGAGCAGATGCGGCCGGTCAACATTGTCCCCGACTTCATCTCCACCGCCGAAGGCTCGTGCCTCATCGAACTCGGCAACACTCGCGTTATCTGCACCGCGACCATCGAAGACACGGTGCCGCAATTTCTGCGCAACCGCGGCAAAGGCTGGGTCACCAGCGAATACGGCATGTTGCCGCGCTCCACGCTGACCCGCACGCCGCGCGAAGCCAACAAAGGACGCCAGAGTGGGCGCACTCACGAGATCCAGCGGCTCATCGGACGCTCGCTGCGCGCCGTAACCGATCTGGAGAAGCTGGGTGAGCGCACCATTTTCCTCGACTGTGACGTGATTCAGGCCGACGGCGGCACGCGCACCGCGTCCATCACCGGCGCTTTCATCGCGATGGGGCTGGCCATGCGCCGCATGATTGAGTCGGGCGCACTGACTGTTGCGCCCATCCGCGATTACATTGCCGCCACCAGCGTCGGAATTGTGGATGGCGAGATCATGCTCGATCTCTGCTACGAAGAGGACGCGCGCGCCGACGTGGACATGAACCTGGTGATCACCGGCAGCAAGAAGATTGTCGAGGTGCAGGCCACAGCCGAACACCGTCCCTTCGACGACGCCCAATTGGCCAGGATGATGTCACTCGCACGAAGCGGCATCGAGTCGCTGATCGTGCGCCAGCAGGCGGTGCTGACGGGCTTGCCGCTAAGGCAGTGATTTTCACGCGCTGGGTGATTGCAGGCAGCTTCCGAGTGGCCGGCGATCCTCCGCTCAGTCGCCTACGGTCTAGTTATGTTTTCAAAACAGGAGAAAGGCCCGCATGAACAACACGGATCTCCACGTCATTGCTGCAGAACTGAACTCCCGATCACGAACGCATCCAATTGGTGCCCTCCAGGAGGTTCGGGCAGACCTGAAAGGGCTGTCCCGCCAGGCAGGTCATGATATTTTCAGCGGGCAAACAATCACGGACGAATGGGCTTTTCACCATGGCGGACGTTCCGAGCTGCAATTCAACATCGGGGAGATTTCCGACCCCCGTGGACTTAGGTACGGAGTAGCGTTCTCGTTCGAAACAAGTCGCACTCTGCCTTCGCCGCTTGAAGTGTTGGCTCCGAAGGTCAAACTCTTCAATGATTTCATGGAGCTGAACGCTGAGGCGTTCGCAGATATGCGCATGTGGCATTTCGAAAAGGGAGGTAGGACTCCCTCTGATGAATACATGCCTGGCCCCATTCCCTGGGAACGCGTCAAAGAGGGAGTGTTCGCCTTCCTGGGAAAGCGGCAACCCCTCGACAGCATAGACTATGAAGCCATCCTCGGTGATCTGGACCGACTACTGCCACTTTACAGGTACGTCGAAAGCGGGGGCGCGTCACAACCTATTGTGATGCCGGTTGAGGCCCGATTCGCATTTCACGCCGGATGCTCTGTCAAGGCATCGTCGGCTGTTGCAACGCAGATCCAGAGGCAAATCGACATCGTTCTTCGGCACAACGAACTTCAACAGGCGCTACATCGTCGATTGGTATCAGAATACGGTGATGAGAATGTCGGTGCTGAAAACCCAAGCGGCGTTGGAACCCGCGTTGACATAGTAGTGCGGCGAGAAAACGATTTTTGGTTCTACGAGATCAAGACAGCGTGTTCTCCGCGCGCCTGCCTTCGCGAAGCGGTTGGCCAATTGCTCGAATACGCGTTTTGGCCTGGTGGTCAGGGCGCGACCCGCCTGGTTGTCGTAGGAGAATGCGCAATCGATGATGACGCCACAGAGTACCTGCGTCGTCTCAAGGATCGATTCTCTTTGCCGATCGATTATGAGCAGATCGCCATTTGAGGCGGTCACGCCTGGACTTCGGTGGTATTACGAACGGTCCTCGCACGCGGTCCGGGAATTCAGTTAGAATTCTCTGTTCTGCAACTGCGGGCCCAACCGCTGTGCTGCCGGACCAAATTCGAAATCCGTTCATACCGGGCGCGCCGCGCCTGAGGAAGGTTCTGTCATGAAACTTACTCCTGGGAAACTTGCGGGCATCAAGGCCGTTTCGAACGATCGCGGCGTTATCGCCGCGGCCGCCATGGACCAGCGCGGTTCGCTGAAGAAAGCGCTGGGCACCTACGCCACCGACGCCGGCCTGGAAGAGTTCAAGATCCACGTGACTGAGGTGCTGACCAAGCACGCCAGCGCCATTCTGCTCGATCCCGAGTGGGGTCTGCCTGCCTCCAAGCGCCGCGCCAAGGGTTCGGGTCTGCTGCTGGCGTACGAGAAGACCGGCTACGACAAAACTCTGCCCGGCCGCCTGCCTGACCTGCTCGATTTGTGGTCGGTGAAGCGCCTGAAGGAAGCGGGCGCCGATTGCGTGAAAATCCTGCTCTACTACACGCCGTATGACGAGCAGAAGATCAACGATCACAAACATGCGTGGACCGAACGTATCGGCGACGAGTGCAAGGCCAACGACATCCCATTTTTCCTCGAATTGGTGGGCTACAAAGAGGGCCTGGACGAGAAGGGCGCCGAGTACGCGAAGCTGAAACCTGAAGTAGTGGCCAAGTCGATGGCGGAGTTCTCCAAAGACCGCTACGGCGTGGACGTGTTGAAGGTCGAGATTCCGGTAAACCTTCAGTTCGTCGAGGGCGCAAGGTCGTTCAAGGGCACCAAGGCTTACACCAAGAAGGAAGCGCTCGACCATTATCGCGCCGCCGCTAGCGCAACCGGCAAGCCGTTCATCTATCTGTCGGCCGGCGTGAGCAACTCCGAGTTCATCGAAGACCTGGAGCTCGCCGCCGAGTCGGGCGTGAAGTTTAATGGCGTGCTCTGTGGACGCGCCACCTGGAAAGATGGCATCCCCATCTTCGCCGAAAAGGGCGGGGCCGCTTTCCGCGCCTGGCTGGAGGACGAAGGCGTGAAAAACATCGGCAACGTAAACAATGCGCTCAAGGCCGCGACTCCCTGGTACAGCATCTACGAGGTGCCTGAAGCGGTGGCAGCGCGGTAGAGCAGCGTGGGCGAGGACAGTCACCATTTTCGAAACTATGGCGCGCGGAAAACCTCTACGCGCCTTTGTTGTGGACCGGCGGCAGGCCGGCGGCGACGCCGCTGCGACTTCGACATCTATGAAATGCATGAAATTGGAGTCGATTCCGTGATCTCACGAGCACGCATTCTTTTCACCGCGGTTGCGATTATGAGCGTCGGCGCGGCGCTTTGGCTGGCGCCTTGCGCTGCGGCCCAGAATTCCAGCTTCCGCAATGCGCCTGCGTCGGCCGCGGAGATGAAGAATCCCTACAAAAGCGCCTCCTCCGCCGCAGCCGGCAAGAAGCTGTATTTGCTGAATTGCGCGCAATGTCACGGCAGCAATCTTCAGGGAATAGGACCGGCGCCGTCGCTCGACCGCGCTCAGGTCAAAAACGCGAAACCCGGAGAGCTGTTCTGGTTTATCACCAAGGGAAAGCTGGAATCGGGCATGCCCTCGTGGGCAAACCTGCCGCAACAGCAGCGCTGGCAGCTCGTGACTTTCCTGGAGTCGCAGGATAACGCCAAGGCCGCTGCGAAATGACTTGTCACTGCTGCGATACGCGAAATCCGCTATAACAGAGTGGTGAGTGCAAGCAATCCTTTTTTCGCTCCCAAGACGGCCTTGATCACCGGCGCGTCCAGCGGCATTGGACTGGAACTGGCGCACCTGTTCGCCCGCGATGGCTATCGTTTGGTGCTGGTGGCGCGCAGTCGTGGCGCGCTGCGTGAACTGGGCGACGACCTGCAGTCGCGCTACAACGTGACCGTGCGTATCTCGCCCAAGGACCTGGCCCATCCGGCGGCGCCGACCGAGCTCTACCAGGAATTGCAGGAAGCCGGCATCGTTCTCGACGTGCTGGTGAACAATGCCGGCTTCGGCGGCGGCGGGGCGTTTCTTACCACCGACTGGAACAACGAAGCCGAGATGATGCAAGTCAACATGGTGGCGCTGACCCACCTCACCAAGTTGTTTCTGCCGCAGATTCGCGCCCGCGAGGGCAAACTGCTCAACGTGGCCAGCACCGCTGCCTTTCAGCCGGGGCCGTTCATGGCCGTCTATTACGCCAGCAA
>Ga0116130_1001492_pt1 | contig 13225 bp, 9 predicted proteins | sample June2015DPH_17_5_FD_89733 | JGI IMG/M metagenome (GOLD analysis project Ga0116130, IMG submission 89733) | Peatland microbial communities from SPRUCE experiment site at the Marcell Experimental Forest, Minnesota, USA - June2015DPH_17_40 | ecosystem: Environmental > Terrestrial > Soil > Wetlands >...
CGATCGACTCCTGCTGGAGGCGCCAGGAATCGCTTGGATCGGCCACCGAGAATTCCGGATCCACCGCGGCGAACACCGCGTTCTCTTTCAACAGCCGCGCGCAGAACCCATGCACCGTGGATACCCAGGCCCGTTCGAGTTGGGCGCGGATCTCCGGACAAGCCTCGGCCAGCTTGGCGCGTATGTTGGCGGCGGCCTTTTCGGTGAAGGTGATGGCGAGAATGCGCTGCGGGTTTGCGCCGGCCTCCACCAGTTGGCGAAAATGTTCCACCAGGACAGTGGTCTTGCCGGAGCCAGGACCCGCCACCACGCAGGTGTCGAGCGGCGGCCCGGCAACTTCGATTGCCGCGCGCTGGGCGGGAGTGAAAACGACTTCCGTCATGCGCCCTCGACCGCCGCCACCGGAACTTCGATGCGGCAAACGTCACAGCACTGACAGAAGCGGCATTGGTCGCGATCGGCGGGCTTCACTTCGATGCGGCCGCCGCGGATCTCCTCCACAGCGCGCTGCGCCCGCTCCCGCGTGCGGGCAAACCAGCCTTCCGGCATCGGCTGCGATTCAAGTTCGCCCGCATCGCTCCATCCCACATACTCCACGCCGCCCTTTAAGCCGATATAGAACACGCCCGCCGGAGTCACGCCGAATTCCTGTGCGGCGCCCATCAGATACAGCGGCGCTTGCAGCAGCCGCTCGTCGTCCAGCTTCTTCTTGGTGTTTTGTGCGTTGCTGTATTTGTAGTCGAAGACGAAGGCGCGGCCGTCGGCCGCTTCGTCGAGGCGGTCGATCTTGCCGCGTATCTCAGTGCCGTCGGCGAGAGCGTAGCGAATTCTCTCTTCCGTGCGCGAGCGAAACTGGCCGCGCGGCCACTGGGTGTCGGCGGCGAAAGCCAGCAGATCGTCGAGCATCGCATTGCGCAGGCGTTCGGTGTGATAGGCAGCGGGAATGCGATGCTCCTCGATCAAGCGCGCGAACGCCTCATCGAAAACGGTCGCGATATCGCCGCCCTCCACCCACCAGCGGGCCAACACCTCATGCACAATATTCCCTTGCAGCATGAAATCGAGCCGCTGGTCCGGCCGCGGCGGGTGCGTCTGTAGCTTCAGCGTCTGGCGGCCGAAATACTGAAAACCGCATTGCAAATAGCTCTCGAGCGACGTCGGCGAAACGCGCGCGGTTTTTTCCACCAGCGCCTGGAGCAGGGAAGCGCGCGCGATAGGACGCGGCTGCCGCGGTTCACGCGGAAAGCGAGGGCGCGGGGCGACAGCCGGTGCCTCCTGCGGAGGCGCGATGAAGTCCTCGAGGAAAATCGATGGAAGATTGGATTCGCCGCGCCCACTGGATTCGGGATAGGAAAGCGTCACCAGCATGGTGGCGCGAGTGAGCGCGGAATCGAACAGCGCCCGCTCCTCCCGCTCGAATTCGGCCGCCGTGCGCACGCGTATGCCGGCGGAATTGAGGCGCCGGCGCGCTTCATCGGGAAAGAATGCGTCCTGCCGATGCGGTTGCGGAAACTGGCGTTCCAGCATCCCGCAGACAAACACGATGGGCAGCACCCATTGGCGCGCTTCGGGCGCGCTCAACACGTGGACCACGTTGCGCCGTGCGTCGTCGCGCCAGAGCCGAAGCGGCTTGAGGCGCAGCACGGATTCGACCGTGCGCCAGAACGGCTCGAGCGGGATTTCAGCCGCCGGATCGAGCGCGAGCGCGGCTTCCACCAGCGCTTCGTCGAACGCCTTCAGCGCAGCAGTCTGGCTGCGCCACATCGGCACCAGTTCGCGATCCGCGATGTCGGAAGAAGCAACCGCCGGGCGGAACAGGTTGCGCAGGGTGGCGAAGCGCCGCGCCCAGTCTTTGGGCAGCAGGACGAAGGAGCGCCACTCTTCCAGCGCGCCCATCTCCTCGATCAGCGGCAGCAGTTTTTCGGCTCGAGCCTCGAGTGCCAGCTCCTTCAAAGCGCCGAGGCCGGAATCGGGCGTTTGCTCCCTCACCTTGAAATCGAAACGGTCCATCGCGGCGGAGGCGGCAAAACGCGGTGTCAGCCGCAACACGGCGAGCGTTTCGAGGTGGTCCCATCCGCCCAACATGGCGTCGATGGCGCCGGCCAGGAAGCGCGTGACGGGATGCCGGTCGAGCCGATCGTCGAAATAGAAGCGGGCTGGAATGCCGAAGCGGCTGAAGGTGGTCCGCAAAACCGGCACGTAGGATTCCGGCCGCACGACCACGCCGATTTCGCGAAACGGCCGGCCCGCCGCGGCTTGATCGAGGATGCGGCGCGCAATCTCTTCGGTCTCGCGCTCGACGTTCGCGGCCCGCACCACGGCCACGGCGGGTGTGGAACGGACGCGCGGCATGTGTTGTTCCGCAAAACCCATCGCAGCCAGGCGGGCGCGCAATTCCGGTGCGGCGGCGGAATCGAGCGTGAGAACGATTTCGGCATGACGGCCGAGTGCGGCCAGCACTTCCAGTTCCGCATCCGGCAGCGCGTGAAATCCATCCAGCCAGATGGTGCGCATGCCGCCCAGTCCTTCCGCGGCGATGCGGGCGGCAGCCAGTTGCAGGCACCGCGCGCGCAACGCGAGGCCGCGGCGTTCGAGCGCGGTCTCGACCTCTTTATATATGGCGAGAAAGGGCGCGGCCAGCGGCGCATCGGGAAGGTTCCGGCGCAAGTGCTGGCTGTCGCAGCCAGCCGAGGAGAATTCCTGGAGAGTGCGCGCCAGCGCTCCGCGGAAGCCGGCGAGGTGCGCCACCTGGCGGAATTCGGGGCGATCGATCCGCACTGCTTCTTCGACGGCCAGGTAGATCAGGGAATCGGGCGCCTGGACCGCCGGCAAAGCCCAAGGTAGAACAAAGCTCGATAGCGTTTGAATGGCGCCGCCGCGCAGAGCGCAGCCTTCGCGCGCCAACTGATTCTGCAAGTGCTGCGCCAGCGTGGCCGTCGGCACCAGCAACCGCACGGCCGCGCTGCCACTGCGCGCGGCGTCGCGCAGTTCGTTCAATACCAGGTTGGTCTTGCCGGAGCCGGCGGGCCCAACGATGAGGCGCATCGGCTCTAGTGTAACCGCGGCGCACGCACGAGTGCGTGCCGCCACATTCGTCCGTCAAACTCAGGCCTTCTCCCAAACCAGTAATGCCCGGGTGCTGGCCAGGCGGCCGAGCGGGCCGGCGATGCGTTCGCACTGCTCCGCCATGCGGATGATCGCGCCGGGCATCCTGCGCTTTCGCTTGAAGCCCAGCGCGGCCAGGTAAGCGAGTCCCAGAAATGGTTCGCAGCGGACCAGCTTGAGACCGGCGGCGGGCTGGTTTCGCACCCTCCGCACTAACTGGTAGGGAATGGCGGCGTTGCCGTCAAACGCCTGCTTGCCGGTGGAGCGGAATGGCTGGGCGATATCGATCGAAAGCACACAGTCTTCGTGGTGGAAATAGCGATAGAGAACGTAGGAGGGAGGCGTGATCCACGGTTCGATCGCCACCAAGCGTCCGCCGGGCCGGAGGACCCGCGACACCTCGGCCAGAAAATCGAGCGGCTTCGGCAGATGGTGGATGACGTCCAGCATCACGACCGCGCCGGCGCTCGCCTCACGGAACGGCATGCGGCAACCGTCGCAGACCACATCCACCCAGGGCGTGAAGATGACGTCGGTGGAAATCGACTCGGCGAAATACTCCCGAAAGAAGCCCGGGCCAGCGCCGAGTTCCACAATCGGCCGCCGGCTGCCGGCCACTTCCAGCAGCGTGTCAAAAAAGCCGTGGTAAACGGCTCTCAGCTCCGGACGAAGCGCCCAGATTTCCCGGTGCTGCCGGACATAGTCGAGATCGGACGTCGCCGTTTGCGCCACATAGCGATTATACGTACACAAAGCGGCAAGCTAAAGCATGCCCTACCTTGACGTCCTGTGGGGAATGCGCCTATAGTTCGACTGTGAAACAGTTGCTATCGTTGGCGAGCTTCATTCTCCTGGTATCGGTGTGCGGCCCGTTAGCCGGCCAGACTGCATCGCAGGCAACCGGCGGGCCGCCTCCGCCGGCCGAGATGACGGCGCAGCAGGATCATCAGCGATTGATGGATCTGCTGCACATCAACTCGCTGCGGCAGGGAGCGGATCCCAATCATCCCGGGGTGGAGAATGCAGTCAACTACGACGAATCGAAGGCAAATCCTTATCCGAAACTGCCGGACCCGCTGGTGTTGAAAAACCGGAAAAGGGTGACCACGGCGAAAGTGTGGTGGAGCAAGCGCCGCCCGGAAATCGTGGAAGACTTCGACCGGGAAGTTTATGGCCGCGTCCCGAAGGTGACTCCCGCGGTGAAATGGGAGGTCACGAGCACAAGTAACGACAAGATTGGCGATGTGCCGGTGGTTACGAAGAAACTGATGGGGCACGTCGACAATTCGTCGTACCCTGCGATCACGGTGGACATCCAGTTGACGTTGACCACTCCGGCCAACGCGGCCGGTCCGGTGCCGGTAATCATGGAGTTCAGTTTCGGCGCTCCCGGCAATCGGGGACCCGGACGCGGACCTGCGCCTCCGCCCGGGCGCGGCATGCCTGCGGCCACGGGACCGAGTTGGCAAGAGCAAGTGTTAGCCCTGGGTTGGGGCTATGCCATTCTGACGCCGACCAGCGTGCAAGCCGACAACGGCGCGGGCTTGACGCGCGGCATCATCGGTCTGGTCAATCAAGGCCAGCCGCGCAAGCTGGATGATTGGGGCGCGCTGCGCGCCTGGGCCTGGGGCGCAAGCCGCGCGCTGGATTACTTTGAGACGGACCACTCGGTTGACGCCAAGCAGGTGGGAGTGGAGGGTCACTCGCGATATGGCAAAGCGGCGCTGGTCGCCATGGCGTATGACCAGCGCTTCGCGATCGCCTATGTCAGCTCCTCGGGCGAAGGGGGCGCCAGGCTGCACCGCCGCAATTTTGGCGAGTTGGTGGAGAACGTGGCCGGCACGGGCGAATATCACTGGATGGCGGGTAACTTCATCAAGTACGCAAGTCTGTTCACACCGAATGATTTGCCGGTGGACTCTCACGAGTTGATCGCGCTGTGCGCGCCGCGCCCGGTGTTCATCGGCGCCGGCGCCACGCAAGGTGATGGGTGGGTGGATGCCAAGGGCATGTTTCTGGCAGCGGCCGGCGCCGGGCCGGTGTACAAGCTGCTAGGTAAGAAGGATCTCGGAACGACTGAGTTCCCCGCGATCGAGACACCACTTATCGACGGCGACATAGCTTTCCGGCAACACAGCAGCGGCCACACTCCGGCCCCGAACTGGCCGGTGTTTCTCACTTTCGCCAGGAGGTATCTCAAGGGACCGGCGGCAGTGGCCGGCGCGCGGCTGTTGGAGCGATAGCAAGCGCCTGATAACGATCGGAAGCGCTCCTCGATAACCCCCCATTGTCATGGGCGGTATTCCGGAGTATTATTCATATTAGACAAGCTGCGCGTCGCTAGAAAGAACAACAGCAATGCAGAACACCGTGCCGCCGGTGCGGGAGAGTTCGATAAACGCCGACGATCCCACGTCAGTTATAGGTCAGCCCGAAACCGGTCTCCCAACGGAGGACGCGGTTCCAGGCAGCGAAGTAGCTCTACAGCGCCTCGATACGATCAGGCCCGGAACGGTCGTGCTGATCGAATCTCAGGATGGATCCCACTCGGAGGAATACTGCGTCCGCCAGAGCACCCGAAACGGCACGACCCAGAGTATCCGGCTCGTGCGCAGCCCGTCGACGGAGAACGCAGCCGGAGCCGAACTTGTAGCGGAGGAACCCAACTACTACGACGTTCTGCAGATCGGCGTGAAGGCCGAAGCGGAAACTATCTATCGCGTCTACCGCATCATGGCCGCTCGTTTTCACCCGGACAATCCAAAGACGGGCGATGTCGAGAAGTTCCTGCTTCTGAAGGCGGCCTACGAAGTGCTGTCCGACCCGGCGCGCCGCAGCGAGTACGATTCGCGGCGCGAAAAGCAGGACGCTGAGCCGATGCCGATTTTCGAGCTGAAGGATTTTGTGACCGGCGTGGAGTCCGAAGCGAACCGGCGTCTGGGAGTGCTGTCCTTGCTGTACAACCAGCGGCGCCAGGACCCGGAGCGTCCGGCAGTCTCGCTGCTCCATCTCGAACACCTCATGGCGTTCCCGCGCGAATATCTGAACTTCACGATGTGGTTTCTGCGCGCGAAGGGGTACGTGACGGCGGCCGACAATGCGGATTACACGATTTCAGCTTCGGGCGCGGAATTCGTGGAAGCGAATGTGGACAAGAGCGAGGTTCTTGCCCAACTGCTCTTTCCCCACCACGCATAGCAAGGCCGCGTCGGTACTCGCGTTGGGAATTGCGGTAACGTGTTACAAACTACTTCTGAATGCGCGCCCGAGCAGGGCCGGGCGTACCCGGCCCTTACGGGTCCGTTGTTGGGGGCGAGGCGCGCCTTGCCCTCGGATCGAGAGAGAAAGCGCCATCGTAATTGCGAAATGGCGTACTAACCTAAGGGGCGGTCACAGTAAGGAACGCGTCAAGCTGCGTCTCGGCGTCGGCCAGCAGGGCTGTAATCAGGTGATCTCCGGAAGTTAAGCCGGCCGGCACGACCACGTTGATCTGGTAGAGACCTGGACCCACCAGACCGGCGAACGTGACCTGGGCTTCGACGGCGTCAATGACCACGGTCGGCCAAGCAGGGAGGGGCAGCGGGGCTGGGACGATCTGCCCATTCGGAATCGGCGAACTGGTGGCACCGAAGCCGGTTCCGTAAAGCACGATGGTCTCGCCGGGCGCGGCTCCGGTGGTGGTGACGCCGCTGATGAGACCAGTGGGACCGATCAGCGAATTGTTCGCGTGTGTCGCCGCGACGTAAAGATGACCGTTAGTCGCATTGGTTCCGATCAGGAAGAACGAAGGCGCGGTGAGCAGAGCAGTGGTTGACACGAGCGCGCTATCCAGTCCGTTGTTCGTGGTCTCGATCCGAACCGTGCCGGGCACGATATCGGCGGGGACCAGGAAGTTGATCTGCGTGTTACTGACAAAGCTCACTGGCGCGGCTTCGCCGTTTACAGTCACTCCGACTCCGCCCACCGTGGTGGGGAGCGTGCTGCCGGTAACCGTCCAAGTGACGGGCAGCGGAGCCAATGCCGCGCCCTTCAGAGCCACCCAGGTGTTGGGGGCGATATCCGAGGCCAGAAAGCTTCCCGCGTTCTGAATGCCCGTGACCGGAAAGGACGGAACAGGCTGAATGCTGCCGAGCAGACCATGCGACTCCACCGGATCGTTGTTGGGACCTCCTCCGATGCCGGCCGTGAAATAAAGCGTGCCTGGGTCTTCACTGTTGGAGCCACTGCCGAAACTCAGGGACCAGAGCCCCGGATAAGCTATCGGCGCACCGGTAGGATCGTTTAACGAAGCCAGCCAGTCACCGTTAGTGAGGTTGTAAGCGTTGATCCAGCCATCGCCAAAATTGCCGACCAGCAGTGCGCCTCCAAACGGTCCGAAGGTGGGGGGAGCCACAGCTAGGCCCCAGGGCGAATTCAGCGCCCCGTTGGAAATCAGGGTAGTGACCAGCTTGCCGGTCTGATCGAACAGCGCGACGTATCCGTTGCCGGCCCCGGGCACTGAGATTTTTTGTGTGGTGTCCTGCTTGGCGTAAGCCACGTAGACGTTCCCGCCGATGATGGCCACGTTATACGGAGCGAACCCCGCGGGGATGGCTGAGTCGACGAAGGCGCCGGCGTTGTGAACGGGCTTGGGAGTGCCATCGAATACATCGACGGTGCCAGCGTGAAAGTTGGCCGCAAACAGCATGGGGGCACCCGTTACTCCGCCCAAGACGCAACCCGTGTAGACGGCGCCAGAAGCGGAGTTATCGAACAGGACTTCGGCCTCGGTGGAACTCACGCTGGAATTCCAACCCGTGATGAGGCCGTCGGCGGAACAGAATATGAACGAGGCCGGCTTACCCGTGGCTACCGCGAATTCCGATGTATTGGAGGAAAATGTATTGAATATTACTCCAGTAACCGGTCCGCCGGTCTTCGCTCCACCAGCGGCCGGTATGTCGACGATCAATGACTTGGCTGTGCCGGTCCCATCATAAAGCGTGGAAGTGCCGGAGCCGTTGTTGCCGATCCAAAAGGGACTCTGCCCGAAGCCGTTGCCCCAGGGGTTTACCAGATTGGGATCCTGGTGGTCCGCAACACCCGTTAGGTCGGAGACGAACTTATGCACCAGAAAGGTGTTCGGGGCGGTCTGCGCCATCGCCACCGCACTAAGCGCGGCGGCGAGGACCCCCAATCGGCAAGCGGCGCGCGAGATACGCACTAAGTCGAGTATTCCGTCATGGTTCATAGCAGCAGTGTACAGTGAGAAGCTATGTGATGAACGTAAACTCGACGTGACACCAGCACTTAGATGGTGACAAAGGATACGTTACCCGCTGCTGCCTGAAACTCGAAGAGCCCGGCGCGGGCGCCATCGCGATGGCGTCGCTACCGGGCTCTTTCACTGCTTTGTAATGACGGGCGGTTACTGGACGTCGCTGACTTTGCCGTCTTTGAAAGTTACTTTCATGTCTTTGTAGACATAGATTTTCTTGGCGCCCAGGTTAACGATCTTCAAGGGAGTTCCCAGCGCCGCTGTAACTTGATCTATGGTCTGGCCTACATCGACGCTAACCGGCTCGGCGGCCGGCGCGGCGGCGGGTGCAGGGGCGTTGGGGCCGGGGCCGGAAGCGGCTGTGTCAGAGGTAGCTTCCTTCTCGGCCTGGTCGGCTGCCTGCGATTGCTGATTGATCTCGGCGGCGACTTCGCTTTCCGGCGGAGGCGGGGGCGCAATGGCGGCCATCTGGCTCTCTACCGGAGCAGCCTTGGCGGCAGCCGGGGCTGCCGGCAATCCGCCTTGCCCCTGCTTCTTCTGCAGTTCCTGCAGGCCCGCATCGATGGTCTCGCGCATATGGTTCTGCATGTCCTGCAGATCCTGGAGCGCCACGGAAACGACATCGCCCCTCGGGCATTCCTTACCGCCCTTGCTGGCCAACACGGCCAGGTTCACGGCTTGCGCGTCCGGCGCGACCTGGCCGCGGAGTTGGATCGCGTCGCCTTCGCTGAGGGCGCACTCGTTGCCCGCGGCGTCGGTCACGTCGAGATCGGTACCGGCTACGAAGACGTGCGGCTTGCCATCGGTGAGCATGCGCTGAATGCTGCTGGATGCTGCGTCCGGCTCGGCATTAGGGTTGGCGGCCTCGTGGTTTTCGAGGGCAACCTGTTGCTTCACCTCGTCGGCGATCAGTTGTTTCACGTCGGGCGTAAGCGGCGCGGGATTGGACATGGCGGGGGCGTTCGCCTGATACGCCGCTTGCAGCGAATTCGCGATGAGATAGTCCGTCAGCCAGAGCGACGGGGCGGCGTAAACCGGATAAGGCGTGAAGTAAGCGCCATAGTATCCATACCAGGGATTGCCGCCCCAGCCCCAGCCATAGGCAATCGGATTCACCCACGGATTGTAGGCCCATCCGTAGAAAGCCGCTCCGTAATAGTAGCTCGGGAAGTACGGATTCATATACATGCCGTGATAATAGGAGCGTCCGTAATAGTGATTGTAGTAGTGGCCGTCGCGATAGTAGGAGCGCCGGGCGTATTCGTGGCCATGATACATATAAGGCCGTTGCACATAGCCGCGGCCGCCGCGCCCGACGTAGACGCGGGAGTGGTCGCCGCGCTCGACCATTACGTGCCGGCTTCCGTTCAGCCCGTGGTGAACGTCCATACCGCGCCGGTTGTCGTGGAACCCGGCGACGTGTCCATCCGCACGCCTGGTAACGGCGCCATGGGAGGTCTGCATGGTGGTGTGGCCTCGCGGGGTCGGACCGCCATGTCCGCCGGCAGGGCCGCCGTGGGTCGCCATGTTGTTATGGCCGCCGGGCGAATTGGTTCCGAAGTGCTGCCCGCCCGTCGAACCGGCGCCGTGCGTCGCGCCGGCGCCGCCAGTGGTGCCGGCATGACCGGTGGATGCCCCGGCGCCGTGTGATGTGCTGGCGCCGCCAGTTGTAGTGGCCGTATGACCGGAGGACGTGGATGGGCCGTGCGACGCAGTTGACGCCCCGGTGCTGTGGGACGCGCCCGCCGCACCGGAACTGTGGGACGCGCTGGCGCCTCCACCTGCCGGTTTGGCAGCGGCAGCCTTGGGTGCGGGCGCGGCCGGCTTGGGTTTATCGACGCTAAGCGCCGGATACGCAAAAAACAGCAGAGCCAAAGACGCGGTCAGGCATCTGGCGGAAAACAAGGTGCGAACTCCATACATCTTCATTGAAGATCTCCTCAGTCGGCTCCTTCGAGCTGGCCCAAGCGGGCTACTGTACGTCCGTCACTTTTCCGTTGACGAAGGTAACTTTCAAATCCTTGTAATAGTAAATATCTTTGGTTCCGACCTTGGCCTTTTTCACGGGCTGGCCCAAAGCCGCTACAACTTGATTTATGGTTTGTCCTTCCGAGACGGACACCGGGTCAGCCGGCGGGGGCGGCGGGGCTTCGATCGGCGGCGGCGGAGCCTCGGCGGGAGCCGGAGCGGCGGGGGCTGCCGCGGGCTGGCTTGGCGCTGGCGCATCCTGCTGCCCGCCTTGCGGCGCTGCCTTGTCGCCGCCCTTATCGTCGCCGGCCTTGTCATCGGACGGGGCAACCGTGATGATCTCGGCAACGGCTTTTAAGGCTTCGTCCGGCGATGGGGTGATGGCTCCGAACGGAATCATCAGTGACGTCGCATAACGCGTGTCGCTGATGGCATCGGTGAAGAAGCCGAGAACGATCCCCGGATCCTTGCCGGAGTCTCGGACTTCGATCTTGGTTACCCAGAACTTTTCTCCGGCTACGAAGGTTCTGCTCGCCGGGGAATCCGGGACGCTGCTCGCGCCAGGGATCATGCTGGTAAACCGGGAGAACTTTTTCACCTTTTCGTTGGTCCGGCAGGCTGCGCTTTGCGTGACCTTGCCGTCCTTGTAAGTATTCCGGCAGGGGTTGGTGCTGGTGGCCACCAGCATCAGCACATTGTCTTTGTGAAGGACAATCACGGAGCCCGCCGTGACGATATCCGACTTGTCGGCAGTCGTCTTGGTAAGCTGATATTCGCCCTCCAACTTCTTTTGGATGGCGGCCGCTCCTTGGTCCTGGGCGTAGGCCACCCACACGGATGGCAGCAGGAATAGCGTCGTGCAAGCGGCCGCGTGAGCCCAAGCGGAGCGCGTGGTTTTCGAATCGATGCCTGACATTTTCAGTTTCTCCCCATTGCACGTCGTGCTTCCGGGCCGGGCAAGAGCGCAAGAGGCGCCGGTCGCACATCGACAAGCCGGATGCGGCCGGAATCGCTTCGCCGGACGCGCCTTGCTGTCTTCCACATCATCTAACGCACCAAATCTTCCCAATCTAGTGCATTTCGTGCCCTTAGAGTTTCATCGGACCTGGTTTCCGACTCTGCGATGGTATAGGAGGCCCGATCGATTGTCAAGCCGCCTGGCTGCGTTGTCAAAGCAGATTCCTTTCTCATCTCGGGTGACGCGAGAGCACGGCGGAGACCAAAGGACAACAGTAGGTATTTCTGATAGTTACAAGCCGTCGACGCGGCCAGTGAGTGGCCGAAAACCACCAGCACGGCTGCGTTTGAGCAGACCTCAACTCCGTCCTCCGCCTGCGCGAGGCCGCAGTGCCCTCAAAAGGGGGCCCAAAACAAGAAATGCTCACCCCGAAGGGTGAGCATTTTCATTCCCCCCTGTTCTACCAGGGGGTGATGTTCGATGGGAGAATCAGTTTCGACGGAATCGCAATCCGCCAAAAACTTTGGTAGTTGGATCTTATTTCCTCCGGGCCTCTGAGTCAAGCGGAAATCCGGCACGATTTTTGGAGCCGTAAGCTGCTCGTATGCCCCAACTTGCAGCAACCCGCGAAATCTTACAATGGTAGCGCGAGGGTGGAAAAGACCTCGAAAAAGGCTGAGGATTTCTTTCCAAGGTGCACATATTAGGAGATTTACAAAAAAGCACTGCGGCTCAGCGGAGGTGCAGGCTGATCATAACTTCGGGTTCTTCGCCGCGATGCGCCAGGCGAATCAGCACCCGCGCAGCGCCCATCAGGAGGCCGGAGAGAATCGCAAACAACACCAGTATCCCAATGAGTTTAAAGATGTTTAAGAGCAGGTCTCCGGGGTTGTCCCGCTGCGTGGGAACTCGCTCGTCGCGGGTGACTTCGGCCTGCCAGCGGACCCGGGCCAGGAGGCGCTCGGCCAAGTCGCGGTCGGCTGGAGCTAGCAGTACCGCAACCAGCGGGCCACTGCGCTTGACCATGGCGCCGGGCAGTTGCTCGAAATCGGGCACCTTCTGCATGGCGATCTGCGGCGAGGGGTAATTGAAGATGGCCAGGGTCATATCGCCTTTGGGGTTGTGGAAAACGCCCAGTTGCGCCTCGGCGTCGAAGTGGAAGCCGGCCACGGAAGGCGGAACGGCGGGGAGGAATCGGGCGAGGCTGCCCGGGCCGGTGATGTAGCGCTCGCTGTTGGGAACCAGGTCCTCGGCTGGCAAGTAGCCGGGCAAAAGGGGTAGCGCCGTGGTGTCGACATTTTTCAAGGACTGGCCGAGCGCTGCCAGCTCGCTCGCGGCCGGCTGATAGCCGGCGAACTCGATCAGGTACTGGCCTTGGGCAAACAGCAGGCCGCGCCGAGTGGCGGCTGCGAGTGGAGCCAGCTTGGACGGCTTGGCGGTCTCGGGACGCTGCCAATCGAAAGCTGCCAGCGCGGCGGTGGGGTCGCGAAGCTGCCACGCGGTGACGGTGAAGGTGGACGGACCCGACTTAACTACATCCGATTTATAGGTTGCCGCTTCCCAGGCCTTGAGCCCGTAATCGTCCCAAACCGCGCGGTCCGATAGCGCGGGCTGCGACTGGCCGGTGCGATGCGCGGGGCCAATAGTATCGGGAAGAATGGAAGCCGCCAGCAGACAGGGAACAGACAGCAGGACGAGCGAAGTGCGCATATGTTTATTAGACGCCAAAACGGCGCGGCGAAGGTAGGGCGGTTGGCGGATTCACGCTCCGGTTTCGAAACATCTTGCGTCGACACGAGTGTCGACGCGGCACGCACGACTGCGTGCGCCACGGCTGCGGACGACTTCAGCGGTGCTCCGTGCGATGATGGTGTTTCCGAATGGCAGAGGAAGCGGAGAAGCGGGAATGGCTGGCGGCGGCGCGCGCGGCCATGGAG
>Ga0116130_1001500_pt1 | contig 13148 bp, 12 predicted proteins | sample June2015DPH_17_5_FD_89733 | JGI IMG/M metagenome (GOLD analysis project Ga0116130, IMG submission 89733) | Peatland microbial communities from SPRUCE experiment site at the Marcell Experimental Forest, Minnesota, USA - June2015DPH_17_40 | ecosystem: Environmental > Terrestrial > Soil > Wetlands...
ATCTCGCGCACCGAAATGTTTTCCAGCTCGAGCGCGCGATGGATCAACTCCTCCTGCGTGGGCGCCAGCATTCCCAAGCGGCGGCTGGCGGAGACCATCAGCTTCAACTCCTCCGACGAGTGCACGCCGCCTTCGCGCACCTGTCGCATGCCGAACGCTCGCAAAGCGACGCGAGTGGACGCGGTCATGAATGCCAGAAACGGCGCGCTGATGGTCATGAAGAAATCCATCGGTCCGGCGACCGCCAACGCCACCCGCTCGGTACGCTGCAAGGCAATCGTCTTGGGAACCACCTCTCCGAGGATGACCACCAGATAGGTGATCAATATGAAGGCTGTGGCGACGGAGACACCATGCGCGTAAAGCCGGGAGTGGGGTAACGGGCGGAACAGCGGTTCCAGAATGCGGGCCATGGAGGCCTCGCCGATCCAGCCCAAGGCCAGGCTGGCCACGGTGACGCCGAACTGCACGGTGTTGAGGACGTGGTCGAGCTTCTGATGCAGCTTGTGGACGGTGCGCGCCCCCAGGCGGTGGGCCGCGATCATTTGTTGCAGTCGCGTTTCGCGCACGTTCACCAGCGCGAATTCAGCGGCCACAAAGAAGGCGTTTGCCGCGATCAGCAACACCACCACCACGATGCGCAGCACAACGAAAGTAACCATGAAGCTGAAATCTTACCATCGGAGAAGGGACCGGAGCGGCTGGCAGGCGTTACAGGACAGGTCGGCGCAAGCGCAATCTCACATCTCAGGAGTTGTCATTACGAGCGAAGCGAGGAATCTGCTTTTGTTAGCGCTGGAACGACTGTTAGGGGAAAAGCAGATCCTTCACAGCCTGAACCTTACCCCAACAAGCGCAAAAACGGCGCTCGTTGGGGGTCCGGTTCGGCTGTTCGTGATGACAATTCAAAATCACCGGACATGGCTTATGCAGCAGTCAATAGCCCGCGAGGAAAGCAGGGCTACCGCCGCGCTTTCTTCGACGCTTTCTTGGGGGCCTTTTTTGCCACTTTCTTGGGAGCCTTCTTTGCCGCCGACCTTGTAGTGCCCTTTGCGCCGCGCTTTGCCGCCGCACGCTTGGCGGGGCGGATGGGATGCAACAACCACGGATCGGGTCCAGCGTTGTCGGCGGGTTGCTTCTCCGGCGGCCCAGAGTTTTTCCCCGCAGCCGCTTGCTTCAACCTGCGAATGTCTTCGGCCTGCTCTTCGGCCATCATGCCGAAGTAATCCTTGATGGTAGGCAAAGCGGGAGTGTCGGCGATCTGCACAAGCTTGCGTGGTGACATGCTCAGCTAAGATACCGCGATTGCCGTCGGGATGTCACGGCGATAAACGGAACTGATAGCCGCCATAAATAGTTTGAATTTCTCATCCGCCGCCAAACCGCGTATCAAATTCACATAAGCAAAAACTGAAGGGAAACCGCCGGCCACGCGCCGGCACACTCTTTTCATTTCCGGGCTCCGCCAAGGCCTGAACCATGGTTTTCGCGCGGGCCGGCGCAGATCCAGTCGGTTTCAATTTAGTCGATGTCAGTCTCGCAACAGGAGTTATCAATGCGGTGGTTTCAGAAGTTGCTCCCGTTCGTTGTGTTGATCTTGTTGGCAGGCACTCTGGTGGCGCAATCGCCGCCGGCTGCGACTCCGGGGGCAAACGAAGGGGTGGCGCAGGGCGACCGCATCGCGCAATTGCAGCAGCAGATCGCCGATGCCAAAGGCTCGGCGGATAACGCGTGGATGCTGGTCAGCGCCGCCCTGGTCCTGATGATGACCGGCCCGGGCCTGGCGCTCTTCTATGGCGGCCTGGTGCGCAAGAAAAATGTGCTCGCCACCATGATGCAGAGCTTCGCCATGATGGCGGTCATCACCGTGCTGTGGGGCATCGTCGCCTACAGCCTGTGCTTCGCCTCCGGCAACAGCTTCCTCGGCGGATTGAGCCACGCCTTTCTGCACGGCGTCGGCGCGCAACCGGATGTCGACTACGCCGCGACCATCCCGCAACAGACCTTCATGATTTACCAATTGATGTTCGCCATCATCACTCCGGCGCTGATCAGCGGCGCCTTTGCCGAACGCATGAAGTTCAGCGCCATGGTGCTGTTCATGGTGCTGTGGTCACTGTTCGTTTATGCGCCCATGGCCCACATGGTTTGGGGCAAGGGCGGCCTGCTGAACGCCGGCCTTGGCGGGCGTTTTCCCACCCTCGATTTCGCGGGTGGCACCGTGGTGCACATCACCTCGGGAGTTTCGGCTCTGATTTGTGCCACCTACCTCGGCCGCCGGCTTGGCTATCCAACTGAGCCCATGCCGCCGCACAGCGTAGTGCTCAGTTTCATCGGGGCGTGTTTGCTGTGGGTGGGCTGGTTCGGCTTCAACGCGGGCAGCGCGCTTAGCGCCGGAAGCCTGGCCACCAGCGCATTTGTGGCGACCCACTTTGCGGCGGCCTCCGCCGCCATCGGATGGGCGGGAGCGGAATGGATTCGCAACGGCAAACCCAGCGCCTTGGGAGCGATCTCCGGCTGTGTCGCTGGATTGGTCGCCATCACCCCCGCAGCGGGATTCGTGGGGCCGATGCCAGCCCTGTTGATCGGACTGATCGCCGGCGTTTCCTGCTACATGATGGTTGCCAAAGTGAAGGCCTTGCTCGGTTATGACGATTCTCTCGATGCCTTCGGCGTGCACGGCGTCGGAGGGACCATTGGCGCACTGCTGACCGGGGTCTTCGCCACCAAACTGGTCAATCCGATATTCAAAGACGGGCAGGGAAGTGCGCTGGCTGTCGGGATGATCGACGGCAACTATCACCAGATGTTGAACCAAATGGTCGGCATTGCGATGGCGATCGTGCTGGCGGTCGTGGGCACTTACATCATTCTCAAGGTCGTCGATTTCGTCCTGGGAGTGCGCGTCTCCGCGGAACACGAGGAGCAGGGGCTCGACGTCACCCAGCACGGCGAAGAAGGTTATTACTGGGAGGTTTCCCTGCCCTAGTGCGAACGATTAAAGTTACCTTATGACCAAGCTGGAAGCAGTGATTCAACCTTCGAAGTTCGAGGCCGTCAAAGACGCTCTGCTTGAGGTTGGAGTGGAGGGCATGACCGTAACCGAGGTCCGCGGTCACGGACGACAGAAGGGACATACCGAGTTCTATCGCGGCCGCGAGTACACGGTCGATCTTCTTCCCAAGGTGAAGATTGAGACCGTCATGCCTGACCGCCTGGTGGACAAAGCGATTGCGGCGGTCAGCCATGCCGCGCGCACCGGCAAGATCGGCGACGGCAAGATTTTTCTGTCGCGCGTCGACGAAGCCATCCGCATACGCAACGAGGAGCGCGGCGAGGCTGCACTGTGAGCGACATGGGCGCGGGGTTGTTCCCGGGAGGCGGATAAACCATGTCCAGCCAGGCGCTCGAACCCGGCCCTCGCGCCTTGTACCGGCAAGAGTTCGAGCGTCTGCGGCGGGAGTTCGAAGCGACCGGCTCGGGTCGCGCCTTGCTATGCGACCGCACGCAGTTGGTTGACAAGCTGACGCTGCAACTCTGGGAGCAGCACGTCCCGCCCGCCGTCCGCAGCGGCTTCACGCTGGCCGCGCTGGGTGGCTTCGGCCGCGGCGCTCTGTTTCCTCATTCCGACATCGACCTTCTCTTCCTGGCTGAGAACGACGCCCTGCGCGGCCGCATGAAAGACCCGGTGCGCAGTATGTGCCAGGAGATGTGGGATACCGGCCTGCGGGTCAGCCCGACGACGCGCACGCTCGACGAGTGCGCACGCTTCGATCCCGACAATGTCGAGTTCACCGTCTCACTGCTCGACTGCCGCTTTCTGAGCGGCGATGCCAGGCTGTTCGAACGTCTCCACGAAAAGGGCCTGCCACAGCTTGTGACGCGCGAGGCGGATGTCCTGATGCAACGCCTGGCGGAAGTCACTCGCACCCGCCATTTGCGCTTCGGCGACACCATCTTTCATCTGGAGCCCAACCTGAAAGAAGGTCCCGGCGGGTTACGCGATCTGCATGTATCGCGATGGCTGGAAACAATCATGGCGCTGGCGTCCGACCGCAAGTGGCCGGACACGCTCAACGCGCCACCAAATTCGGAAACCGATGCAGTCCTCGATGCGATGGACTTCCTCACCTCGACCCGCTGTTATTTGCATTACGTCGGCAATCGCGACGAGAACGTCATTTCCTGGGAGGCCCAGGACGAATTGGCCAAGCGCGGCATCGCGACCCAGTCCGGGGGCGTTTCGTCCGCGGAATGGATGCGCTTGTATTTTCGCCATGCCAGGACCATCCATCGCCACGCCCGGCAGATGTTGGAACAGCTTCCCAGAAAACGTTCTTCGCTGTACCGCTCGTTTCAGCAGTGGCGCTCGCGCTCCTCGAATGAAGAATTTTCGCTGGTGGATGGACGGGTCTATTTGCAGCAGACGGCCGGGGCTCGCGATCCCTTCGTGGCTTTGCGGCTCTTCGCCTTTGTCGCCCGCCACGGCGTCGCGCTCAGTGTTGAGACCGAGCGCCGGCTCAGCAACGCGCGCCGCGGATTGGCCGACACCATGCCGCTGGATTCGCGCCTATGGCAGCATCTGCGCGAGATCCTGGTGCTACCCCACGCTGCCGACGCCCTGCGCGCCATGCATTCTCTGGGCCTGCTCACGCTCGCCATTCCAGAATTCGAGGCGATCGATTCGCTGGTCCTGCGCGACCTCTACCATCGCTACACCGTGGATGAGCACAGCATTCTCGCCATTGAGATGCTGCATCGACTGGCAACCAACGATGTCGAGTGGCTACAGCCCTTCGCCACTCTGCTGGCGGAATTGGAGCGCCCGGAACTGCTCTTTCTGGCATTGCTGCTGCACGATACCGGCAAGGGGATGGACGGGGACGACCACGTACACAACAGCGTGCAACTTGCTGCGGCTGCGGTGCAGCGCATGGGTCTGGAGGAAGAAGACGATCAGACCGTCGGCCTCCTGATCGCCACCCACTTGGAGATGTCGTCCACGTTACGCCGCCGCGACATTTACGATCCCGAGACTGGGCGCGAACTGGCGCACAAAGTCGGCACCCCCGAGCGGCTGAAGATGCTGACCCTGCTGACCCTCGCCGACATCAAGTCTGTCAATCCTGACGCGCTCACTGCGTGGAAGGCGGAAAACCTTTGGCGGCTCTACACCGGCACGGCCAACTACTTCACCCGCAGCGCGGACTGCGAACGATTTCACGCCGAGGAGTGCAGCGCACAAGTGGAGCGCATCGCCGCGCTGCTGCCCAGGCGCCGTTCGCAACTGCTGAAATTTCTCGATGGCCTGCCTCAGCGCTACCTCATGTCGCATGCGCCCGAACAGGTGCTTTTGCATTTCGAGATGGCGAAGCAGCTATGCGGCCAACCGGCACAGCTCGCCATACGCCGCATTGCCGGCCAGCATGAACTCACCATCGTGACCCTCGACCGCCCCGGCCTGTTTTCCACCCTGGCCGGCGTTCTCTATGGATGGGGCATGGATATCACCAAGGCGAGCGCCTTCTCCAATCGCGCCGGGGTCATCGTTGACAGCTTCTATTTCAAAGATCGCTTTCACACCCTGGAGCTAAATCCCCCGGAATGCGAGCGCTTTAAGAAGTCGATTGTCGAAATCCTGATCGGCGAAGCCCCGCTGGAGCGCCTGCTGGAGTCGCGGCTCAAGTCCGACACCAAGCCGGTCAAGCTCAAGGTCGAAACCCGCCTGCGCTTCGACGAGGAATGTTCTCCGGCCAGCACCTTGCTGGAAGTCGTCACCCAGGACCGTCCCGGACTGCTACACACCATCAGTTCCATACTCGCCCGTCAGAGCTGCAGTATTGAGGTGGCGCTGATTGACACCGAAGGGGCCACCGCCCACGACGCTTTTTACCTGACCTGCGGTGGCATGAAACTCACGCGCGAGCAGCAGCGGGCCATCGAGTGGGCGCTTACCACCGAACTCGACGATTCCTTGCCCTCGACCTGGTAAGCGGGACCGCCGATGCTGGCGGCGAAGCCCGTTCCTTCAAGTCACCCGCTCGTTCCCCGGGTTCTTTCCAGATAGCAAAAAACAGGCCGGAGCAGAAGCTCCGGCCGTCTAACAACTGGGGGAAGGGTTGTATTTACCGGGTCAGCTTGCGGCGCAGGACGCCCGCCAAGCCGAGGATGCCAGAACCCAAGAGCAGAATGCTGCTGGGCTCAGGGGTCGTTGTGGTGGCGCTGAGCGTGAAGGATTCCCCGCCGATTCCACAATCGCCATAATTGGTACCGCTCTGCCGGAAGTTGCAAGTCGCAGGACCGCCGTTGGGGCCTGCTAGATCCCACCCTTCCGTCGACGAACTACCGGCGTCGCTGGCATTACTTATGGAGACCCAGTACTCGTTGCCGGCTGTCATGGCTGCGGAGGTAACTGGAACGGTCACGCTGTAAACGTCGTAACCGAAGCCGTTGGTGAACAGTTTCACACTGTTAGTGGAATTTTGCGCAACGGTTCCGCTGCCGAGGTCGGTGCCGAAAGCCGTAGAGCCTAGCTCATAGCTAAAACTCGTCGGCGCGATGCCGCTGGCTATCCACTCACCCCATGCGAGCTGGTTGGGGGTGCCGGACGCTGCCGCAACGAACCCGTTCGAAATGTCCTGGACAGACCCCAGGAAATTTGGGTTGTTAGGGCCGGTGACAAAGAACCCATTGTCGTTGCCATCAATCCCGCCGTCGTTATAGATGATCGTCTGCGCGAAGCCAGTCAAGGCAAGACACAGAATTGTAAGTAAGAGAACAGCGATACGCATTTTCAAGGAGCGAACCCTCCTTTAGGTTCAAGTTCCAAATGTACGCACTGGATGATCCCCCTAGCGACAGGGGCTACCGAGGGTAAATGCAATTCAACTGCCACCGTAAACCCTGTAGAATGTTAAGTTGTGTCGCGATCCTGTGCACTCATTTGCGACATCGTTCTAGGCAATTTCCCTCCAATCTGCCTTTGCCCCCTGCCTGGTCGGGCAACCGAAGTCCGCTCTACAGGAGCTCGCCAAAAGGGCAACATGAAACTCAGGCGCGAGCAGCAGCGGGCCATCGAGTGGGCGCTTACCACCGAGCTCGAGGATCCCTTGCCTTCGACTTGTTAAGCGGGATCGCCAATACTGGCTGCGGGACAGGTGATGTCGGGTCGTTGCAGGGGAACCAGTTCGTTCCCTGGTTCTTTTCAGATAGCAAAAAACAGGCCGGAGCAGAAGCTCCGGCCGTTTTTGAATCGGGGAAGGGTTTGTATTTACCGGGTCAACTTGCGGCGCAGGACGCCCGCCAAGCCGAGGATGCCAGAACCGAACAGCAGAATGCTGCTGGGCTCAGGAGTCGTTCCGCCGCCGGTGAGCGTGAAGGATTCCCCGCCCAACCCGCAATCGCCGAAGTTGGTGCCGCTCTGCCGGAAATTGCAAGTCGCAGGACCGCCGCTACCGGCGTTTGGTATGTCCCACGCTTCCGTCGAGTTGTTGCCCTGGGAGTCGCTGGCATTACTCAGAGAGACCCAGTAACTGTTGCCGGCTGTCATGAGCGTGCCGGAAACTCCGATCTTAACATCGTAAACGTCGTAACCGTCGGCATTCGTGAAGAGGAAGGTGCTGTTTGTACTATTCTGCGCAACGGTTCCGACGCCCACGTCGGTGCCGAACGCCGAGCTGCCGAGCTCATAGCCAATACTCGACGGCGTGAAGCCGCTGGCTATCCACTCACCGAACTCGAGGTGGCCGGGGGTAGCGGTAGCTGCCGCCACAAACCCGTTCGAAATGTCCTGGAAGGACCCTATGAAATTCGGGTTGTTGGGGCCGGTGATAAAGAACGCATTGTCGTTGCCATCGATCCCGCCGTCGTTATAGATCGTTTGCGCGACGCCGGTCAAGGCAAGACACAGGATCGTGAGGAACAGAGTAGCGATACGCATTTTCAAGGAGCGAACCCTCCTTTAGGTTCAAGTCGCAGATATACCCACTGGGTACGCCCCCTAATGAAAGGGAGCTACCGTGGGTAAAGGCAATTCAAGTGCCACCGTAAACCCCGTAGAATGTTTACTTGTGACCCAACCCTGTGCACTCCTTTGCGACATCGTTCTAGGAAATTTCCCTCCAATCTACCCTTTGCCATGCCCGGTCGGGCAACCGAAGTCCGCTCTACAGGACCTCGACAAAAGGGCCAACATGAAACTCTGGCGTGAGCAGCAGCGGGCCACCGAGTGGGCGCTTACCACCGAACTTGACGATTCCTTGCCCGCGACTTGGTAAGCGGGACCGCCGATGTGGGCTGCCAAGCCTGATCCCTCAGGTTGGCGCAGGAAACCGGCTCGTTCCCTGGTTCTTTCCAGATAGCAAGAAACCGGCCGGAGCAGAAGCTCCGGCCGGTTTTGAATCGGGGAAGGGTTTGTATTTACCGGGTCAACTTGCGGCGCAGGACGCCCGCCAAGCCGAGGATGCCAGAACCCAACAGCAGAATGCTGCTCGGCTCAGGAGTCGTTACCCCACCGTTGGTGATGGTAAACGATTCCCCTTGGAAACCGCAGGCCGCGCCGCCTCCAGGGACGATCGCACCGTGCTCGACGTCGCAAGTCGCAGGACCGGGAGCGGTTAGGTCCCACCCGTTAAAATCAGTGCCCTGGCTGTCAGTGGCGTTCGTAAGCGTAAGCCAGTACGTGTCGCCAGCGGTAAACGAGGTGCCGCTGATCGAGAAATGGCTGATGTAAACGTCGTAACCGTATCCATCGCAGCCACTTCCGCCACTACTGCAGTACAGGGTAGTGCCGAAGCCCGCGGCGGCTGTTAAGGTGCCGCTGAAATTGTTGTTGCCGATGGCCCAGGTAACCCCCGTCGGCGTGTCGCCGGCGAGCACCCACTCGCCGAAGTACACCTCGCCGCCGCCGCCGCCAGCCGCCGCAACAAAGCCGTCGGAGATGCTTTGGCTAAATGGACCGCCATTGCCGTCGATAAATAGCGCGTTGTCACCGCCAAGTACCGGACCCTCGCCAAATATCGTCGTACCCGCGAAAGCCGTTGTGCCCAGCGCGAGACACAGGATTGTGAGCAGGGACAGAGTAGCGATATGTTTCACGGAGCGAACCCTCCTTGGGTTCAAGTCGCAAATGTACCCACTGGGTAGTTCCCCCAAATGAAAGGAACCTCGCCAAGACATAGGCAATTCAAGTGCCACCGTAAATCCCGTAGAATGTTCACTTGTGACCCAACCCTGTGCACTCCTTTGCGACATCGTTCTAGGCAACTTCCCTCCAATCTGCCCTTTACCACCCCCGGTCGGGCAACCCAAGTCACCTCTACCGGAGTTCGCCAATGGTTACGCAAGCGCCCCCAGGCGGACGCCCTCTGGCGCCAACTGGAAAGGGTTCGCTGAGGTTCGCTGAAGCGGTTTCCCCGGTAGTGGGGGGATTCCCCCACTATTCGCCCCAGCCCTATACACCAAGTCTAAAACTGCTTTAGACTTGTCTTGGCCGGAGTTGTGCTGCGCAGGCAGCTCAAGTTCGTGGGCCGTCGTTTAGCTAAACCTGCGAGAGTGGCGGAATTGGCAGACGCACCAGACTTAGGATCTGGCGGGGAAACCCGTGGGGGTTCGAGTCCCCCCTTTCGCACCAACACCCTGCATGTCCACGGGCCGCCGCGCCTGATTACAGCCCTCCGCCCTGGCTCACACCCATCTGTGACCGAAATCACGGAAGCAAGTTCAACCGCCCAGCAGAATGGCTTCAGAGGTGTGGTATGCCAGTGCTGGTGATTGCCGTGGTTTTCTTCCTGATTTTCCTGGTGATGGGCGTGATGGGCATTTCGGCGATGGTGGCCGAGCATCGTGGCAAGCTGTTCAGCGGGAAGTGGAGCGACCTGCCAAAACCCGTGAAGCGATAGTCCACGCGGTCTCGATCTGGCGCGACAAGGTGGGGGCGCGCTATACCGCTTGCAACACCCGCGAGAGACAGTCCTCGCAGAAGCCGCTATCTTTGATGTCGATCCATTCCACCGCGTGGGCCGGGGCCATGGCGCAGCGATAGTCGTGGCAATGGGTAAGGCTCAAAGTGTGTCCCAGTTCATGCACGGTTTCGATCAATAGCCGGTTGGCGAGGACATCGGCATCCGGCGGCAGACCGTAGAATTCCTGCCGCAAACGATGATAGGAAACCAGCGCGCCGGCGCCGCCCAGCTGGGCTTCCCCAAAAACGAAAGTCAAAATTGGAATGTAGAGGTCCAATTCCGTGACTCCAACCAGGCGCCAGGTGCTGCCGTCGACGTACTTCTGCATCCGGGCCAGAATTTCGGAAGAGTGGTATTGCTGGCGTTCCGCGTGCCGCGCAAATGAGGGATCGATGGCTGGCCCCAGGACCTGAGTGGGCACACGAAACTTCTCGTAGAGCTCATGCTGCAACCATTCGAGCAGTCGAGCGTCCATGGTTCCCACCGGTAGGAGTTGTAATTTCTTCATGGAATCAGCAACTGGCAACTAGCAATTAGCCCAATAGTCAGGATGATTACGTGAAACCTTGCGCGGACCATGCTAGTTGCTAGTCACGGGCTGCTTGTTCTCCCGTCGCGCGCTATCCACCTTCCGCAGTAACGATGCGAGCATGCGTTGCACTTCGAGAACGTCTTCGCGCAGCTTCCCGTAAGCGTCGACCGGAATAAAAAGTAGATCCTTCGCCAGCAATAGGAAGTACTCCAATTCGACAGCCGACCCGGCCGCAGTGTTGAGGAAGCGATGAAACTCGCCATTCCCAGTGCGTCCGCATCCTTCTGCTAGGTTGGCAGCGACCGAGGAACTACACCTCCGCATCTGGCTAGTGATGCCGTAAACCTTTTCCCGCGGAAAAGTCGCTGTAGCGCGATATATTTCCAGCGTTAGCTGATGCGCTTTCCCCCACACCATTAACTGCCTGAAATCTTTCATGCGCCGTCCTAGTTGCTAGTTGCTAGTTGCTAACCGCTAGCTGCTCCTTCTCTTTCCTATTCCACCCGTACTTTTTCAGCTTGTGGTGTAAGGTGACGCGATCGATCTCCAGAATTTCGGCGGCCCGGGTCTGATTGTCGCCGCACTCCTCCAGCACCCGCAGAATGTGGGCGCGTTCGGCATCGTCAAGGCTGCGTACATCGCCTGTTCCCACGCCAGCGCCGTTCCTCGACTTTAGGATGAAGTCTGCCTCGCGTAGCTCGGGTTCCTGCGCCACGACCATGGCCCGTTCGACCGCGTTTTCCAATTCGCGGATATTGCCCGGCCAACTGTATTGTTGCAATTCATTCATCGCGGCCGGCGAGACCCGCGTGATCTTCTTGCTCATTTCGCGCGAGAACTTGCGGGTAAAGTGGTCCACCAGCAGGGGAATGTCTTCCCGGCGTTCGCGCAGCGGCGGAATCTCGATATGAAAAACGTTGAGCCGGTAGAAGAGGTCGGGACGGAACGTGCCCTCCTCGATCAACTGTTCCAGGTTCTTGTTGGTGGCCGCGACCACGCGAAAATCGACGTGGATGGTTTGATTGCCGCCCACGCGCACAATCTCGCGCTCCTGCAGCACGCGCAGCAAGTCGGTTTGGGTCTTCAAGCTGATGTCGCCGATCTCGTCGAGGAAGACGGTGCCGCCTTCGGCAATTTCGAACTTGCCTTTCTTGCGATACTGCGCGCCGGTAAACGCGCCTTTCTCGTGGCCGAAGAGCTCGCTCTCCAACAGGGTTTCCGTTAGCGCGCCGCAATGGATGACCACCAGGGGATGAAAACGTCGCGGACTTCCCGCATGAATGGCGCGCGCCACCAATTCCTTTCCGGTGCCGCTCTCGCCGGTGACTAGCACCGTGGCGTCGGTGGGCGCAACCGTTTCAATGGAATCGAAGACATGCCTCATGGCCGCGCTCTGTCCAATGATCTCGGAGGGATGCGCAATTTCGGCTACCGTCTCTTTCAGCCGGGTGTTCTCCTGCTGGGTGCGGCGATGCGACATGGCCTTGGCGATCAGGTGCGCGATCTCGTCGGGATCGAGCGGCTTATTGACGTAGTCATAGGCCCCGTTCTTGAGCGCCGTAATGGCAGTTTCCACCGAGGCATAGCCCGTCATGATGATGACCAGCATGTCCGGACAGATCTCGTGCAGGCGCCGCTGCAGTTCGATGCCGTCGGTGCCGCGCATCTTGATGTCCACCAGCGCGACATCGAAAGTCTGCTGGGCCACGCGCGTAAGCGCCTCATTGGCGTTCTCGGCCGTGGCCACCTCGTAGCCCTCTTCGGTGAACCACTTCGCCAGCGAGTCACGCACACTGAGCTCATCGTCCACGATCAGCAATTTGCCTTGCGTCATTCTCCTACCTCGTTTCCACCGCTGCACGGTCACGATCGCCAGCCATGGCGGGATTCTGGCTGTCCACCGGCAGCTCAATTCTGAATGTCGTACCTTGTCCCACGGCAGAGTTCACTTCGATCTGCCCGCCATGGCGCTCCACGATGTTCTGGCTGATGGCCAGGCCGAGTCCCGAGCCGCCGGATTCCTTCGTGGTGTAGAACGGCTCGAAAATGTGGGCCAGATGCTCGTCGGGAATCCCGATCCCGTCGTCGCGAATGACCAGTTCGATCCACTGCGCGCTGGCACGGGTGCTGATCCACAGGTTGCCTTCCTGGGGCATGGCGTCGATGGCGTTGATCACCATGGCCAGCACCACCTGTTCGATCTGGGCGGGATCGCAATGCGCCATAGGCAAATCGGCCGCCAAATCGAGATTGAGCTGCACACCGGCCATTTCCATCTTGTGCTGTACCAGGCGCACGCAACGATCGATGACCTGGTTGAGATCGCACCAGGCCAGATTCATCGGCGAGACCCGCGAGAAACTCAGCAGGTTCTTCACCAACTCGCCGCAGCGTTTGCTCTCGCTGGCCACCAGATCGAGCGATCCCTTCATCTCTTCCTTCTTGGGTGAGTCGGCGGCGTTCTTGTCGATCCAGCGTTTGACCAGCTTCGAATAGGTCAGGATGCCGGAGAGCGGATTGTTGATTTCGTGCGCCACCACCGCGGCCATCTTGCCGATGGTGGCCATCTTTTCCACGTGCAACATGCGCTGGTGCGCCTGTTTCAACTCGCTGGTCTTCTCCTCGACACGCTCTTCGAGAGTGTGGGCCCAAGC
>Ga0116130_1001509_pt1 | contig 13066 bp, 11 predicted proteins | sample June2015DPH_17_5_FD_89733 | JGI IMG/M metagenome (GOLD analysis project Ga0116130, IMG submission 89733) | Peatland microbial communities from SPRUCE experiment site at the Marcell Experimental Forest, Minnesota, USA - June2015DPH_17_40 | ecosystem: Environmental > Terrestrial > Soil > Wetlands...
AGCTTCACCGAGAGCAGGGTCCGACGCTCGGGATCCATGGTGGTCTCCCAAAGCTGCTGCGAACTCATCTCGCCCAGGCCCTTGTAGCGCTGCACGGTGTAGTCTTTGCGGCCCTCGTTGAGCACGTAATCGAACAGTTCGCGCGCCGAGGCCTTCTCCACCGTTTCCGCCTCGGTCTTGCGCTTGGAAGTCTTGGGGCTCTTCTGCTCAGCCTTCTCCTGGTCGGCACGCTCGGCGTCGCTGAGTTCTTCCGTGCCATTCGCGGCGGAGCCAGCCTCTTTCTTCACCGTCTCGATGTAGTAGGGCGGCAGCATGTACAGCTCGATCTGCTTGTACTTCGACATCATCTGCCGATACTCAGGCGCGGACGCCAATTCCCAGTTGACAACGTGCTCAGCACCCTGCGAGTTGACGAACCTCACCTCCCACAGGCTGTGCTCCTCCTCAAAATGCGACCTCACCTCTTTGATACCGCGCTCCTTGGCAATCGCCTTTAGTGCCTTCTCCAACGCAACAATCTTCTTGGGAGGATTCTTGCTGTCACCCTCGAAGTCAACGCGCTTCAACAGGTCAGCCTTCGGCAACACCTCGGTAATCTTCTCATCGCGAATGCGCTTGTCCACCTTGTCGAAGAAGCCGAGGAAGTCGTTCAGCGTGGTCATGAACTTGGTCAGCGGACCGCCTTCCAGCACCGCTGCGCCTTCGCCGTAGCGCACCACGATGCCATCGGCGGCGCGTTTCACCATGACCCGCACGAATTCCGCGTCGTTCTTGATGTATTGCTCGAACTTGCCCTTCTTGATGCGATACAGCGGCGGCTGCGCGATGTAAATGTTTCCCCGCTTGATGAGCTCCTGCATGTGGCGGAAGAAGAAGGTGAGCAGCAGGGTGCGAATGTGCGAGCCATCCACGTCGGCGTCGGTCATCAGGATGATCTTGCTGTAGCGCAACTTCGAAACATCGAAATCATCTTTGCCAATGCTCGTGCCTAACGCCGTGATCATGGCGCGAATTTCCTCGTGGCCCAGCATTTTGTCGTAGCGCGCTTTTTCCACATTCAGGATCTTGCCCTTCAGGGGAAGAATCGCCTGGAAGCGGCGGTCGCGGCCCTGCTTGGCGGTGCCGCCGGCGCTCTCGCCCTCGACCAGATAGACCTCGCAGCGTTCGGGATCGCGCTCGGAGCAGTCGGCCAGCTTGCCCGGCAGGCCTCCGCCATCGAGAGCTCCTTTGCGGCGCGTGAGATCGCGGGCCTTACGAGCGGCTTCGCGAGCACGTGCCGCCTCCACGGCCTTGTTGATGATCTTCTTGGCCACCGAAGGGTTCTGCTCGAAGAAGGCCCCCAGGCGCTCATTCACGAATGCCTGCACCGTGCCTGCGATATCGGAATTGAGCTTTCCCTTGGTCTGACCTTCAAACTGAGGCTGCGGCAGCTTCACGCTCACCACTGCCACCAGGCCTTCGCGAACGTCGTCGCCAGTAAGGTTCTCTTTCACATCCTTGAACAAACCGAGTTGCTGGCCGGCATAGTTAACGGTGCGCGTCAGCGAGGTGCGAAAACCCGAAAGGTGGGAACCGCCGTCGATGGTATTGATGTTGTTGGCGAAGCTGAAGACCGTTTCGGAATAGCCGTCGTTATACTGCAGCCCGATCTCCATGGCCACATTGTCGCGCTCGGCTTCCATGTAGATTGGCTTGTCGTGCAGCACACTCTTGCCACGGTTCAAGTGCTTGATGAATTCGGCAATGCCACCGTTGTACTTGAACTCCGCCCGCTTGGGCTCGCCGGTCTTCTGGTCAGTGGTGCGTTCGTCGGTCAGGGTGATGAGCAGCCCCTTGTTCAGGAACGCCATTTCGCGCAAGCGCTGGGCCAGCGTGTCGTAGTTGTATTCCGTGGTAGTGAAGATTTCCTTGTCGGGCAAGAAGTGGACCTTGGTGCCGCGCTTTTTGGTGGTACCCGTTTTCTTCAGCTTCGAAGTTGGCTCGCCCTTGGAGTAAGTCTGCTCCCACACCGAGCCTTCACGCCAGATCTCAAGTTCCAGCAGATGACTGAGCGCGTTGACGACGGAAACACCGACCCCGTGCAGGCCGCCAGAAACTTTATAGGTTGAGGTATCGAACTTTCCGCCAGCGTGCAGCACCGTCATCACTACTTGCGCTGCCGGCAGACGTTCGCCGTCCACGTCCATTTCTTCCGTCGGAATGCCGCGGCCGTTGTCCACAACCGTGATGGAATTGTCGATGTGAATGGTGACATCGATGTGGTCGGCAAATCCCGCGAGGGCTTCGTCCACGGAGTTGTCCACCACTTCGTAAACCAGATGGTGCAGTCCCAACTCACCCGTCGAACCGATGTACATGGCCGGACGTTTGCGCACAGCCTCCATGCCGCCCAGTACCTTGATGGAATCGGCGGTGTACTCTCCCTCCGATTTACCATCGCCATTCTTCGCGTTCTTCTGGGCAACTTTTTCGTTCGGAACTTCGATAGGTTTGTTGTTCGCGGGCGCCGCAGCCGCGGCGGACTCGGGATCTTTCGGGGCCATCCTGCTCCATTCCAACGGCCACACATCAAGGTGCGTTCCGTTGCTCACACCCGGACTCCCGCCAAAGGGTCCGTTTATGTTCTCTGGTCACCCTTATCTACTATAAAAGTCAACAACTTAAGGGTTTGAGGGTACGCATGAATTATAGCACAGAACTCCCTCCAGTCGTGATCACTTTAAGTGGCTGTAACATGTTATTTTTCAATAACTTGCATAAGCGCAATAAGAAGGTTCGAAAGCGATACCACGCAACTCAGATTTGCGGGATTCGATCACCCGATTTTGGGCCCAGACCGGATTTAGTTGGACATCTTTCCAGTTGGAATCAATCAGAACAACACGAGAGTTTTCCGCTGGCAAAAAATATGGGGCGGATCGTTCCGCCCCAAGCTTCCAAATCTACATCTCCGACTACTCGCCCACTTTCACGGCTGCCTTCTCATCCCGCGTGGTTTGAATCTTGCGATGTTCCACTCCGGTGTAAATCTGCCGCGGCCGCGCGATCTTCTGCTCCGGGTCCTGAATTAGTTCGTTCCACTGTGCCAGCCAGCCGGCCGCCCGCGGAATCGCGAACAGCACGGTAAACATCTCCGGCTGGAAGCCCATGGCTTGGTAAATGATTCCCGAGTAGAAGTCGACGTTAGGATAAAGCTTGCGGGTAACGAAGTAGTCGTCTGCCAGCGCAATGCGTTCGAGCTCCAGTGCAATGTCGAGCCTGGTGTTGCGCCCGGTCACTTCGAACACTTCGTCAGCGACGGCCTTGATGATGCGCGCGCGGGGATCGTAGTTTTTGTAAACCCGATGCCCGAAGCCCATCAGTTTCAGCTCGCCTGCCTTAACGCGTTTGATGTAGGCAGGAATGTTTTTCACCGAGGCGATTTCGTCCAGCATGCGCAGCACCTCTTCGTTAGCACCGCCATGCAGAGGGCCGGACAGCGCCGATGCCGCGCCTGCCATCGAGAGATAGGGGTCGGCCTGCGAGCTGCCCACCACACGCATGGTAGTGGAGCTGCAGTTCTGCTCGTGGTCGGCGTGCAGGATGAACAGCACATCCAGCGCGCGCGCGATGACCGGGCTTGCTAAGTACTTGGGCTCGGTCATTTTCCACAGCATGTTCATGAAATTCTCGGGGTAGCTGAGATCGTTGTCGGGATAGACGTACGGTTGGCCCTGCCGGTGACGATAGGAATACGCCGCCAGCGTCGCCATCTTGGCGATCAGCCGCACAATCTGCTTCTGCCGGTTCTCCGGGTCATGGATATTCTTGGCCTCCGGATACACGGTTGATAATGCCGCCAGGGTGCTCACCAGGATCCCCATCGGATGGGCATCATAGCGGAAGCCATCGATGAAATGCTTGGTGCTCTCGTGCAGCATGGTGTGATGCGTGATCTCCCAGACCCAATCTTTGTCCTGCTGGGGCGTCGGCAACTCGCCGTAGAGCAGCAAGTAAGCCACTTGCAGATAGGTGCAATGCTCGGCCAGGGTCTCGATATCGTACCCGCGGTAACGCAGGATACCTTTGTCGCCGTCAATGAAAGTGATACTGCTCTTGCATGAAGCGGTGTTCATGAATGCGGGATCATAGGTCATGAGACCGAAGTCTTCGGGATCAGTCTTGATTTTCCGCAGGTCCATGGCGCGGATGGTTCCGTGCTCATCGATCGGTGCTTCATAAGTTTTATCGGTGCGTTGGTCCGTCAGGGTCAATACGTTCTTCGGCATGACCTATACCTCCTGTTAAATTAAGCGTGAGATTTAGAGAACAGTACTGCGAACGAGTGTTCGTCCGCTCCATTCTAACGCGGGGGTCGCCCGCGAAACTACGAGAAATACGCGCAATTGAGACGAAAATCACACAGGTGTGTGATGGATGACCGGACGGGAAGACACCGGACCAAAACCTACTTCCTGTCGGGGGCCTTGCCTTTCCCTGAGCTGGACGTTTCTTTGCTGGATTTGGACGTATCTTTGGCGGAGGCCGTCTCGCTGTGGGGAGTCTCCGCCTTGCCTTCCGAGGTGGAGGACGACGACGCCGAACCGTTGCGCTTCGAAGAGCCGGAGCCGGACGACTTCTTGGCATAGTCGTTCACGTACCATCCGGAACCTTTGAACTGTATAGCAGCCGCCGAGAGCAGTTTCTCCAGTGCGCCTCCGCAGTGCGGGCAGACGGTCAACGGCGAATCGGAAAACTTCTGGATCCGCTCCATCAGGCTATGGCACTTTTTGCACTGGTATTCGTAGAGAGGCAACGCGAAGTCCCCAACGATCTCTGTCTCAGCTATTGATTCTATTTTTCGCAGAAGGATGCGGTCAATTCGCCGACCTCGAGACGCTGCCAGTAACCCGCACTTGCATCCTGCGTCCCGTCCCTTGAAACTAGCTGGGTGAAAGCAATCGCAATCATCCCCGCTCGCCTGGCGTCCACTCGCTTGCCGCGGAAGGTGCTACGCGAGATCGGCGGCCGCCCGCTGCTCAGCTATGTCTATGAAGCTGCGCGAGCCTGCTCACAACTGCAAGACGTCATCGTGGCCACGGATTCAGAAGAGATTGCCACGGTTTGCCGCCAGCATGGCTGGACGTGTCGCCTGACATCGCCGCAACATCGCAGCGGCACCGACCGCGTCCACGAAGTGGCGCACGCCATTGCGGCTGACGTTTACGTGAACGTGCAAGGCGATGAGCCCCTAGCCCGGCGCGAGCACCTCGACGTCCTGCTCGGGCTGATGGAGAACAACGGCGTCGAAGTAGGCACCCTCAAAACTCCGTGCTCACCTGAGGATCTGGCTAATCCCAATGCCGTGAAGGTGGTCACCGCGTTGGATGGCAGGGCGCTTTACTTTTCGCGGGCCGCCATTCCTTTCGATCGCGACCGCAGCGGGAAGGTGCGCTGCTACAAGCATCTTGGCTTCTACGCTTATCGCAAGGCCGCCCTCGACGCCTTCTGCGCGTGGCCCGAGTCGGAACTGGAGCGCAGCGAGCGCCTGGAACAGCTACGCTTCCTCGATCATGGCATCGCAATCCACGTGGCGGAGACGCCGTTCGACACGGTAGGAGTGGACACCGAAGAGGATTTGCGGCGGGTGGAACGGATTCTGCGCGGCAGGAAGCTTTAGCTAATCGGCTGGACTTCAGTTTGCGGCCGTTTACTCGCCCACGACTCGGCTGCGGCCACTCGCTTGCCGATCGACGGATGCGAGTGGAAGATGCATTCGATAAACTTGGAGGGCTCGCGTTCCGCCAGGTTCTGATCAGCCAACTTCTGCATCGAGCTGATGAAGGGCGCAATGGCGGCAATATTCTCCCAAGCATAACGGTCCGCTTCCCGTTCATGGCGGCGCGAGATCGCATTCAAGGCCGGCATCAGCAGAAATCCCAGAAGCGTCGCGACCAGCACGATGAGAGGCAAGTTGGCGAAATCGTAGAGCCGGGGCCCGAGCGCCGCGAACCACTCCTTCGCGATAACGAAACGAAGTACCTGATTGATGAGCCAGAATCCGAAAAACGTGATTCCCACCTGCATCAAAATGCCCTTCAGAATGTGCCGGCGCACGTGGTGCCCGAGTTCGTGCGCGAGGACCGCTTCGATCTCGTCGTCGCTGTAATGCTGGAGCAGGGTGTCGGACAGAATGATGCGGCGGGTCGAACCCAATCCGGTGAGTGCGGCGTTCGCTTTCTTCGACTTCTCCGACAGCTTCCATTCGTACACGCCGCGCACCCGGGTGCCGGCGCGCTCGCCGAGTTTGGTCAGCCGCTCGCGGAGGGCATCGTTCTCCAGCGGCTGGAATTTATAGAAGATCGGCATCAGCACCACCGGCGCAAGCTGCGCCATCAGCAGGAACAGCCCGACAAAGACGGCCCAGGCTATGATCCACCAGCGCTGCGGCGCAATCCGGATAATCGCGTACACGATTTCCACCATGATGGCGCCCAGCACGAGTCCGACCAGCCATCCCTTGCATTCGTCCCAAAGCCAGCTACGCAGCTTTTGATTGGAAAGATGGTATTGGTGCTCAAGCCGGAACCCGATGAAGTCGAAGGGCGCACTGAGAACTTTGGCGATGACCGAGAACATCAGAACATACAGGAAGACCGCAAGAAAGTAGTACTGGTGCGCGCCCAGGTAAGACCAGTCGCGGAGTTTGCCGGTCCATCCCGTGACCAGCAACACCACCAGCAAGGCGAAACCGATGACCGCGTCCGTCAGGCTCAGCCAGCGCTGAATGCGGTTATAGCGGCGTACCTCCGGCGAGTCGGCCTGTCGCGGAATTGAAGTGGTTGCCATTCTGTCGGAGTTAGTTAAGAGAGCCGGATGCGCGCGATCATTGTCTCGATGCTTGCTTCCAGTATGCCAGAAGTGCCGCGGGAAGCGCACGTCAGATGAACTGGACTACTTCGCACCTGCCTCTGACAAAACTGGCGCAGGGGCAGGACGGGCCGCCCCAACGAACGCTTTCGTTTCCTTCAGGATCTGCGATACCAACTCCGGCGAGGCCGCTTCGCAATAGATGCGCAGCAGCGGCTCGGTCCCGGACGCGCGCACCAGCACCCAGGCTTCGGCGCCGTTGCCGTAAGTCGGAGCGTCGAGGAAAAACTTCACCCCGTCGAGTGTTTCCACTTTCTGCACATGGAAGCTTCCGATCATTGCCGGCGTGGCATTGGCACGGCGCATCGCCTCATCCTTCACGTCGGTGCTGAGGTGCAGGTCGAGACGCCCGTAGTGATGCTCGCCGTATTCCCGTTGCAGGTCGCGCACCAGTTGGCCCAGCGCCTTGCCCTCTTCTGCCATGATGTTGGCCAGTATTAGGGAATTCAGAATGCCATCGCGCTCCGGCAGGTGCCGGGTTATGCCGATTCCGCCCGATTCTTCCCCGCCGATGAGGATGTCGCGCTCCAGCATGAGATCGCAAATGTACTTGAAGCCGATACCGCATTCGTTCACCTTGCGGCCATACTTGGCGGCAATGCGGTCGATCATGCGCGTGGTGTTGAACGCACGAACGATCTCGCCGGGCCATTGCTTGCGCTTCAGCAGCCACTCCAGAATCAGGCAGAAACACTTGTGCGCATCCACGAAGCTGCCATCGTCGGCGACCGCACCCAGCCTATCGGCATCGCCATCGGTCGCCAGGCCGGCTTGGAAATGGTCGCGCACGACCGTTGCTTGCAACATGGCAATGTGCGGCGGGATGGGCTCGGGATTGATCCCCGGGAACAACGGATTGAGCTCCCCGCGAATCTCCAGGTGGTCGATCCCGCTCTCGGCAAAGATTCCCGCCAGCACTCCCCGTCCCGCGCCGTACATCACGTCAATCGCAAACTTAAAACCAGCCTTGTGAATCAGCTTCAAATCGACAAAATTCTTGATGGCGGAAATGTAGGGGGCCTTGAAGTCGGCGAGAGTCACGCTGCCGCCACTGCGCTCCAGACGGGGCAAATCCAATTCCTCTTCGATCGCCTTCATGATGGCGGGCGTGCCCGATCCCCCGTAGCTCGCCTTGTACTTCACGCCATTCCAGTTGAACGGATTGTGGCTGGAGGTGATCATCACGCCGCCCGTCGCCCCCAGATTCTTGACCGCGAACGACAGCGCCGGAGTGGGCGTGTAATCGTCCGAGAGACGCACCGCGATGCCAGAGCCGGCCAGGACTTCGGAAACGATCTCAGCCGCCCGCTGGGATGCAAAGCGCGTGTCATATCCGACCACCAGCCCCTTGCCGGCGTCCTCGTTCTTGTGGACGTATGTCGCGATCGCGTTGCCGACCCGGCGAACGTTCTCAAAAGTGAAATCGTCGGCAATGATGCCGCGCCATCCATCGGTGCCGAACTTGATCTGTGTTGCCATCAATATTTGCCTTTAACTGGGAGCAATTGCTAGCGATATATTTCGCGTCGGTGTCCGATGCGAACGACCAAGATCAGCAGCCGGTTGTCCTCGATCTTGGTGACGAGACGATAATCGCCTACTCGGTATTTCCAAAATTCGCCGAGCCGCTGACCGTGCAACGCTTGACCGATGCTGCGGGGGTCCTCCATCGGAGCGACGCGGTTCTGCAAGAACTTGCGGATGCGCTGGCCTACGCTCCGGTCCAGCTGCTGCATCTGCCGAAGCGCAGTTTCGGTAAACTCAATCGTCCAGGCCAAGACGCTTTGCGACCTCGTCCAAGGTGTAGGTTCGCTCTCTACCCGCCCGAACCCGTTCTAGAATCCGCTCGGCTTCGTAGGCATCTTCCAAGTCCTCAATATGCTTCAAGATGGCTTCTCGGGCGTAATAGGTCTTAGTGCGGCCACTACGGTGGGCCAGACGTTCAAGCCGTTTCTCAATCGATTGCGAAAGGCGGATTGCCAGCATGAAAACACCTCGCTATATCAATATAGCAAATGCATTCATCCACCGTGCAGGGTCGGCCGCCGTCCTGGCCCGCAGCTCTTAAACCAGCCGCTTGAGTTTTCGTTCGTCCAGATGCTTGACCACTTTGCCGACGTCCTGCGCGTGCTCGCGCGTGGTGATCAGCAACGCATCGTCGGTTTCGACGACAATCAGGTTCTTCACCCCCACAACGGCAACGAACTTCCGTTTGGAATGAATGAAGTTCCCTTCCGCATTCAAAGCAAAGCTCTGCTCGGAGACGATGACATTTGCAGCGTCGTTCCTGCCTACGTTGCGATGCTCATAGAGCGCCGTCCAGGAGCCCAGGTCGTTCCATCCGAAGCTTGCCGGAATGCAGTAGATGTGCGACTTGCCTTCGCCCTTGGCGGAGCGTGGTTCGAGCACGGCGTAATCCACGCTGACGTTTTCGCACTTGGGATAAAGTTTGGCGAAGGTCTTCTCGAAGCTGCGCGTGCCGTAGCTCGCCGCAATTTTCTCCAGCAGCGGCGCCGTGTTCGGCAGATGTTCACGCAGCGCGTTGGCGAGGGTGTGCGCGCTCCAAATGAACATCCCACTGTTCCAGAAGAAGTTTCCGGCCTTGACGAATTGCTCGGCGACCTCGGGCAAGGGCTTCTCGGTGAAGCGTCGTACCTGAAGTACGCCTTTCTCTAAGGGATCGCCCACTTCGATGTAGCCGTAACCGGTTTCCGCGCGCGTGGGAGAAATACCGATCACGACAATGTTTTCGCCGGCGGCAGCGATCCGGGCGGCCCGACTAATGTCGTCGCAAAAGCGCTTCTCGTCCGCGATCACGTGATCGGAGGGAAACATTCCGATGACTGCGGTGGGATCGCTCCTCTCCAACAGAAAGGCAGCCAGTCCAATTGCCGGGGCCGTGTTCCGCCCGACAGGTTCGGCAATGATCTGCTTCTTGGGAAGGCCCTTGAGTTGGCGCACGATAGCTGGGCGCAAATCCTGGTTGGTGATGATCCAGAATTGTTTTGCCTTGGCCGGCGGCGACAGCCGTTCGACCGTTTCCTGGATCATGCTTTTCTTGCTGTTCAGTGGCAGCAGCTGCTTGGCCATCCGCTTGCGGCTCAACGGCCAGAAGCGCGTGCCGCGTCCACCGGCGAGAATGACGGGATAAAACGAAAACTTGCCTGAAGTGGCCACCGAGTTCGATTCCTCGCGCCCCGAGGTGCGCGCTCTTGTAAGTGTATTACGCCGCACTGAGCGATGGCGCAAGCCCCGTCTCCGGCTCAGCGACCGCGTCCGTGGGCAGAGACATACGCATCACTTCGAGCTCCCACTGCGGCCGCAGTGTGTACTCCCGCACGCAGGCGGGAACGACCACCGCTTCTCCGGTAGCGAAAGTGATGGGCTCCATGCCTTGCGACTCTACGATTCCTGCCCCGCCTACCGCGACCAGGATGTGAGGAGAAGCGAGTGTGGTCTCCGCGTGGATCGTTTCGCGTAGCTTGATCTTCTCGACTTCAAAGAACGGCGAGCGCACCAGAACATTAGGGCCGTCGCTTGCGCGAGGAACCACTTTGCCAGCATTCGTGTGCAGTTTTGTCGCCGCCAGTCCTTCCGCGATGTGAAGTTCACGGCCGCGCCCGTAATCGTACAGGCGATAGGTAGTATCGGATGTCTGCTGCGTTTCGACCAGCACCATTCCGCCTCCGATGGTATGAACGGTCCCCGCAGCAACGTAGAGCATGTCCCCCTGATGAACATCCACCCAGTTCAGCAACTCTTCCGCGCGGGTCTCCTGAATTGCCTGTTTGAATTGCTCCAGAGTCACACCCGGCCTCAATCCCAGCGCGACTTGAGCGCCGGGCTGGGCGCGCAACGCGTACCAGCATTCGGTCTTTCCGCAGGGCTGGCCGATCTTGCGCGCCTGCTCATCATCGGGATGGACCTGCACCGACAGCTTGTCGCCGGGAAAAAGAAATTTCACCAGCAACGGAAAGCGATCGTCGAAACGCGCAGCCTTGCCGACCAGATCGCGGCCATATTGCTTCGAGAGCTCGCCCAGCGGGCGACCTGCCAAGGGCCCATTGGCGACGCGGTTGTCTTCCCAAGTCAGCCAGCTCTCGCCGATGGGTTCCCTCACAACTCGGGTGTAAATCGGGCGAAGATCGCGAACCCCCCAAGGCCGCTCGTCGAAGATAGGCATCAACAGGAGTGGGTAAAGTTCAGACATCAGCCTACACGTTGGCGAAAAATTTGCGCATGCGCTCCAGCCCGCGCTCCAGGTTCTGGGCTGAAACCGCATACGAGATCCGGATGTGGTCCTGCGTGCCGAACCCTTCCCCCGGGACCACAACCACGTGCGCTTCATGCAGGAGCTTTCGCGCCACGTCAGACGCCGAATTCAATCCGCCGCGCTCGAAGTAATGACTAACGTTGGGATACGCGTAGAACGCGCCATTGGGCGAGGCGCAAGTGAGTCCGGGAATCGCGCGCAGGCCGGCGACTACTTGATCGCGCAGGGAAATGTAGCCAGTAAGCATCTCGCGTACGCACTCCTGCGAACCGGTCAAGGCCGCAACCGCAGCCTTCTGCACGATCGAAGTCGGATTTGAGGTGCTCTGGCTTTGCAGCTTCAGCATCGCGCTGATGATCGGCGCAGGTCCCAGTGCGTAACCCAATCTCCAGCCGGTCATGGCGTAAGTCTTCGACAGAGAACCGATGATGATGAGCCGCTCCTTCACTTCGTGAACGCAGCCCGCGGAGAACAGTTGTCCGGTGAAGTTCAAGTACACATAGCACTCGTCGGAGACAACATAGATGCCGCGGTCATGTGCCAGCCGCAGCACTGCTGCCATGTGTTCGGGCTTCATCACTGCACCCGACGGATTTCCGGGAGAGTTCAGAACGATGACCTTGGTACGCGGCGTGATCGCGCGCTCGACCATGTCGGCGGTGAGGTCGAAGTCGTGCTTCTCGTCGGTGGGAATGTACACCGGTTCTCCGCCCGCATAGCGGACGATGTCTTTGAACGAAACCCAGTACGGCACCGGCAGAATGACTTCGTCCCCGTGGTCCACCAGCACCTGGATAGCATTGAAGAGCGCGTGCTTGCCGCCCACCGAGGCGATGCAATCTTCGCGCTTGTAGTCGGAGCCGAAATCCTCGGCGTGGCGCCGCACGATAGCGTCGCGCAGCTCGGCCGTGCCGCCGACCGCGGTGTACTTGGTGAAGTTGTTATGAATCGCCTCGATGGCCGCCTGCTTGATGTGCGCAGGGGTCGCGAAGTGCGGTTCGCCGGCGCCGAAGTCCACCAGGTCCACGCCCTGGACGCGCAGCTTCTCGGCCTCGCCGACCACGGCCATGGTCGCAGAAACTTCGATGCGCTGAATCCGGTTGGTCAGAAACGACGAGAGCTGGGTTCCGGCAGCAGTCATGGGTTGGCCCTTCATAAGAGATGAGTTTTCGTGGCGAACGAATGCTTCTCTGCAACCTTTTGGCGGACCCGTTGCTCGACCAACTCCGGCACGAGTCCGATCAAGGGACCGCCAAACTTGGCGATCTCCCGCACGATGCGCGAGCTGAGGTAAGAGTACTTTTCGGCGGGCATCATGAATACGGTCTCGACCCGCGGTTCCATCTTGCGGTTCATCAGCGCCATCTGCAACTCGAACTCGTAGTCGCTTACCGCGCGAATCCCTCGCAGCACGGCATTGGCGTTTTTCTGGATACAGTAGGCAACCAGCAGGCCCTCAAAAATATCGACCGTGACGTTGTCGAGTTCGGAGGTCATCGCCTCCAGCATCTCTTTGCGCTCTTCCATGTTGAACAGCGCCTCGTCCTTGTCGAGATTGCGGGCAATCGCCACGATCAGCCGGTCGAAGAGTTTGCTGCCGCGGTGGATCAGGTCCAGGTGTCCGTTCGTAACCGGGTCGAACGATCCGGGATAAATAGCGACGATATCCTTCAAGCGACCTCGGAGGGCGGAGTCTATGCCGGATGATTTTATTCTGGCTTGCGTCTGGAGGCAATCAGGGAAATAGAACGCCGGGGCCCTCGGGAAGAGGGCCCGTTCCAGTGCACGATGCCTATTTCCGCCCGGCGGGAGGTTTGGGAGTCGCGTGCGGTGCTGCTTCTGCATTGGCCGCTGCCGCTTGCGCCTTGTCCTCCACCGAGATCA
>Ga0116130_1001517_pt1 | contig 13020 bp, 11 predicted proteins | sample June2015DPH_17_5_FD_89733 | JGI IMG/M metagenome (GOLD analysis project Ga0116130, IMG submission 89733) | Peatland microbial communities from SPRUCE experiment site at the Marcell Experimental Forest, Minnesota, USA - June2015DPH_17_40 | ecosystem: Environmental > Terrestrial > Soil > Wetlands...
CTGCTGTGCGCCGGCATCATCGGCTTCCGCAGTCTGCGCGTAGCCGGCGTGGAACCGGGCGAGCGTGTCGGGCTGTACGGATTCGGCGCTTCGGCGCACCTCGCCATTGCCGTGCTGCGGGCGTGGAAATGCGAGGTCTATGTAGCAACGCGCGGAGCCGGGCATCGCGCGCTGGCGGAATCGCTGGGAGCAACCTGGGTGGGCGCGGAGCAGGACCGGCCACCGGTAGAGCTCGACCGGGCGATAACGTTCGCGCCATCGGGCGATGTGGTGGTGGCGGCGCTCAAGAGCCTGCGCAAAGGCGGCGTGGTGGCGATCAACGCGATTCATCTCGACCATATGCCGCAGTTCGATTACGACAAGCTGCTGTGGGGCGAGCGGCAGATCCGTAGCGTGGCCAACATGACGCGAGCCGATGCGCGGGATTTCCTGCGTGTGGCGGCGGAAATCGGGCTGCGGCCGCGGGTCACCGTGTTCCCGCTCGAACACGCCAACCAGGCGCTTCAGGCAGTGAAGCGGGACGCGATCGACGGTGCGGCGGTTATCGTGCCATGAAGCGCCGGTCGCGCCTCAGCTCCCATTCGGCGCGGATGGCCGAGAGCACGCGCGCAACGCCGAACGCCCAGTCGGGAAACAGGTCCACGTACTGCCACTCGCGCTGGATGGAGCGGGGCACGCGGCAGGCATCCAGGCGCACCGGCACCAGGAAGATCTCCTCCAACGGGACGCGGCGCGCGCAATCGAGAGCGTAGCGGATTTCAGCTTGAAAGCCGCCGCGCTTGTCCACCGAGCGCGAGGAAAAGCAGGGCACGCAGAAATCCGAGGTCTCGATGGCGGCTTCGAGAGCGCGCGCCCAGTTCTGGCCCGGCAGCAGTTTCTTGCTATCCATCCAGGGGCTGAAGCCGGCGCGTTCGAAGGCCAGATAGAGCGCGGCTGCGGCGTGCCGGTCCTCGGTGCCGTAGGCGATGAAGATGGCGGGACGCGTATGCGGCGCGAAACGGAAGCCCGCCGGATGGGGATAGAAGGTGCCCAGCCCATCGATTTCGACTGCCTTGCCTTCGGCCAGGCCGGCGAGAACGGAGCGCGAGAATCTTTCGAGCACGGGCGAGTCAACCACGGCGGCGGGTCCCTTCGCGATCGAACGCCAAGTTTCCATTGGGCTTGACGGTGAGTTTTCCGAGACCGGGCAGACTGGCGTCCCGGCCGCGGCGGAGGCCGGCGACGATTTCCTGCACCAGGCGGTCGAGGCTGTCGGCGGCCTGGCCGATGCTGGTCTTGGATTGCCGCGCCATCCGTTTTGCGATATCCGACTTCTTCATCTCGTTTCGACTCTAGCAGGCGCCGCTCGGGCCGGTCTGCATTTCGGCTGCGGCTTGCGACGCTAAGTGATTGAAATGAAAGCTTGGACTGAGGGCCGTCGCGGAGCGCCAACGGGCGTGATTTCAGATCTTAAGGTATTTTAATTACTATTTATGACGCTGTTCGTCACATATGTGGTTATGATATGCACCAGACGGGGATTTCTCGTCCAACCCTTCAAAGGAGAATCGGAAGAATGAAGAAGTTGATGAGTCTGATGCTCGGCCTGGCCTTCATCGGTGGCACGGTTGCTCTCGCCGACGATGCCGCCACCACCCAGACCGCCGTCAAGAAGACGGTCAAAGCAAAGAAAACCGTAGTAAAAAAGACCGTAGAAAAGAAGACATCGGAAACGACGAAGACCACGTAGGAGAGATCTCTACTGGTTGCAAGAAGAGCCGCGAAGTAGCTTCCAGAAGCTGCCGCGGCTCTTCTCGTATGGCATCAAACCGCACATATGAAGGCGTTTTAATACGCGCTTAAGGGCCGGTTCATGTAGGGGCGGCTATGATAGATCCAGGACGAGAAAACTCGTCCAACCCTTTCAAGGAGAACCGCACAAAATGAAGAGATTGATGACTCTGATGCTTGGCTTGGCGTTCCTGGGCACGACCGTTGTCGTTTTCGCCGACGACGCTTCCACCACCACCACCAAGAAGACCGCCAAGACCAAGGCCCCGAAGACGAAGAAGACCACGGCCGCCAAGACCACCGCATAATCGGCAGCCCATTCAGTTTGGAATTACCCGAAAGCCGCGAGCAGCGATAAGCTGCCGCGGCTTTCGTGTTGTTGGAGCCTGCCGGTCCTACCCACGAAACCGGACCAACCCCCCCCAAACGCGAATTCTCGAAGGACCCCTGTAAGACGAGGAGTCTCATTATCGATGGATTTGACATCATATGGACTAAATATCATATTATTAGGGGTGGGATGGGTTGTCGAGATCGGCGATGAGTTCAAACCGGAGTTCTTTGCGCTGAAGGAGGACGTGCAGTCGGAGATCCTGGCGTTGTCGCGCCTTCTACAACAGTTTGGGCCGCAATTGGGGCGGCCACGCGTCGATACGTTGAACGGCTCCCGCCACGCGAATATGAAAGAGCTGCGGTTCAGCGCGGCCGATGGCGAGTGGCGGGTGGTCTTTGCTTTCGACAGGAAGCGCAGAGCGATCCTGCTCGCGGCGGGGGATAAATCAGGGGGCAGTGAAAAGCGGTTCTACCGCGAGCTAATACGCAAGGCCGATGACCGCTTCGATGCTCATTTGGCTCGGCCAATAAAGGAACGGAGATAATCATGGCAACAAATGTGGATGACATTATCGGAAAACTGAACCCGGCTCAACGCAAGAAGGTCGAGGCCCGGGCGACCGAGCTGATTGCCGAGGAGATGACCTTGCGCGAGCTGCGGCGCGCCCGCAAGCTCACCCAGGTTCGCATCGCAAAGGCGCTCGGGATCACGCAGGATAGCGTTTCGCGCCTGGAAAAGCGCAGCGATCTTCTGCTGTCCACGCTCCGCAACACCGTCAAGGCCATGGGCGGGAACCTGTCGCTGGTCGCTAAATTTCCCGACAGCGCGCCGGTCGTGCTGTCCGGCATCGCTAACCACGACGCGCCTTCACAGGGCCGGAGAAGAGGGCGCGCAGCGTCACTCCCACGCGTGTAACCTTCAGTAAAGCAACGACGCCCCTAAATTTTGGAACCTTCCAGGTTTTGATCAAAGTCATGAAATCTCTTGGAGCCATAGTTTTAGCGACGCTGTTTTGCGTCGGCTTGGGAGCCCAGACGCCGGCCGCGCCAGTACGCGCGCGGGTGACGGGAACGGTCGTTAGCGTGGACGCCGCCGCCGCGCGGATCACGCTCAAGACGGACAAGGGCGACATGACGACCGTGACCACCACCGAGAAATCGTTCCTGCGGCGTCTGCCTCCCGGTGAGACCGACACGAAAAAGGCGACTCCGGTCAGTATGGGCGACATTGCGGCGGGCGACCGGGTGGCGGCGATTGGGCAGTTTGGGGCGGATCAAAAGTCATTCGAGGCACGCACGGTGTACGTGATGAGCAAGGCCGACGTGGCCGAAGTGCATGCGAAGGAAGAGGAAGACTGGCAGAAGCGGGGGACAACGGGAATAGTCACTGCGGTAGACCCGGCGGCGAAGACCATCGTCATTAAGGCGGGGCGCGGCCAGTACACGGTCCAAGCGGCTGCGGCCACCCAACTTCTCCGCTATGCCCCGGATTCGGCGAAGCTGGCCGACGCCAAGCCGGGAACGCTGGGCGAGATTCGCGTGGGCGACGAACTGCATGCTCTGGGCGACAAGAGCGCGGACGGGACGGCGATCGCGGCGGAAAAAGTGGTTTCGGGTTCGTTCCGGCAGATCGCGGCGACCATCGATGTGGTGGATGTGGCCGGCGGTACGCTGCGGGTCAAGGATCTGGCGACCAAGAAGCCGGAAGTGCTGAAGATCACGCCGGATACGGTGATTCGCAAGCTGCCGGAACAGATGGCGGCGATGATGGCGCGACGCTATAACGCCGCCGCGGCGGGAGCGGGCGGCGCCGCGGGGCCGCGCGGCGGAGGCGGGAATTGGCCGCAGGGCGCGGCGGGCGCGGGCCGCGGCTACGGCGGGCCGGGTGGCGGGCGTGGCGACATCAAGCAGATGCTGGACCATCTGCCGGCGGCGCAACTGGCGGATCTGAAGCACGGCGACGCCATCATGGTCTCGACCACTGAAGGGACCGACGGCACTCACCTGACCGGCATCATGATGCTGGCGGGAGTGGAGCCGCTGTTAACCGCATCGCCCAATTCGACCCGCGACATCATGGGCGGCTGGAATCTGGGCGGCGGTGGCGAGGGAGCCGAGGGCAACTAGGGAGCGGGAGCGCACCGAGCCGCGCGGCGAACGGTTACGAACAGAGGAAGCATGGTCAGAACGCGACGAATTCTCTTTTTTCTTTTGGTGGCGCTGCTGGGGGCAATCGGCCTTCCGGCGCAGACGGCAACCGGCGGCGTGCGCGGCGTGTTGATGGACGATTCCGGCGCCGTGATCCCGGCCACGAATGTGACGGTGGTGGGCGCGGGCGTCACCAAGACTCCGCAGACGCAGGCCGACGGCACCTTTTCCGTGCTGGGTCTGGCGCCCGGCCAGTACACCGTTTCGGTGGCGTATCCGGGCTTCGCGTCGTTCTCGAAGATGGTCAGCGTGGGCGCCGGCGCGCCGGTGCAGATGTCGATCCGGCTGGCGGTGAGCGCGGAAAAACAGGAAGTGACGGTGCAGGCCGAGGCGGGACCTTCGGTGAGCGTGGAAGCCGACAACAACGCCACCGCGATTGTCATGAAGGGAGAAGATCTGGAGGCGCTCCCGGACGATCCCGACGATTTATCGGACGCGCTGCAGGCGCTGGCAGGGCCGGGCGCCGGTCCCAACGGCGGGCAGATTTACATCGACGGCTTCAGCGGCGGCCAACTCCCACCCAAGGAAACCATCCGCGAGATTCGCATCAACCAGAATCCTTTTTCGGCGGAATTCGACCGGCTCGGTTTCGGCCGCATCGAAATTCTCACCAAGCCGGGCACCGACAAGCTGCACGGCGCGCTATCGCTGAACGATTCCAACGCCGTCTTCGACTCGCGCAATCCGCTGGCGGCGAATAAGCCGGATTACTCGAACCGGATGATCAGCGGCAATCTGGGGGGCAGTCTCAATAAAAAGACCTCATTCTTCCTGGATTTCAACCGGCGCGACATCACCGACAACTCGATCACCCACGCCACCTATGTGGATCCTGCCACGCTCAGTCCGGTTGCGGTGGCGACGTCCATCGTTTCTCCTCTAACGTTCACAGAGCTGTCGCCGCGCATCGACTACCAGTTGAGCAAGAGCAACACGCTGACGGTGCGATTCGAGGAACGGTTCAATTCGAGGGACAACGCCGGCCTGGGCGGCACCAATCTGCCGCCGCCTTACACGAACGGCTTGGCCTACAATACCAGCGGCAATGGGCAGAATCTGATGATCACGGAGGATTCGGTGCTGAGCCCGCACGCGGTCAACGAGACTCGGTTTCAATACTATCGCAACTACAGCGCGTCGGCCGGCAACGAGATTCCGTCGCTTAACGTTACCGGTGCGTTCGTCACGGGTGGCAACGGCGTGGGGGATTCGCACGACACCACCCACCACTTCGAGCTGACGAACTTCACGTTGATCTCGCACGGCACGCACACCATCAAAGTGGGCGGGCGCGTGCGGAGCGATAGCGACCAGAGCAATTCCCCCGGTGGGTTTAACGGCTCGTTCAGTTTCCTGGGCGGTCTGACGCCGGAGCTGACAGGCTGCGGCAATCCGGGCGCCGCGAGCCTGATGACGTCCGTCGAACAGTACAACCAATTCCTGGCGCTCCAACAGCAGGATGGGTGCTCGGTGGCGCAGATTGAGGCGGAGGGCGGAGGCCCGTCGCGATATACGATTAAGACCGGCCTCGCCTACGTGAGCGAGCGCCGCTACGATGGCGCGCCATTTATCCAGGACGATTGGAAGGTGAAGCCCAACCTCACGCTGAGCCTGGGAATGCGCTATGAAGTGCAAACGCTCGAGAGCGATCATCGCGACGTAGCGCCGCGGCTCGGAATCGCTTGGGCGCCCGGCTCGGCCAAGAAGGCGCCCTCGAAGACGGTGTTTCGCGGCGGTGTGGGCATGTTTTACGACCGCATCGGGTTGGGCGATTTCGAAGCTTCGTACCTCAACAACGGCGTGAACCAGCTCCAATACACGGTGTACAATCCGACGTTTTACACCAACAATGTTCCGCCGCTTTCCAGCCTGAGCGCGGGAGAGAATGCGAAGTACGTGGTGGACCCGAAGTTGCGCGCCGATTACAGCATGCAGGCCGCCATCGGCGTGGAGCGGCAATTGCCGCGCAATACCACGGCCTCGATGTTCTATACCTACAATCGCTCCGAGCACCTGGCGCAAACGGTGCCGATCAACTCGCCGGAGCCGGGGACCTTCAACCCGCTGGAGCCGCTCAGCGCGGCCAACGGCGCGTTCCCTTACGGCTACAACGCGGGCAACATTTTCGAATACGAGTCCGGCGGGTATCTGCGGCAAAGGATGCTGATGGTGAACTTCAACACGCGTTTCAGCCGGCGGGTTTCGCTGTTCGGGAATTATTCGCTGACCTATGCCAACGATTTGCCCTCGACTCCAACCGATCCATATGACTTCGCGCTGGATTACGGGCGCTCGAATCTCGACCGGCGGAACAATTTCATACTGGTGGGATCGGTGACCGGGCCGAAGGGCATTCGGGTGGCGCCGTTTGTCGCGGTGCGGTCGGGCCAGCCGTACGATGTGCTGGCCGGGACGGACCTGTACGGCACGACGATCACCAACGCGCGCGCGGCTTTTGCGGCCGGCGCGCCATGCGCCGGTTCCGCGGGTGTGGTTCTCCTGGGCGATGTGGTCTGCTCGCCGGCGGGCAACTTCACGACTTCCTATAACGTGGCGAACCCGGCCAATCTGGTTCCGCGAAACTACCTGACGATGCCGGGCCTGGTGTCGATCAATATGCGGATATACCGGGTGTTCGGCTTCGGCGCTATACGCGGCAGCCAGGCGCAGAGCAGCCGCGGCGGCGCAGGTTACGGTGGTCCGGGCGGCGGCGGTCCTCCCGGCGGTGGGCCTCCGGGCGGTGGCGGCATGCGAGGCGGCGGCGGTGGGGGCCGCGGCATGGGCGGCATGTTCGGCGACTCCACCGAGCACCGCTTCAACCTGACGCTGGGCGTGAACTTCACCAACATCCTGAACCACTTCAATCCCGGCGGATACCAGGGCGTCATCACCTCGCCCTATTTCCTGGAAGCCACCGGCGTGAACACCGGATTCGGCGGCGGGTTCCCGGGTGGCGGCGGCATGGCCGGATCGACGGCTAACAACCGCCGCATCGATTTCCAGACGCGATTAACGTTCTAGTGTCCTGTCTCACACGTTCGCAACATGATTCCAGAGTTTTGTATCGGGGCACGGCTTCAGCCGTGCCGGCATAGGATCTACTAAACATGGCCTTTAGGCCCTGCAATAGGGCGACAGCCTCGTGGGGTTTTTGTCAACGAACTTCAGAGACGCACCACGGCTGAAGTGACAGCCCGCGCCACGGCTAAGCGCGCTAGCCGGTGTCGGCTTCGGTGGGCTCGACCAACCTGTCGACGTGAACGCTGTATATGGCGGGGTGGCCGTCGCGATCGCTCTGGAAGATCACGCGCCGGCTGTCGGGGGAAAAGACCGGCGCCACGGTCTCCGGGTTGGCGGCTTTGTGCTCGCACAGAGTGAATTCGCGGCGGGTGATGCGCAGCAGCAACAGCACCGTGGGCGAGCTCCGGTTGGCGCTGGCTCCGACGAACACGGACGCATCGCGGTTGGCGCCGAAGCAGGCGAACTGGCTGGTCTTGGCGACCAGGCGGTCGGCGGCGGCATCGGGCGAGAACTCGCGAATGGCGTTCAACTGCGCGGGGTCATCCGGCAGGTTCAAGTATTGGATGTTCTTGCCGTCCGGGCTCCACAGGACGGAGCCGATGCGGCCCGCCGCCAGCTTGAGCCGGCGGTTGTTGGCGCCGCTTGCATCCATCAGCCAGAGCGCCTCCCCGGTTTGCCGGTACAAAATCTGATCGCGGCCGGGCCGCGCCAGCGGATGCTCGATGGCAAACCGCGCTTCGATCGCGGTGCTGGAAATGCCTTGTGCCAGGGAGACGGCCCGCAAACGGGAGCCTTCGCCGCGCCGCTCGGCGAAAAGTGCGTGCGCGCCGTCCGGCGTGAGGCTCATTCCAGGACAACGTTCCCAGCCGTCCGGAATCCGGTAGATTTCACGCTGCCGCAGAGTGGCCAGGCTGACGTGGAGCAGTGATCGCCCGGCAAAGCAGCAGAATGACCGGCTGTCGGAGGAAAGCGCCAGCGACGCGACGTCCAGTTCCGCGACCTCGGTCAACTGGCGCGCCTCGCCGGTCTTCAGGTCGATGCGGAAGGCTTGCGGCTGGCCAGTGCGGTCGCTGCCATAGAGCAGGCCGGTGTTGTTGCGCGCCACGGCGCGGTTGTAATAAGCCGGCAGTGCGCTCGAATACGCGGGATCGGTGAGGCGAACGACTTCGAGCTCGGTGGTGGGGTCCTGGTAGCGCAGCCACTCCGGAGCGAGCGCAGCGCCCTTCTGGCTCTGCGCGGCCAGCCTAGGGGCGGCCAGCGCGAAAGCGAGGAACGCCCTGCGCGAGGCTCGGCTCGCGGTACCCGCCATGATTCGATGGTAGCAACAGAGGCCGCAGGAGACGGATTGGGGCGGGGAAGCGGCCAGCGGATATCTGGACATTTCAAAGACGATCGGGTACCCTTCATCTGTGCAATCGGGAAAGCGCTTCGCAGGACCCTTGCGGCGTCATTTAATGTGGACGGAGAGAGACGGCAACCGCGCGTTGGATGCAGCCAAGCCGTTGCTGCTGGCTTTGGCGCTACTCGCCGTCGCACTTGCATTGCTGAATGGCCTGCTGGCTTCCTTAGGCGAAAGTCCGCAGTTCTCATTTACGCTCGCTGGTTCCTTTGCGCTCTACCTGGCAACGCGACCTTCCCGAAATGAGGTTGGCGTTACGTTTCTGCTGGGCGTGGCGCTTCGCCTGGCTTATGGGGCAACCTATGGCGTCAAGCCGTATTTTGGTTCGGTGCCGATCGTTTTCGCCGGATTCCTGGGCGTTGCAAGCTTGCTGGTGTTGGCTTACAAGGCCTTGCGAAACAAACGCTTTTCGGCGTTTGGGACGGCGGCATTTTTTCCATTCGTCAATATCATGGTTGGCTTCATACTGCCCGTCGGCAATCGCTTATCTCCAGTTACTTTCGATACTCACCTGCTTGCCGCGGACGGCGTTCTCGGATTTCAGCCGAGTTTCGTTCTCGGCAGCATGGTCTACGGGCGCCCGCTGCTTTGGGACCTCGCCTCCACCGTGTATTTCGCGCTGCCCTTTGCGGTTGTCCTATTGTGCGCCGTCCAGCTAGAGGAGAGATTTAGCGAAGTCCGTCGTCTATTGTGGTTGTTCGGACTAATGAGTGTAGTGGGATTCTCCGTTTATGCGGTATGCCCGGCTATGGGGCCGATCTACGCATTCCGCGACTGGTTTCCGCTGAAACCTCCGCGCCTGTCAGGTCTCGCCCTGGGCGCGGCACTCTCCGTCCCGAGCGCGCCGCGCAACGCGATGCCGTCTTTGCATTTCAGCGCGGCTCTGCTGGTTTTTTGGAATACCTCGCATATGCGCAAGGCCGGCCGGATTGCAGCGGGACTGTTCCTGGCGGGAACGGCATTCGCCGTTCTGGCGTTGGGCGAGCACTACCTGATTGATATAATCGTCGCGGTTCCTTTCGCTCTGGTGTTTCAAGCAGCTCTTGGACACCCCGGCGCCGGGAATGCGCGGGCCCGGTATTTCGCGGCGCTGAGCGCCGCATTGATGTTCGCATGGCTGCTCATGCTGCGTTTCCGGATACACTCGCTGGTCGCGTGGCCGGCCCTGACGTGGACGGCCATCGTCGTCACGCTTGGATTCTCGGTCTGGGCGCGTCACGCTCTGTTGGCGAAAAGCGGCCAGCCCCGTGGAATTCGCTCCAGGACAGCCGCGGAAGGGCCGGACGACTTGTAATCATGAGGCACACGCAGTGCGCGGGCGAACCCGGCGCAACAAAAGGATGAATCTGGCACAAGGATTTACGCTCGACGAAGCGCTTTGCCGCAAGAACCCGGCTGCCGCCATTGCCGTTGGCATCTTCTGCGCTCTAGGATTGGCGCTCAACGTCTGGTTCGGGGTGCTCAATAGCAAGGGCTTCGGGCTGGACTACAAGCAATTCTATGCCGCCAGCCACCTTGCCGGCACCGGCCATGTTTACGATCCGGATGCTTTGCTGAAGGCAGGTGCCACGGGCGGGATGAGCAGCCGTCTGCCCGTTGTACTCTACGGGCACAAGCTTTTCAGCGGTCTGCCGCGTGGCGTAGCGCGCGCCATGTGGACGGCTTGCACGATTGTGGCCATGCTCGCTTTCGCCGCCTTCTGGCCCGGCACATGGCGGTGGCTCATGTGGACTGCGGTTGCTTGGTCGACGCCGGCAGCCTTGGCCATTCTGTACGGCCAGGATTCCAGCCTTTGGTTGATGTTTGCCGCCATCGGGCTGTTTTTGATGGAGCGGAAGAGGCCGTGGAGCGCCGGCGTCGCGTTCTCGCTGTGCATCTGCAAGTTCCACCTCGCGGTGGGGATTCCCATCCTGCTGGTGGCGCAGAAACGCTGGAAGACTCTGATCGCCGGGGCCATAGCTACCGCGGTGCTGCTTGCCTGCTGCTTCTCGATTGAAGGGCCTCAGTGGCCGATCGCGTACTGGAGGATGTCGCGCATGGAGGGATTCGACCAGGCGGTTGGACGCATGCCCAATTTCCACGGCATCGCTTCCTGGCTGCCGTGGGCGGCGCCAATTCAGATTGCCTTAACAGCCGCGCTGGTGCTGATCCTCTGGCTGAGACTTCGCGCCACGAACGACCTTGGCGCGGCCGGCGCGGTGGTGGCCGCAGGTGGTCTGGTCCTCTCGCCCCATGCCTATGCGTACGATCTAGTGCTCCTGATACCACTCACGGTGGTGACGATCCAGCGGCCAACCGTGCCGCGCTGGCTGAAGCGGTGGGCTTTTGCGATGCTCTCCCCACTGCCGATGCTTTTGCTCTTGACGTCGAAGCCATGGCTAGGGCAGGTATCGATTGCCGCATTTGTGGTGACCGCCATCGTCGCCGGCAGAGCGGATCCGCTCAGCCCTGCGGTGGCCCGCGGAGGCGTGGCCGCCCAGGTCGCTCATTCGTGATATCTGCCACAGCGATCCTCCGAAGGAGAGAGCGCGAGACGCGGGATCGCCACGGAGTAAAATAGAGATTACGGACTTTTCCCTCTCATCGAGAACTGCATGATTGTTGATGCCGTCCTGGCAAAGATTTTTGGCACGAAAACCGAACGCGAGATCAAGGAGATGCAGCCCACGGTGGCGGCGATCAACGATCTCGAAGCGTCGATGCGCGAACTCTCGGACATCGACTTGGCCGCGAAGACGATCGAGTTCAAGGAACGAATCGCGCAAGGCGCGCCGCTCGACGACTTACTGATCGAGTCGTTCGCCGTGGTGCGCGAGGCCGGGCGCCGGGTGCTGAACATGCGGCACTTCGACGTGCAATTGATCGGCGGCATCGTGCTGCACCGGGGCAAAATCTCGGAAATGAAGACCGGCGAAGGCAAGACGCTGGTGGCGACGCTGCCGAGCTATTTGAACTCCCTCGAAGGCAAGGGCGTACACCTGGTGACGGTGAACGATTACCTGGCCAAGCGCGACTCGGAGTGGATGGGGCGGCTCTATAAGTTCCTGGGCTTGCAGGTGGGGGTGATCGTCCACGACCTGGACGACCAGGAGCGCAAGATCGCTTACAACTCCGACATCACTTATGGCACCAACAACGAATTCGGCTTCGATTATCTGCGCGACAACATGAAGTTCCGGCTGGAAGATTGTTCGCAGCGCGGGCATCACTACGCGATCGTCGACGAGGTGGATTCGATCCTGATCGACGAAGCGCGGACGCCGCTGATCATTTCGGGCCCGAGCGAGGAATCGACCGACAAATATTACAAGGTCAACCGCATCATCCCCAAGCTGGTGCGCGGCGAGGTGATCGATGGCTCGGAGCCCGGGGAAAAGTACACCACCGGCGATTACACGATCGATGAAAAGCACAAGAGCGCGGCGCTGACCGAAGAGGGAGTGTTCAGGGTCGAGAAGCTGCTGAATATTCCGAACCTGTACGACCCGGCTTACATCGAATTCAACCACCACGTGCAGCAGGCGCTGCGCGCGCACGTGCTGTACACGCTGGACCGAGATTATGTGGTGCGCGACGGCGACGAAGGGCCGGAGGTGGTGATCGTCGACGAATTCACCGGGCGGCTGATGCCGGGCCGGCGCTGGTCGGACGGACTGCACCAGGCGGTGGAGGCGAAGGAAGCGGTCAAAATTCAGCGCGAAAACCAGACCCTGGCAACCATCACTTTCCAGAATTATTTCCGCTTGTACAAAAAGCTGGGCGGGATGACCGGCACGGCGGAAACCGAAGCGGCCGAGTTCCAGAAGACCTACAACCTGGATGTGACGGTGGTTCCGACCAACCGCGTGCTGATCCGCAAGGAAAACCAGGACGTGGTTTACCGCACCGAAGACGAGAAGTTTCGCAACGCGGCCCAGGAAATCAAGACGGTGACCGAGACCGGGCAGCCGGTACTGGTGGGCACCATCTCAGTGGAGAAATCGGAGCGGCTTTCCGGCATCCTGAAGCGGATGGGCGTGCGGCACGAGGTGCTGAACGCGAAGAACAACGAGCGGGAAGCGTCGATTGTGGCGCAGGCCGGGCGCAAGGGCGTGGTGACGGTTTCGACCAACATGGCCGGCCGCGGCACCGACATCCTGCTGGGCGGCAACCCGGAATTTATGACCAAGGACGCCTGCCTGAAGGAAAAGCTGGCGGAGCGGCTGCCGGAAGACCAGGCGCAGTATATCGCCGACGAACATTTCTATTACTTCACGCACCACGACCAGTTCTACCGGGTGCGGCGCGAC
>Ga0116130_1001518_pt1 | contig 13005 bp, 17 predicted proteins | sample June2015DPH_17_5_FD_89733 | JGI IMG/M metagenome (GOLD analysis project Ga0116130, IMG submission 89733) | Peatland microbial communities from SPRUCE experiment site at the Marcell Experimental Forest, Minnesota, USA - June2015DPH_17_40 | ecosystem: Environmental > Terrestrial > Soil > Wetlands...
AGTGAGCAGGCAATATAGGGGTCCTTCGACTCCTCGTCCGATCGCCGTGGCGACCGGGCTCGTCGCTCAGGATGACAGCCTAGGAAGGCTGTTCATTTCATGGCTAGCGAGAGGATGTCTGAGTTTTTTCCCTCACGGGCTTTACTGCCCGAGCATCCCTTTTTTCAGGTCGGCATTGGGCGGCTTGGGCCCCAGCCACACCGAGAACAGCACGGGGCCGAAGGCGGGACCGGCAATGGTCAGCTTGTCCTTGCCGTTGAGGGCGAAGGTGGTGCCCGTGCCCGGGACGTAAGTGAAAACCATTTCGTCGCCCGGCTTGACGGGTTCAAGCGCGTCGAGCAAGCGGTCGATGTCGGCCTTCATCGTCTTCACGGCGTCGGGCGAATTGTCCTTGAACGAGTCGTTGAAGGCATCAACCATTTGACTCTTGCTGGCGTTGTGCACGAAGTGCATGACGATCCGCTTGGGCGCGTCGGCCTTGAGGATGGCGTTGGCATCCGACGACTTCTGCTCCAGGTAGAGCCCCGCGACATAGACCTTCACGATGATCTTGGTGCGCACTCCCAGGCCATTGAGCACCAGCTTGGTGCTCCCGACCTGCTCGGTGTCGGGAAGGGTCACCCCCGCCAGGCTGGCGGCGTGTAGCTCGAACATCGATACCACCACGAACATAACCACAGCAAGCGAGATAACGGTTTTCCGCATGAGGACTCCTTGGTGGAATATATGATTCTTCCGATGGGTTGGGCCGACGACAACAGGAGAGTGACCCAGGACTGGGCGCCGACGAAAGGGCGCGGGTCACAGGTGCAGGTGACCGGTTGATAGAGGGCGCCCCTCGGCTGCGCTCAGGGCAGGCTCTTCGACTGCGGTTCGCTCGCGAACTCGATCCCACCGACCGGCCCGATGCGGCGCTCATCTTTGGCGGCGACGGCACCATTGATCGCCATCTTGACGGATTGGCGCTCAAGCCGATGGGGAGTATATTTGCCAGAGTCCGGTCGAGATCAGTGTGCGGCGTAATGCCCTGCGGGTGATTGTTGGGCATGAAGGCGGGTGAAATTCCAGGATGGGCAATATCCTGCCTTGGGACGAACCGCAGTAATCGAGGGGCGAACTCCGGCGCCACCCGATATTTTTCTGGAACTTATCGCCCGTAGCTGGGTCTATACTGTAACAAGGAAATGTCTACCCCCGTAGTGTCGAATCCGGCGGCCGCAGAGGTTGCAAGCGTTGCGCCACAGGACCAGGTTCTGCCCACGCTATTTGGCGCAGGTCAGGGACTGTATCCGCAGCGCAAAGATACGTTCGTGTACTCGTTTATCGTCCATATGCTGGCGGTGGGCCTGGTGATCTGGTCCGGCCATTGGGCATTTGAGCACAAGAACGAGATCAAGCAGCAAGTGATTGGCATTGCGACCGATATCAGCCCATACTTTCCGATGCCGGTATCCAACACGCGCGCTGGCGGTGGCGGCGGTGGTGGCGACCGCGACAAACTGAATGCCCCCAAAGGCGCTCTGCCCAAGCTGGCGAAGGACCAGATCGTCCCTCCGGCGATCGTGGTCCGCAATGAGAATCCCAAGCTGGTGGTGCCACCTTCGGTCGTAGTTCCGCCGGAGATGAAGCTGCCGACCATCGGCGCCCTCGGCGATCCTCTGTCGAAGGTGATCGGGCCTCCCTCCAACGGGACGGGATATGGCGGCGGGATCGGCAGTGGTAGCGGTGGCGGCGTAGGTTCCGGAACTGGGCCCGGGGTTGGCCCCGGTCACGGCGGCGGATACGGTGGTGGGGCGTATCGAGTCGGAGGCGGCGTCAGCGCACCAAAGGCGTTGTTCGCGCCTGATCCCGAGTACTCAGAAGAGGCCCGCAAAGCCAAATATCAGGGCACCGTTGTGTTGTGGCTGGTGGTGAGTGCCGATGGCAAGCCGCAACAGATTCGCGTGCAGCGCCCGCTGGGCATGGGACTCGACGAGAAGGCTGTCGAGGCAGTGCGGCTATGGCGCTTTGAGCCTGCCAGAAAAGACGGTCAGGCGGTTCCGGTCATGATTAACGTGGAAGTGAACTTCCGGCTGTACTGACGCTTTCGCTCATCTACAAACTTCCGAGCCGTTAGCGCCCGAACGGCCTCTTGAGCGGCGGCATCTTGCTCTTCGCCTTGTCGGCCCACTCTGAACCCTTATCAATCCAGTCGCCCGCCTGATCGCCGATATCGTCCATCAGTTCGCGCGCATCCTCATATTTTCGGCGGAGGGTGCGGCGCATTTGCTTGCCAGTCGTCGGCGCCAGCAACAAAGCCGCCAGGGCGCCGGCTGCCAGCCCAATGAACAGCATGGTCAAACCCAAGCCAAAGCTGCTTGACTCCTCATACTCTCCGTTTGGTTCAAACTCTCGCACTGGATCATTCATCGGATCTCTCCTCCGGAAAATTCTATCGCGATTCGGGCCGCGGTGCCTGCCTTCTGTGCGCCGGTTCAAATCCATTGCCGCGGCCAGCTTTTGGGGCACGCTACCGGCCAACTGCAGCATTTCCCAATCTTGCTGAGCCGCGTGTAAACTTAAGTGTCTGTCCTTCGAGCCGCGCGTTTTTAGCGGGGTCGCAACACGCGCAGCAGTCGCGGCGTGATGGGGCGCTCTTCCGGCCGGCGGCTCTCCCAGAGATGAGGAGTTACACGAATGGCGATTCCAGCCACCCAAATGCGTCCGGGCATGGTCATCAAGCACAACAATGACTTGCACTCGGTGTTCAGCGTGGAACACCGCACCCCGGGAAATCTGCGCGCTTTCATCCAGGCCAAACTGCGTAATCTGCGGACCGGGGCCATGTTTGAGCACCGCTTCCGCTCCGGCGATGCCATCGAGAGGATCACCGTCGACGAAGTGCAGATGGAGTTCCTGTACTCCGACGGCGACGATTACCACTTCATGAACACCGAGAACTATGAACAACTTCATTTGAACCGGGACATCCTGGGCGATGCGGTCGAGTACCTGATTCCCAATCTGCAGATCAAGATTGAGTTTTTCGATGGCAAAGCGGTGGGTGTCGAGTTGCCGCAGACGGTGGAACTCACGGTGGTGGAAACCGAGCCGGGCTTGAAGTCGGCGACCGCCAGCAGTGTTACCAAGGCGGCGAAGACCGAGACGGGACTTGTGGTGCAGGTGCCGCCGTTCATCAATGAAGGCGAGAAGATTCGCGTGGACACGTCGGAAGGCGCATACCTGTCACGGGCGTAGCTGCCGGCCCCGGGACGGCAAACAGCGCCTGGCTTACAAGAAAGGTGAAGGTCTGCGACACTTCCTGATGAGTCACACAACCAAGCTGTCAACCAAAGGCCGAGTCGTGCTTCCCAAATCATTGCTGGCGGCACGCCGCTGGAAACCAGGTACTGAGTTTGTCGTGCAGGAGCGGGACGGAGGCATTCTACTCACTCCGAAATCTGCCACTAGATCACGCACTTGGGCCAGCCTGATTGGGTGCGCTGGCTACAGCGGTCCGCGTAAGAGCCTGAAGCAGATGGAAGAAGCGGTTGCGGCCGAGGCGCGGCGGCGCAAATGACCGCCGTCGATACTAATGTTCTGGTACGTATCGTGGTGAATGACGATCCGGCCCAGTCGGCACGCGGATTGGCAAGATTGCGCTTCTTTGATCGGATTGGTAGTCTCATCTTGGGTTGTTAGGCTAAGGCAAGTTAGGAGAGAGCTATGAAACGGTTATTGTCTATTGCACTGTGCATGTGTTTTGTGCTTCCTGCTTTCGCTCAACAGAAGGAAGCGGACAGGCTGCATGAGTCCTACTTGGTCTTGAAGGCGGTCGTCGGCATGCCCGATAAGGGTATCCCGCGCGATCTGCTGAACAAGGCGGACTGCGTAATTGTTGTACCTTCGGTGAAGAAGGCGGCCTTCATAGTGGGCGCCAGTTATGGCCGCGGGGTCATGACCTGTCGCTCGGGCGCGGAATTTCGCGGTCCATGGGGCGCTCCGGCGTTTTTCGCCATTGAGGGCGGCAGTTTTGGCTTGCAGATCGGAGGCCAGGCTACCGACTTCGTGTTGCTGGTGATGAATGAGAAGGGCGCCAAGTCGGTCATGACCAGCAAAGTAAAACTTGGCGGCGACGCTTCGGTGGCCGCCGGCCCGGTAGGCCGCGCAACTTCCGCTGAGACCGACATCGTTATGAACGCTGAGATTCTGTCATGGTCACGCAATAAAGGGCTTTTTGCCGGAATTTCGCTGGCAGGTTCAACTCTGCGTTCCGATGACGATGCCAACAAGAACCTCTACGGAAAAGATGTAAACGCCAAACAGATCATCCTGGACAAAGCGGTAAAGACGCCCCCCGCAGGCAAGTCGTTGGTCAACTTGCTCAACAAGACGTCACCCAAGCACATGTAAGAACTGGATAGTTGTGTTTATCAGCCGACACGCGGTTCTGGACATCCCAGGGCCGCGTTTCTTTCAGCCAGAAGAACTCTCAGACGGGCATGTTCGCTCCAAAACCAATTACAATCGCTCTTCGCAGCAAAGCGGACGCTTGCCGCCGCTAATCGATAGTTGTTGCTTACTAGTTGCTAATTGCTAATTGCTTCCCGCTAATGGCTGACTTGCAAACCCGCCGCTACGTTATCTCCGGACGCGTCCAGGGCGTCGGCTTCCGCTGGTTCGTGGAAAGGGAAGCGGCGCAGATCGGCATCGCCGGATGGGTGCGCAATCGCGAAAACGGTGACGTTGAAGTGATGGCGACGGGCACGCGCGTGCAGCACAGTGCGTTGCGCGTCCGTTTGCAGCAGGGCCCGCGCGCCGCGCGGGTGGACCATGTCAGCGAATCCCCCGCGCCGTTGTTGGAAGCGCAGTCGTTTCGCATCGAAGGAGTGTGGTAATCCATGCAGCCGCAAAAGGCGCACAACTGCGACGACCTCAAGAAGCTCATTCGCGAAGTTCCCGACTTCCCCAAGCCCGGCATTCTGTTCTACGACATCACCACGCTGCTCAAAGACAGGCTGGGCTTTGCCCGCCTCATCGATGCCCTCACCGAGCATTACATCGACAAGCACATTGACCTGGTTCTGGGCATCGAGGCGCGCGGTTTCATCTTTGGGCCGGCGCTGGCGTACCGGCTGAACGCGGGTTTCGTGCCCGTGCGCAAGCCGAAGAAACTGCCGGCCGACGTTTTGCAGTGGAAGTACGAACTGGAGTACGGCCACGACACGCTGGAGGTCCACAAGGATTCGATCGAGCCGGGCCAGCGCATCGTCATTTGCGACGACCTGCTGGCCACCGGTGGCACCGCCAGGGCCACCGCCGAAATGGCGAAATCGCTGGGCGCCGAAATCTGCGGGCTGGGATTTGTGGTCGAACTCGACGGCCTCAAAGGCCGCGACAAGCTCAAGGGCTACGACGTCTTCTCGCTGCTGCACTATGAGATGTAGCGAGTCCCAGATGTCCATAAAGCTGTAACTGCGGGTTTTTTACCAGATCGTTTTGAGCAGCGGACAGCGCAAAATCCGCTCGTCAGCGGTTACCAACGGCAGGTTTTCTGCACGTGCAGTGGCAGCAATGATCCGGTCCATCGGGTCAGAAGGAAAATCGGGCGGGAAGTGTGCCGTTAGCGCCGCGATATCCAGAGTGATGGGTTTGATGATGACGCCGCCGGTGTACTCGCGAATGGTCGCCTCGATGTTTCCACTGTGACCTACCCGGCCGCGATAGAGCAAGCTCGCCAGTTCAACCAGACTGATTGCAGAAATCGCCAGCCCGTCTGAGCGCTCCGCACGCCGCATTGCGGATAACGCTGCTCGTGTCAGTCTGCGACGGTCGAGCTGCGACCAGACCAAAACGTGAGTATCGAGAAGAATCATTTCAGCATGTCGTAATCTTCAAGGGGAAAAACCGGCTCCAGAAGGTCGCCACATATCTCGTATTTGCCTTCCAGCCTGCCAATAAAGCTGTCCTTCTTCCTCTTTTTCGCATGACGCCAGGGCCCCACCTCGACGAGTGGTTCTCCTCGCTTAGTTACCAGCAGTGGCTTACCAGTTTTTGCAACTTCGGCCATGGCTCCCAGGCATTTGGCCTTGAACTCGCCGGCCGCCATCTGCTTCATGCCATTACCCGGGGTCACGCTGACCGCCGATTTTCTTTTAATGGATGCTTTGGACGACATATGGTCACCTCCAGATGACCATGGTCATTTTAACATGGTCATATCATTTTTTCCTTGGCATTGTCATCCCGAGTGAGGTCGCCACGACGACCGAGTCGAGGGATCTGCTGTTTTCTTAACCACTCGTCCTGCCCTCTAACTGGCGGCTCTAACCCTTGACTACTCGTCGTCCCGTAATGTGGTATTTCCCCACCAGCACCATCCGAATTGCCTCGCTGTACGCAATGTGTTCCTGCTCCAGGATGCGCGCAGCCAGCGTGTGCTCGTCATCGCTGTCGAGCACAGGCACCACCTTCTGCACCAGGATGGCGCCGTGGTCGAGGTCCGCGTCCACGAAGTGCACCGTGCAGCCTGAGACCTTCACGCCATAGTCGAAAGCCTGCTTTTGGGCCTCCAGCCCGGGGAACGCCGGCAGCAGCGCTGGATGAATATTGAGGATGCGGTCGGGAAACTGCTGCACGAACCAAGGCGACAGCAGGCGCATGTATCCCGCGAGACAAACCAGATCGACCCGGTGTTCGAGCAGCGCGGCCACCACCTCGCGGTCGTGGTCTTCGCGCGGCTTGCCTTTCGACGGGATGACCAGCGCCTTCAGACCGCGCCGCCGCGCCGATTCGATCCCGCCGGCGTCCGCCCGGTTGGAGATGACGACTGCAATGTTCGCGTCGAGCTTGCCCGCGGCGACGTTGTCGGCGATGGCCTCAAAGTTTGACCCGCGCCCGGAGAGCAGTATGCCGAGGTTGTTCATGAGTGATATGCGAATGATAAACGCTAAGTTCGAAAAGGGTTGGCAGGCATTGCTAGCAATGATAGCATTGAGTGCATGGCAACATTAACTATTCGCCAGCTCGATGAGAAAACCAAGTCCCGTCTCAGGGTGCTGGCTGCGCACCACGGACGCTCCATGGAGGAAGAGGCGCGCGAGATCCTGCGCTCGGCCCTAACCAGTGCGCGGCTGCAAAAGAGAAATCTTGCCGAATCCATCCGGCAACGATTCTCAGCTTTCGGCGGGGTAGAACTTGAATTGCCCAAACGAGGTCCGATGCGCGAGCCTCCCGATTTTGCCGCATGATCATCCTCGATACGAACGTGCTCTCCGAGTTAATGCGGCCCAAGCCTTCTGCTGAGGTTGTCTTGTGGGTTGAAAAGCAGCCCGCCGCGGAGCTGTTCACGACCTCGATTACCGAGGCGGAGATCTTCTACGGCATTGAGCTGTTGCCCAAGGGCAAGCGGCGCGAAGGACTACTGGCGACAGCAGAAGCGATGTTCGCAGACGATTTTGCCGGCCGCATCCTCGATTTCGACAGTCAGGCGGCAAGAGCCTATTCCAGGATAGCGGCTCAACGTCGCGCGCTGGGCAAACCCATCAGCCATCTCGATGCGCAGATCGCTGCCATTGCGCAGCGCCAATGGGCTGTGCTCGCCACCCGCAACGTTGTTGACTTCGAGAACTGCGACATCCGCGTCATTGATCCTTGGGGTGAGTGAACCTGCATTGCGTGAGCTACTGCCTTCCCGTTACTATCGCCCTGCGTGCCTTTACCCAGCGACAAAGCTCATCCCGACCGCATCGTTTCGGCCGTGCCGGTGGACGACGACTCGTCGTTCGAGCTGAAGCTGCGTCCGCAGCGGCTGCGCGAGTTCATCGGACAGAACAAAGTCAAAGACAACCTCGAGGTCGCCATCCAGGCGGCGCGTTCGCGCGGCGAACCGCTCGACCACGTGTTGCTCTACGGGCCGCCGGGGCTGGGCAAGACGACGCTGGCCAACATCATCGCCAACGAAATGGACGCCCCGTTCCAGCAGACCTCGGGCCCGACCCTGCAAATCAAGGGCGACCTGACGGCCATCCTCACCAACCTGCGCGAGAAGCAGGTGCTGTTCATCGACGAAGTCCACCGCTTGCAACCCGCGCTGGAAGAGCTGCTGTACTCGGCGCTGGAGGATTACAAGCTCGACATCATCATCGGCCAGGGGCCGTCGGCGCGCACCCACACCATCGAAGTGCGGCCGTTCACCTTCATCGGGGCAACCACGCGCGCGGGACTGCTGTCGGCGCCGCTGCGCTCGCGCTTCGGCATCGTGCTGCGGCTGGAGTTCTACACCCACGAGGACCTGAAGATCATTCTGCAGCGCTCGGCGGAAATTCTCGGGGTCGAGATCGACGAGGCTGGCGCAGTCGAGATTGCCACCCGTTGCCGCGGCACACCGCGTATTGCCAATCGCCTGCTGCGGCGCGTACGCGACTACGCGCAAGTGCGCGGGACAGGCAAGATCGACAAGCCCACCGCCCAGGCCGCGCTGACGATGCTCGAGGTCGATCGTCACGGCTTCGACGAGATCGATCGCAAGCTGTTGCTGACCATCATCGAGAAATATCAGGGCGGGCCGGTGGGGTTGAACACATTGGCAGCTTCGCTCGCGGAGGAGCCGGACGCGATCGAGGAGATCTACGAGCCATTCCTTATGCAGATTGGCTTTCTCGACCGCACGCCGCGCGGGCGAGTGGCCACGCACCTCGCGTATGAACACTTCGGGATCAAGCGACCGAGGACCAACGCGGCCGGGCAGGAGACGTTGTTCTAACGACTGCTGTTCGCTATTCGCTGTTCGCCAGAAGCAATGACTTGTTGTTTCGTGTCGTATCGCGAGGACGAGGGCCTCGTCGTATAGCGATCCTTCGACTCCGGCGCGCAAAGGCGGCGCACGGCGCGCCTCCGCTCAGGATGACACAGGCTTACGACACTCTGGCGAAAAGCGAATAGCGAATAGCGAAAAGCGAAAAGCGAGAAGCGAGAATCCGTTCCAACGAGTCCAAGTAGCGCTCAGCGCGTCTAATCGGTAAGCTAATCAAAGTTAGGAGACTCCGCATGGCCCAATTGATGAGAACCTCGAACCCGGCGCTAAGCTCCGACGCGTTCCGCACCGGGGAGGCCACACTCGGCGAGAGCATGACCGTGTCGGGGACGGTCAACAAGACGGGCATCCTGCTGCTCTGTTGCGTCGCGACGGCGGCGTGGACCTGGAACCGCTTCTTCAACGCGCCTCCCGAAGAGGCCATGCAGGCGATGGCGCCGGCGCTCGTCATCGGCGGCATTGGCGGCTTCATTGTCGCCATCGTCACCATCTTCAAGAAGCAGTGGGCGGGAATCACCGCGCCGATTTACGCGTTGCTGGAGGGCCTGGTGCTGGGCGGAATCTCCGCCATGCTGGAGGCGCGTTACCACGGCATCGCCATCCAAGCCGTCTCGCTGACTTTCGGCACGCTGCTGATCATGTTGCTCGCCTATCGTTCCGGCCTCATCAAGGTGACTGAGAGGCTGCGGCTCGGCATTGTGGCTGCCACCGGCGGCATTGCCGTGTTCTATCTCCTGCAGTTCATCCTGGGCTTCTTCGGTGTGCACTTCACCGCGATCAACGGATCCAGTCCGATTGGGATCGGATTCAGCCTGATCGTGGTGGCCGTCGCGGCTCTGAACCTGGTCCTCGACTTCGATCTGATCGAGAGTGGCGCGCGGCTGGGCGCTCCCAAGTACATGGAGTGGTACGGCGCCTTCGCGCTGATGATCACGCTGATCTGGCTGTACTTCGAGATTCTGCGGCTGCTGTCCAAGTTCCGCGGCCGGAATTGAGGTTTTGCTATCAGCGCCTACGGAGCTCGATTAGCGGGCCGGTCAGATGCAAATTACGGAGCTGATTTCACCGGAAGTACGATTCGAAGTCGCTCTGTAGGAACGATATGTAACGGTCCCGGAACAAAGAGAACCACTATCGCATCAGTATCAGGGAGGATTCGTTCTATCGCTTGTCTTGGCGTGAGTTCCTTTTTCGTAGACCACCACGACTCTTCGTCTTTCGGAATTTGGAACGCGACCAGCAAATGTATTGGTACATCCACGGGCAGTGAGGTTCTAAAAAATGCAACGGAATTGTCGCCCTCGGCAATCTCGTTGTAATCGCCGGACGTTCTTGTCCTCCGGAACAGTTTGACCTCCTCACCTCCTTTCAGAATGTCGTCGGGCTTCCCCTCACCTTCGCGGTAAATCAGATGATCGCTACCACTGTGGTTCGTCACCGTGTAAGCGAGGACGAGTAAACCCCCCTTTGAGATGTAAGGAGCATCCACTCGCACAGTGAACTTGTCATCGTGCCAACTCGCGCCAGGCTTGTCGGTTGCTTTCTGCCCTGAACCAATGGACTGAGCTACACTCAACCCGGCAAGTAGTGTCAGGAGCAATGGCAGTCTTTGTGCACGCTCTATTCTGGAGATTTGACCAAACTTCACGTTGTGCTCCCTCTCTGACGGGTGTTAGGTTCACCTTGGCAATGAATACCGAATCGTTAATGATGCTCCCTGTCCACTCCTAGGTGCGCTGAGGATTCGATCACGGCTTGTCATGAGACGCTTCATCACCTCGCAGCAGACTGGCATTCGGTGATTGCCGCCGGGACCGGCTGGGTAGCCTCCCAGGTGACCGTGGAGAGTCCCTGCACGGATGTCCACAAAATCTCGACCACGCTTAGCGGCATCGGCCCATCGCAGTCGTGTCTCTGCTTCAAAATCTGCCGCCGTGGGTAATTGCTTCATAGGTAATATCTCCGAACTTGAATTGTAGGCGGGCGAGCAGTCGCATTCCACCTCAAACTCTGACTCCCTTGCTACACTAGCCCCTGACCACAATCCCCTAGCCCTTGGTTCCCATGCCTATCGCCGTCTGCTCCTTCGCGAAGATCAATCTCGGACTAAAGATCGGCCCGGCGCGCGCCGACGGCTTTCACGAGCTGCGTACGATCTACCAGACGATAGCGCTGCATGATCTCGTGCGCGTGGACGTGCAGCCCGGCTCCGGCATCGAGATTTGCTGCAACGATCCGCGCGTTCCGCTCGACGAATCCAATACCTGCTACAAAGCTGCCGAACGCGTGCTGAAGGCGGCGAAGGCCAGCGCCAAGGTTATCGTTCAAATCGACAAGCGATTGCCGGTGCAAGGCGGCCTGGGCGCGGGCTCGTCCAATGCAGTCGCAACTATGCTGGGGCTGGAGCGTGCGCTGGACACAAAGCTTTCCGTCGAAGACAAGCTGCGGATCGCCGCCGAGATAGGCAGCGACGTGCCCCTGTTCCTGATCGGAGGAACCGTGCTGGGCATTGGCCACGGCGAGGAAGTTTGTCCGCTGCAAGATCTGCCGCGCATGCACTTAGTGGTCGTGACTCCGCCGATTGCCGTTTCGACTCCCAAGGCCTTTGCGCAATGGGACGATCTGGTGGCGCGAGAGGCTGCATTGACCGGCGCTGGAGCCGCAGGTACAATTGACAGGTTCGGTCAGGCGGTGGATGCTTGGCTGAGCGAAGGTGTTTTCTCGCGAGCCGTATGTGCGAGTGAACCTGCATCCGGTGTTCCCGCGGTAGGCGGGGACCGGGCCGAGACACCGCTTCTCGACCTCGTCCGAGCCGGGATCGAGAACGACTTCGAACGCGTCGTCTTTCCTGAGTATCCCGATTTGCGTGAGGTAAAACGTGTCTTGCAGCGCGAAGGTGCGCGCTATGCATCGCTGTCCGGCTCCGGATCAACGTTGTATGGAGTGTTCGGTAGCGGCGAAGAGGCGCAAGCGGCGGCAGCCAGGATGAGCGCCGTGGGACACGCGGCGGTTGCAACCACAACGCTGACGCGGGAAGAGTATTGGAAAGCAGTGACTAGTGGTTAGTGGCTAGTGGTCAGTGGTCAGTCACTAGAGAAGTTTCGAGTTTCGAGTTCTGGACTTCAGGGACGGCACCGACTTGTTCTCCCACCCTTTCGCCAAAAGCGGGCGAAAGGATGGGGCACCCGAGTTTAGGCATCCGAGTTCAGGTTTGCAACGGAAAGCTGACGGCCGATAGCTGACAGCTTGCTTCACTGGGCGGTCGACTAATGGTAGGTCAAGTGCCTTTGGAGCACTTTGTCCAGGTTCGAATCCTGGCCGCCCAGCCAAGAACCAGTGGTCAGTGGATAGTGGTTAGTGGCTACAATTTCAGGTTTGAGGTTTGCAGGCGTAAGAGCGAAATTCAAGTTTCAAGATTTGCAGGCCAAGAGCTAAGAGTTAACGGCTAATTGCTAATAGCGAACAGCGGCATTCAAGACCCAGCGTCTAACTCAACCAGGTGAAGCGGGGGTATTTGATTCGATGGAAACGGCAGCAAAACCGAGCACGGTGCACACGGCGGGCGTAGCCGGCGAAGGCACGGCAACGGTCGCCCAGCAGTCCCAAGCTCATCCCGCAGGCGATGCCAAACCGAAGCCGGTGCGGGCGCGCCAGGATGACAAGTGGAAGATTTTTTCCGGCACTGCCAACGACGCGCTGGCCAAAGACGTCTGCTCCTTTTTGGGTTTGCCGCTGGGCCAGGCATGCATCTCCCGGTTTTCCGACGGCGAGACGTACGTGCAGATCGAGGAGAACGTGCGCGGGGCCGATGTTTTCATGGTGCAGCCCACCTGCGATCCAGTGGACCAGCACCTGATGCAGTTGCTGCTGCTGATTGACGCGCTGAAGCGCGCCTCGGCGCGCCGCATCACGGTAGTGATTCCGTATTTCGGTTACGCGCGCCAGGACCGTAAAGATAAGCCGCGGGTTCCGATATCGTCGAAGCTGGTCGCGGACCTGTTGACGACCGCGGGAGCCGATCGGGCATTGGTAGTGGATCTGCACGCGCCGCAGATTCAGGGGTTTTTCAACATCCCGGTGGACCACCTGTTTGCTTCGCCGGTGCTGGTGGGCTACTTCCGGGAGAAGCAGTTTCCGGATTTGACCGTGGTTTCGCCGGATGCAGGTGGCGTGGAGCGCGCGCGCTTCTTCGCCAAGAAGATGGAATCGGC
>Ga0116130_1001519_pt1 | contig 12995 bp, 11 predicted proteins | sample June2015DPH_17_5_FD_89733 | JGI IMG/M metagenome (GOLD analysis project Ga0116130, IMG submission 89733) | Peatland microbial communities from SPRUCE experiment site at the Marcell Experimental Forest, Minnesota, USA - June2015DPH_17_40 | ecosystem: Environmental > Terrestrial > Soil > Wetlands...
GCAAAGTGCGCGGAATTCCCACTTTCCCACAGCGACCACGACGGCTATATGAGTAAACCCAAGAATCAAAACCGGACATTTCACTTGCTACAAAAAGCGGACATTTTGACTTGCTACGAACAATCGGCGGCAGCTGTGTGGACAACAAAGGCTTCTAGGACTATCTTGGTCACAATTTCTTGCGTGAGGATCGGCGTCCCAGGGCATGGCCGTCCGTACGGTCCGTGGGGCTCTGGTACTGCCGGCACTTGCAGTCACCATTTTGCCGGCGAGCAAGAGTGTCAAAGGAGTTCACATGATCAGTAACAGTTGACAGGAAGCTGACAACTCCATGACAAGCTCACTGTCGCATCCCCGTAGGCTCGGATTGAGATCGAGTTCTGAGCAGCACGGGGGACAGTATGCAGTTCCTGAAGGCATCGCGGTGCGTCGCGATGTCCACATTGCTGTTGCTGGCCGGGCGCTGCGCTTATGCGCAGGTGGATCGCCCGGGCACAGCGGCACAAAAGGGAAGCGTGAGTAAAGAGGCTGCGGTGACGGCGGTGGCAGGCGAAAGCTGGCTCACCCATCTGAATCGGCGGTTCGACGAAACCAGTATGGGCAAGACGTGGCGTTTAGGTCCGCCTGCACCGTCTGCCGAAGAGGCAACGCCCCAGGGGCAAGCTGACTGGCCGTCCGCAGCGGCATCGCAGCAGACTTTGACGCTGCATGGTTCCGACCTGTATCGCATGAATTGCCAGGGCTGCCATGGCGAATCCGGCGAAGGGGCCCCGCCTGAGATTAACTCGGTGATTAACCCGGTGCGAGCGACCTCGGTCGAGCTGGTCATGGCACGAATGAGGGCGGCTGGCATGGAAATCGGCCGGGCGGACGCCGTCAAGCTGGCGCAGCAGTCCAAAACGGCGTTGTTGCAGCGACTCCATAATGGCGGCGAGAACATGCCGCCGTTTCCTCACCTGAACGAAGCTGAGGTTAATTCGCTTCTTGCCTATCTGAAACAGCTGGCCGCCGTTCCCGGCGCAGAGAGGGAGCAGCTGGCAGTGAAGGAATCGCGCATCCGCGTGGGCGAGCATATTGTGAAATCCACTTGTCACACTTGTCACGCCGCAACCGGGCCCGACCCTGGTCCCCAACAGATTTGGAATGGAGCGATTCCACCGCTGAGTACTCTCACCATGCGCAAGAGTCGGCCGGAGTTCATCCGGAAAGTCACTCGCGGAGCTCCGGTCCTGATGGGTGCGTCGCCCATGCTCTACCGCGGCCGAATGCCGGTTTTTTATTATCTAAGCGAGGACGAAGCGGCGGATGTGTATCTCTACATGACCCTCTATCCGCCCTCGCAATCGGCTGGTCTTGGCACCATCAGCGCAGCGACGCAGCCAGGGTCAACCGGCGGAGGAACGCCTCCCATGAGTGGCGGCGCCTCGTCTGTTCCCCAGATACCGGAAGTTCAGCAACCAAGCAGAGATACCGACCGGCAAACCGTGCTTGTGCTGACGGGGGTTGCGTCCTTTGTGGTGCTGCTCTTGGCAGGCGGGCTGGGATTCACCATCCATGAGCTTCAAAGGCTGTCGGCGGCAAAACCATTGCGCAGCCTGGCTGTGAAAACAAAACCTAAAGGGAGGACTGAGGATGCAACGGCGATCTTACAACGCGTTTCGTAAGACGAGTCTCTTTCTGATGCCGATGGTGCTGGCAGTGGTGTTTTCGAGCACCAGCTACGCCATCCCCGCTTTTTCACGCATGTACGGCACCAGTTGCAGCACCTGTCACGTTGACTTTCCCAAGTTGAACGACTTCGGGAAAGCCTTCAAGGACGCAGGCTTCAAGTTTCCCAAAGACGACGAGTCGATGATCAAGATTCCGCCGGTCATGCTGGGAGCGCCGGCCAATGCGGAACTGTGGCCCAAGGCCGTCTGGCCGGGCGTCATCCCCGGTATGCCGCCGATCGGGCTGCGCTATAACCAATACTTTCAGTACACGGGGACCAGCAGCTCGAAGTTCAATCAGTTGCTGCCGCCAGGAACGGTGGCGCCGTATACTCCGACCACTGACTTCCAGACTGGGCTCTTCAGCATCTTTACCGCCGGCAATTTCGGCAGTGACATGGCATTTTGGGTGGACGACGACATCAGTGTCAGCGGCGCCAACGCCAACGGCGGACTCGGCGATGCCTATCTCAAATTCGTCAATGTCGGCCGGTTCCTGAAACTACCCCAGAACTTGCTGAGTCTTCGCGTCGGCCAGTTTGAACTGGAACTGCCCTTTACCCAGGCCCGCAGCATTTGGATTAGTCCCTACGACATCTACACCCAGGCCAATATCGGGGCCGTGAATCCGGCCTTCCCGCAGCAGTTCGTCAATAACCAATTCACCATTGCGGATGCGGGTAAGGGTGTCGAGTTGAGCGGAGGGCTGCACACCAGTGGGTATTACTACTCGATTGCCTTCATCGACCAGAACACCAGTGGAGTTGGGCAGGACTCGAACCCGGGCAGCCCTTATATTCCCCAGGCCACTGGCAGCAATAATGGCGGGCTGGGCGTGGCTTCGGATGCGAACTTCAAGGACCTCTACGCTTCGTTTAGCTACCGCTTTAACCTCGAGCGCGACAAGGAAAGCCGTAACGCCATCCAGGCAGCCGGCCCCACCGGACCGCGCGATCACACCTATCTGAATCTCGGCAGCTACTACTTCTATGGACGTTCGGTGCAGCGGCTATCGGGGGCCACCGCCGATGGCGTGCCGACCGTCCTCACCGCGCGCGAGCCGTTTTACCGGGTCGGTGGCAACATGACTTTCAACTACCGCTGCTGCCTGCAGTTCAATGCCCTGTACATGTACGGGCACGACAACAACTTGCTGCCGATCGACGCCAATGGCGTGCCGATTGGTTTGCCGGTGGGCACTATGCCGCTACCCGTCGGGTTCATTTCCGGCCGGGCGGCTACATTTAGCGGAGGCTTCGCCGACGTCGAATGGCTCGCTTACCCCTGGATGATGGTGCTGATGCGCTATGACGCCGTAAACTCCAACTCGGACTACGTGAACGGCTTGACGGCTGGAGGGTTCACTGGCTCTCCCTTCAATGGGGCAGCCAGTGTAACCCGGAACCGGATTACTCCGGGGGTGCAGTTCCTGATGCACGCTAACATCAAGGCATCGTTTGAGTACCAGTTTCGCCCGTCGCAATCGGTCTTGTTCGCGACAAATCCCGTCACCGGTCTCCCGGTGGCTCTCAACCCGTTCCACACCAATACGGCAGTCGCAGGTTTAGAATTCGTGTATTAAAAGGTGAGGAAACACAACCAACGAAAGGAATCTTCATGATGCGCAGTTTTCTCGTAACCGTTCTACTGGTGACGGCCGTCGCGGCTACCGCGGTCGCTGGCACCATCGAAGGCAAAGTGTCGCCCGGGAAGTCCGTCGTTTATGTGGACACCATCCAGGGCAAAACATTTCCTGCACCCTCGCAAAAGCCGGTCATGGATCAGAAGGGTTTGATGTTCAATCCGCATGTCATGGTCGTTCAGGCGGGAACCACGGTCGAGTTTCTGAATAGCGACAATGTGCAGCACAACGTCTTCTGGCCATCCATCAGCGGCAACAAGAAACTGGGGCATAACCTCGGGACTTGGCCCAAGGGCGATAAGCGCCCTTTCAAGTTCGATAATTCCGGCGTGGTGTCGCTGCTGTGCAACGTACACCCGGAAATGTCGGGCTACATCGTTGTCAGCCCCACGCCGTACTTCGCTGAGACTGACGCCAGCGGAAACTACAAGATCGAGAACGTTCCCGATGGCAAGTACAACGTGGTCGCTTGGCATGAAGGCACCAAGCAGCAGAGTAAGTCGGTTGACGTTGCCGGCACCGGCAAGGCCGACTTTACCCTCTCGAAGTAAACGGTACGAAGGGAGGATAGATCTCCTCCCTTCTTCCAATACCGCCGCTCGCACCTCGTCTCCACAGGGGGCTGATGCAAATTCGCTTCGCTAACAAGAAGGTCGATCGGGAATGGCTGAACACCAATTTCCCCTGCATGATGGCGTGTCCCGCGCACACCAATGCCGGCCGCTACGTGACGCTGATCGCGGAGGGGCGCTTCGAAGAGGCGTATCGTATTGCGCGCGATCCGAATCCCATGGCGAGCATCTGCGGGCGCGTCTGTGCTCACCCCTGCGAGACCGCGTGCCGCCGCGGACAAATTGACCGTCCGATTTCCATTCGCGCCCTGAAGCGGTTCCTGACCGAGCGGCACGGTCCCGAGTCGCGTCATCCGGTTGCGCCCAGCACCAAGCCGGCCGGCAAACTTCCCTTCAAGGTCGCGGTGATCGGCGGCGGTCCGGTCGGCCTCTCAGCCGCGCACGATCTCGCCTTGATGGGCTACTCGGTAACCATCTTCGAAGCGTCACCCGTCGCCGGCGGGATGTTGTACCTCGGCATCCCGGAGTATCGTCTGCCGCGAAGTGTAGTGGAGGCGCAGGTACGCGAGATCCTGGAGACGGGCGACATCACGCTGCGCCTGAACGCCGCCGCCGGACGCGACTTCACGGTGGGCGAGCTAAGGCGCCAGGGCTTCGATGCTGTCCTGATCGCGGTTGGCGCACATCGCAGCCGCGACCTCTCCATCCCGGGCGTTGATCTGGATGGCGTGCATCGCGGCATCGAATTTCTGCTGAACGTCAATCTTGGCTACAAGTTCACCATCGGGAAGAAAGTCATCGTGATCGGCGGCGGCAATGTCGCCATGGACGTTGCGCGATCGGCTGCGCGCGAAGTGCTGCGCCAGCATGATTCGCCCGGTGAGATAACGCCCTCGGAAGAGAATGTGCAAACCGTCGCCGCTCACGAGATGATGGACATCTCGCTGTCGGCGTTGCGCATGGGCGCTCGGGAAGTCGGCCTTGTCTGTCTCGAGCAGCGTCACGAAATGCCTGCCGCGCTGGAGGAAATCGAAGAGGCGGAGACCGAAGGCATCGTCATGCATCCGGGTTTTGGTCCCAAGCGAGTGCTCGGACGCGACGGCAAAGTTGTTGGCCTGGAATGCCTGAAGACGAAGTATGTCTTCGACGAAAACCACCGATTCAATCCTGCGTTCTACGACAACAGCGACACCCAGTTTGAGTGCGACACCATCATTCTTTCCATCGGGCAGGCGCCCAACCTGGAGTTTCTGCGTCCAGAGGATGGAGTGCTGGTCTCGCCTCGCGGCCTTATTAACGTGAATCGCGACAGCTTGATGACCTCGGCCCCTGGCGTATTCGCCGGTGGCGATTGCGCATTCGGACCACGCCTCATCATTGACAGCGTGGGCGACGGCAAACGCGCCGCGGTTGGCATTGACGAGTACCTTCGCGGGACCAAGCATCCCGAACCGCAGATTGAAGTGCAAGTTCTGGACCGCTGGCAAATGGCCGTGGATTACATGAACATCCACCGCCAGCCCATTCCCATGTTGCCGCTCGATCGCCGCACCGGCATGACCGAGGTCGAACTGGTTTACAGCGAGCAGGAAGCGATGGCTGAGGCGCAGCGCTGCCTGAAATGCTACGTCAACACCATTCTCGAAGGCAACGAACACGACGGCACCGACTGCGTGCTGTGCGGCGGATGCGTGGATGTCTGTCCTGAGAATTGCCTGGAGTTGGTGCCGCTGGACCGGATCCAGTTCGAACCGAACACGATTGATGCCCTAGCGAACAATCCAGAGTTTTTCAGCTTCGAGTTGACAGACTTACAGCCGGCGGAATTAGGCAGCATCACCGGAACTGCGATGTTGAAGGACGAGACGCGCTGCATCCGCTGCGGTCTGTGCGCGCTGCGCTGTCCCGCCAACACCATCACCATGGAGTCTTATAACTTTGTGGCGACCGAGCCGACCGGGCTCATTACCATTCAAAGCTTCGATGGGCCCAAGCTGCCTGCGGCGCCAACGCCGGCGAAATGACGATATTGAGGATTTATGCCTGAGGAACCAAAACCCGCGGCTTTACCCGATACTCCGGAGGAGATGAGCCGGCGGCAGTTTTTCGTCAAGGTCGGAGTTGGCTCGGTGGCGGTGGCCGCGCTGGGCACGGCTGCCTTCTCGTATGAGTACTTGTCGCCGAACGTGCTCTACGAACCGTCGCCGATTGTGGATGCCGGAAAGCCCGACCACTATCCTCCGGACTCGGTTACGCTCGATCCGGCGACTGCGATCTACGTGGTGCGCACGGCGGAGGGATTCTTTGCGCTCTCGGCCATCTGCACTCACCTGGGTTGCATGACGGCCTATAAGCCGGACCTCGGCATCATCGCGTGCCCCTGCCACGGCAGCAAGTTCAACAAGGACGGCGTGAAGATCGCCGGCCCCGCGCCCAGACCGCTTCCCTGGCTGCGCATGTGGCTGAGCGACGATGGCAACCTGATGGTTGACCGCTCCAACGCTGTCGCCATCAAGCAACTGGTGAGGGTCTAACCGTGGCCAACACGCTCGATCGCCTTGCTGACCAGGTTCGCGAGAACCGCATATGGCGCTCCATCTTTCGCAGCGGCACCGGTGAGAGTAACCTGCACCGCGCGTTAACTGTGCAGCAAAACGTCTTCCTGCACCTGTTCTCGGTCAAGGCGCGCAAGCGCACGTTGGAGTTCCGCGCGACATGGTATTTGGGTGCGCTGACCTTCGGGACGTTTCTCATTCTTGTAATCACCGGCATCCTGCTGATGCTGTATTACCATCCCTCGGTCCCGCAGGCCTACGCCGACATGAAAGACCTGCAGTTCGTGGTTTCGTCAGGCGTGTTTCTGCGCAACCTGCATCGCTGGTCGGCCCACGCCATGGTTTTCCTGGTGTTCGCGCACATGTTCAAGGTGTTCTATCGCGGAGCCTATCGGCCGCCGCGCGAGTTCAACTGGGTCATTGGCGTGGTGCTGCTTCTGATGACGCTGCTGCTGAGTTATACGGGCTACCTGCTGCCCTGGGACCAACTGGCTTTCTGGGCGGTGACGGTCGGCAGCAACATTGCCTCGGCGGTGCCTGTGATAGGCGCCAAGATGCGGTTCCTGATGCTGGGCGGAACGGCCGTGAACGCCAACGCGCTGCTCCGTTTCTACGTTCTGCACTGCGTAATTCTGCCCTTTGCCGCGGTTGTGTTAATCGCGATCCACTTCTGGAGGATTCGCAAGGACGGCGGAATTTATCCCGGTGAATCTCCGGCGGAAGGAAACGCCAAATGAGCGATCCGAAAGATTTCGTTGCCGTCGTTGACTCCGATGTGCGTAAGACACCCCGGCGCATAGCTTTCATCACCAAGCGAACGTCGCCGCAAGTGCACGTGAAGGATGAAGAGCGGGTGATGACCTACCCCGAAGTTTTCTTCCGCACCGCAGTGGCTATTGAAGTCCTCGCAATCATATTGGTCATCATTTCACTGCGTTGGAATGCGCCGCTGGAAGGGCTCGCCGATCCCATGCACACGCCCAATCCGGCAAAGGCGCCCTGGTACTTTCTCGGTTTACAAGAATTACTGCACTACTTCCCGCCGGTGGTGGCCGGCGTTCTGATACCCGGTCTCGTGGTGATGGCACTCATCGTCATTCCCTACTTCAACATCAACATCGAAGCCGAAGGATTATGGCTGCGCGACAAAGCCAGGCGTCTGCGAATCTTCGGCATTGTCGTGGTGCTGTTCTGTATTTTCCTGGCGGTGTTCGATGTCTGGGTGGCACTGGTTCCCACCCTCATCGTCGCCGCGTTCATGCTGCTGGCCGCGCAAACCCCTCCCCAGACAACACGAGGATTTCGCGGCTGGTTGGCCAGTAAACCGCTGTCGTTCTGGATCATGACCTGGTTCTTGTTCGAATTGGTGGTGTTGACTGCCATCGGCACCTTCTTCCGCGGCCCGGGATGGTCGTGGGTTTGGCCATGGAGGGCTTAGGCTGTCATGAAGAATAACCTTCACGCCCTGTGGCAGCTCCTCTTCGGTGACAGCGCTCGCGCCTTCGGTTCGGCAAGCGTCATCTTACTTGTGCTGCTGGCCGTAGCGCCCGCCAAAAACTACTTCAGCGAGTGGCGTCATTATCAGAAGCAATACTTACATCTCATCCGCGGCCGCGCCGACGCTGTCACCCTCGAACGGCACTTCCAAGGCGGCATCCAGCAGATATGGATTCCCGAGCAGCAAGTGACCGACCGTTGCACGACCTGCCATCTCGGGATCAAAGAAGCCAGCCTTGCAGACGTCAGCTCAGTGGCATTTCGCGAGCACCCGGTAATTCCGCACAAATTGACGGAGTTCGGCTGCACCACCTGCCATCGCGGACAAGGGGCGGCGACCACGGTAGAGGAGGCGCATAGCGCCACGGAACAATGGGAGCAGCCGCTGCTGCCGGCCAAGTACATCGAAGCCGGCTGCGGGCAATGCCATCTGGAAAATCAAACCGGGACACCGTTTCTCAACCAGGGGCGGCAACTCATCGTCAGCTACGGCTGCACGCACTGCCACACCATCAAGCAGGGCGACGGGACTTACGTCACTCCAGACGACGATCCGCCCTCGCTGAAGCACATCGCCGACAAGACCACGCGCGAGTGGGTCTATGCCTGGATCAAAGATCCTCAAGCCTATGCCGGCACGGCTACCATGCCGAACTACCATTTGAGCGATGACGATGCCCGCGACGTCTCGGCATTCCTCCTTGCCCAGAGCACACCGCTCGAGCCGCCGCTCCAGCCGGTGAAGGCTGACACGAAAACGCCGGCCGATCCCGCCGCAGGCACCTCGCTGTACGGCCAATCCTTCTGCGCTTCGTGCCATGCCATGCAGAATGCTGCCGGCATGATGGTCGGAGGTAATGTCGGGCCTGAGCTGACGGGCATCGGCACGAAAGCGAAACCGAAGTGGCTGCAGGACTGGGTGGCCAATCCCAATCACTATGATCCAGGCACGATGATGCCGCACTACCGGTTCGACGCCCAACAAGTGGCCACGCTGACGGGTTTCCTGGAGTCGAAGACAGAGCCCGACTTCGTCGCCAACGTGCATCTCGACCCGGCCACGCCGGAGCAAATCGAACACGGCAAACGCTTGGCAGTGGAGAATGGCTGCGCCAGTTGCCACGAGATCAACGGCATCAAGAAGCCCGAAAATTTTGCGCCCGAGCTGAGCCGCATCGGCAGCAAGCCGCTCAACCAACTAATTTTCGTCGAAGGCGTTGAACACAGCCTGCCTGGCTATGTGGCTGGGAAGGTGCGCAATCCGCGCGCCTTCGGGCCGTCGCTGAAGATGCCGCAGTTCAAGTTCACGCCGCAGCAGATTGATGCGGTCACCACTGCACTGTTGGCGCTGACCGACCGCGCGCAGAGCCAGCCGCCCACCATGCGGATTGCCTCGGTCCAGCAGACCAAGTATCAGCCCGCGGGAAATGCCGGACAGCTCATGCGCGACTTGCGATGCTTCACCTGCCACATGATCAACGGGCACGGTGGCGACATGGCTCCCGACCTCACCTGGGAGGGGACCGCGGTGCAGCGCGAGTGGCTGACCCAGTTCCTGAAGAACCCGGAAACGCTGCGGCCCGCGCTGATCCGGCGCATGCCGAAGTTCAACCTCACGGATGCGGAGATCAACACTCTGGCTGATTACATGATGACCGTATATCAGACGCCGGAATTCGACCGCGACTCGCTGCCGGTGTCGCAGTTCAATCCCGTGCAGGTGGAACAGGGGCGGCAGCTCTTCTATTCCAAATTTGCCTGCCAGTCTTGCCACATTGCCGATTATAAGAACGACAAAGGCTACATTGGCCCGGCGTTGGCTGCGACTGGCAAGCGGTTTAACGCAGCCTGGGTTTATCACTGGCTGAAAGATCCCCAGGCGCTACGCCCGGGCACCATCGAGCCCAACCAGCACATGACCGACGACGAAGCGCGCTCGTTGACTGCGTTCCTGATGTCGCTCAAGTCTGGCGGCGCGCAGGAGGCGATGAAGAAATGAAAACGATATTCATCGCTGTTTTTGCAGCCACACTGCTGATGGCTGGATGCTCGCACAAGAGCAACCAGCCTGCGCCTCTGCAATCCACCGCCGCCGGAACAGCCATCGTCGAGTCCAGCGGCGGCAAGCAGATTGGTTATGCCGGAATGCTGCTCGATCAACCAGTCGTGGTGCAGGTAAACGACGCCTCGGGAAGTGCGGTCGCCGGTGCTGCAGTGTATTTCAGCGGGCCATCAGGCGTGAGCTTTACGCCCCCCGCAGCGCTGACCGATTCCAGCGGACAGGTCACGAGCACAGTCCAACTCGGCCAGCAAGGCGGCCGGTACAAGCTGATCGCCAATACGCACGATGCGTCGGGAAAGAACCTCGGCCTTACGATTGACGAGATCGCGTTGGGTTACCAGCAAACGGTAGGGGCGCAGCTCAACGCGCAGTACTGCGTCCGCTGCCACGATCCCGAGTCCACGCCGCAGCGGGTCTCGAACATGGACAATCTCTCGGTCAAGCCGCATCCGTTCACCGAAGGCGACACGCTCAACAAGATGAGCGATGCCGACCTGGTCGCCATCATCAGCCACGGTGGTCCCGCCTTGAACAAATCGCCGCAGATGCCACCCTGGGGATACACGCTTTCCAAGAGCGACATCGCTGCGCTGGTGTCGTACATTCGCGCGGTGGCCGATCCGCCGTACGAGGCCGGCGGACTGGTGTATGCCCAAAAGTGAGCCGGAGTTGACCCCATCCTTGTCAGGTAAGAAACTGCTGCAATGAAGTTTGCAAAAGGCATCGCGGTCCTGAGTGTTGTGCTGGCGACGATGTCGTCCTTGCCCGCGCAAGTTATGACTCCGATGGAGTTGTCCGATCCGAAAACGCAGCAATTGCAGCAGCGGCACCTCAAGACCTTGATGGCGATCGGGACTGAGATCGAAGCACACAAATTTCCCTATCCTTTCTATTTCAGCCGGGTCCTGGATGTCGATCTAGCCAAGATGCAGGTGGCCGATCAGCGCTCCATCCGCTTCGATATTTACAAGGGCCAAACGGTGCTGGAAATTACGGGCAACTACTATGCCGCCTATTCGGCCGATCGCATGGACTCTTACGAGCGCCTGAAAGAAACCTTTCAGAGCGTTGTCATGCCGATGCTGCAAGTGGAGGTGCCGCACTTTCCGGATGATTCGGAATTTTCCGCGTTTGCCATCGAGGTCTCCCATCACGTGCGGCAAAAGGTGATGGGCGTCAGCTCGGAACACCCGGAGAATGTCACCGTCATCATTCCGGTTCCGGTTGCCCAGAAACTTGTGGACGCCAAGACCGACGACCAGAAGCAGGCGGCGGTCCTGGAAGCGAAAGTGTTCCTGAACGGAGAGCCTTATTCGCTGTGGTTGCAGGAGGGCGCGCCCTCGGAGGAGTGGAAAGAAAAGTTCGCATCCCTGCCCGCGACGAAGCAGCCCGTCGAGACAGCAAGCACCGCGCCCAGTCCGGCCGCATCGGCCAGTCCATCCGTCTCCGCCAATCTGATGAAGACATCACCGACACCGATGCGGATCTTCACCCCGGAGGCTTTGGCGAAATTGCAACATCAAAATGATGACGCCATCACGCGTATGACCAAGGACCTCAACCAGGAAGCGCACTTCCTGTCGTACGCCGCTCCCACCTTCATCGGTTTCCGTCAGGGCGCTTACTTGCAACTGTCCATTACGACCAACCTGAGCGCGGCCGCGGGCACCTCCCGCTACAAACTGGCGGCCCTGGCCTTCGATGAGCATATTTCTCACCTGGTACGGCCAGTGTTGAATTACTTTCCGCAAGATGCGGATTTCGACGGGATTGTTTTCAGCAGCATGATCCACGTCGCCGACGGTTCCAGTCCGGAGGCGGTGGAATTCTTCTTTCCGTTCCGCGTGATGCGCTGTTTCGCCTCCTACGATTGCACCGGTCAGCAGTTGTTGGACTCGGGGACAATCGTGATTAACGGCGAGCGCGCTGCCCTCGATCTGCAAATCGCCGAAGGCAAAAACTAACTGAACAGTGTCAGTGCCCGAGCAGGCGAGCGATGGTTGCGAGCAGCACTTCAGGAGATTCGCCTTTGGGCAGGAACCCATCGGCAAATTCGATTCCCTCGGGGATGTCCGAGGCTGCCGAGACGATCAGGATAGGCACGTGCGGCTTGATGGTCTTCATCTCGCCGGCGATTTCTGTACCCGTTTTGTCAGTCAGAAAGTGGTCGGCGATCACCAGATCGACGCCGTCGCGCTTGAATAGTTCCAGGCCCTCTTCGCCAGACGCAGCGGTCACCACTTCGTAGCCTGCGATGGTAAGCAGAAGCTTACGAACTCGCAGAGCAATCTCCGCGTCGTCAATACACAGAATTGTGGGCCGGACGGAATCCGGAGGTAAGGGTCTCATGGGCGCACCGCTGGATCAAGCAACTATACTCCACGCCGCCAGCGAACCAAAGAGGTTTGTCGAATATAGTTCCCACGTGCGGATATCAGAGAAACCCTTGTTGCAGACAACTCTTCGGCGTGAATAGCATTTGCGCGGACACTGTGCAGGGGCTCACCCTGCTCACCGTGACAGATGCCCGGCTCAACAGGTTGCTGACTGCGAGTTGCTAATTGCTAGCTGCTACCCCAGCAACCGCGCCGCCTCTTTGGCGAAGTAGGTCAGCACGATGGATGCGCCGGCGCGCTCGATGCACAGCAGCGACTCCATCATGACGCGTTCGTAGTCAATCCAGCCGTTGAGTGCGGCGGCCTTGATCATGGCGTACTCGCCGCTCACCTGGTACGCCGCCAGCGGCACATCGAAGCGCAGGCGCGCCTCGTGCAGCACGTCGAGATAAGGCATGGCCGGCTTCACCATGATGATGTCGGCGCCTTCCTCAAGGTCGAGCTCGATCTCGCGCATGGCCTCGCGCAGGTTGGCTCCGTCCATCTGATAGGTCTTGCGATCGCCGAACTGAGGGGCTGAATCGGCAGTTTCGCGGAAGGGACCGTAAAAGGCTGAGGCGAA
>Ga0116130_1001521_pt1 | contig 12982 bp, 10 predicted proteins | sample June2015DPH_17_5_FD_89733 | JGI IMG/M metagenome (GOLD analysis project Ga0116130, IMG submission 89733) | Peatland microbial communities from SPRUCE experiment site at the Marcell Experimental Forest, Minnesota, USA - June2015DPH_17_40 | ecosystem: Environmental > Terrestrial > Soil > Wetlands...
GATGAGTGCGCGGAATAAATTCCTGATTGTGCTGGGGGTCATTCTAGCGATTGCTTCGGTGTACTACTTTTTTTCCACGCCGGGGGGGAATGACCTGGTGCTGGTAGGGACGGTGGATGCGAACCAGATCGTGGTGAGTCCGCAGATTCAGGGGCGGATAATGAAGCTGCTAGTGGAAGAAGGGACGCAGGTAAAGCAAGGGGACCTGATTGCATTGCTGGATCCGTCGGAGTTGGAGGCGGAGGAGCGTGCGGCGGCGGCGACGATTGGCAGTTTGCGGTCGAAGGTTAGCGAGAGCGAATACACGAGGCAATCGACAAAAGGGTCGACGACGGGAGATGTAGCGAATTCGCAGGCGAAGCTGCAGGCGGCGCGGGCGCAACTGGCGCAGGCGGAAGCTACTTTGACGCGGGTGGAGAGCGACAGCCGGCGGACGATTGGATTAGCGCTGGCGGGCGTGGATTCAGAGCAGGACCGGGTGCAGGCAGAGATGAACCTGAAGGCGCAGCAGGCGAGCGTGCAGGCGCTGAAGGATGAGGTGACGGCGGGGCAGGCGGATTTGGATTCGGCGATCGCGCGCACGAAGCAGGCGACGGCGGCGCAGAGTACGGTGGCGTCGACGCGGGCGCAGGTGGATAACGCAGTGGCACTGTTGAAGGAAGCGGAAGTGCACCTGGGATATACGAAGATTTATGCGCCGGTTACGGGGACGGTGCTGGTGCGGGCGGCGCGCGAAGGTGAAGTGGTGAACGCGGGGCAGGCGATCGTGACGGTGGTGGATTTCAGCGACACGTGGGTGCTGGCGTCGATTCCGGAGACGGACTCCGATCATATTGGACTTGGGGACACGCTGCGGGTGCGGCTGCCGGGAGGCACGGTGGTTCCGGGAAAAGTTTTTTATAAGGCGGCGGAAGCGGATTTCGCGACGCAGAGGGATGTGGGGCGGCGGAAGCGGGATATACGGACGATTGCGTTGAAGGTACGGCTGGAGAATCCGAAGGGCGCGTATGTGCCGGGGATGACGGCGGAAGTGCTGGTGTCGCCCGAGCAGTTGAAGGGGAGCTAGAGGCCAGGTTCAGGGTTTCAAGGTTTCAGAGATACAAGCCATGAGTGAGGGCGTGAATAAGACGAACGGGAACACCGCGAACGGCAGGAGTGTTGCGGGGTCGGAACTGAGCCTGCGGAGCGAGATTGCGGCGGACGCTCCTAATGCGATTGAAGTGGAACACATCGTGAAGCGATATGGCGAGTTCCTGGCGGTGGATGATATTTCCTTTGCGGTGAAGGAGGAGGAAATTTTTGGGCTGCTGGGGCCGAATGGGGCGGGGAAATCGACGTTGATCCGGATGATGACGACGCTGATTCCGATCACGGCGGGGCGGGCGCGAGTGGCGGGGCATGATGTGGCTTGGGATCCGAACGCGGTGCGGCACACGATTGGAGTGATTCCGCAGGCTTTGACCAGCGATCTGGATCTGACGGTGGAAGAGAACCTGAATATTTACGCGAAGCTGTATGACGTTCCGAAGAAGCGGCGCAAAGAGGCGATTGAAGAGTTGCTGGAGACCGTCGATCTGACGAAGTGGCGGGATGCGCAAACGAAAACGCTGTCGGGCGGGATGCGGCGGCGGTTGGAGATTGCGCGGGGGCTGGTGCATAGTCCGAAGATTTTTTTTCTGGACGAGCCGACTACGGGGCTCGATCCTGTATCCCGCGTGTCGGTGTGGGAGATGCTGACGAACATCAAGGCGAAGCGCAAGCTTACGATCCTGATCACGACGCACTACATGGATGAAGCGGACCGGCTGTGCAACCGGGTTGCGATTGTGGATCATGGAAAGCTGGTGGCGCTGGATACTCCGGAGGCGTTGAAGGCAAGCGTGCCGGGATCGAACGTGATCGAGGCGCACTTCGACAATCCTCCGGCGGGATGGGAAGAAAAGCTGCGGGCATTGCCGGAAGTGACGTCGGTGCAGAACGAGAGCGCGGGGATGTTCCGGGTGCTGACGGCGAATGGGTCGCGCACGACGATGGATCTGGTCGAGATGGCGGTCGCGGCGGGGGTGGCGCTGAGGACGCTTACGGTGCAGAACACTACGCTGGACGATGTGTTTGTCTTTTACACGGGACGGCAGTTGCGCGATGAGCTGGTGAAAGCGCATGCGTTCATCATGCCGCCGCGGCCGGGGTTGCAGCCATGAACCGGACGATGGCGATTATCGAGCGCGAGATGCGCAAGTTCTTCCGGTCGCCGGCGCTGATGATGGCGTCGATGATTTTTCCGCTGGTGCAACTGATCGTGCTGGGGAACGCGTTCGGAGGAAAAATCCGCGACGCGAAGATGGGGCTCGTGGATGAGGATCATGGGACGCAGGCGATCCGCATCAAGGAAGCGTTTGACGCGGTGCGGGCGAATATGCGGACGTTTATTGCGGTCCCGTATGACAACGAAGTGCAGGCGCGGGAGGACGTGCGCAACGGGAAGATTCAGGGAGCGGTGATTATTCCGGCGCAGTATTCGAAGCTGGTGTACGAGAAGAATCATCCGCGGATCGCGCTGGTTGTGGACAACAGCGACAACTTCATGAGTTCGACGCTCGAAGACGAGATGAATGAAGTGACGGACGCGTTGAACCAGCCAGACGTTTCGCCGCGGCTGTTGCAGCAGACGGCGCTGGAGGTGGTGGAGCTATATCCGTATATCGAGTACATGAAGTACCTGCTGCCCGGGTCAATCACGCTGGCGATGTTCGTGTCGGTGATGATCGGTGGGGGGATGCTGTATATCGACGACAAGGCGCGCGGGGTGCACGAGGGATATTTGGTAACTCCGATCACCAAGACGGAGCTGGTGTTGGGGCTGAATGGGGCGGGGGCGATCAAGGCGGTAATGACCGGGGTGGTGATTACGGTGATCGGGTCGCTGCTGGCGGGAGTGGGGACGATATTCAATCCGGGGACGATGCTGGGGCTGCTGGTAATGATCGCGCTGACCTCTGTGGCGTTCAACACGATGATGTTCTTGCTGATGGTGCGGATCGAGGATCCGCTGGTGCCGCGGGCGATGTTTGGGATTCTGAATACGCTGCTGTTTTTCCCCAGCGGATCGATCTATCCGGTGCAGGCGTTTCCCAAGTGGCTGCGGGTGATTGCGAAGATAGATCCGTTTACGTATGCGGTGCATGGATTCAAGTCGCTGCTGCTGAAGGAAACGGGGCTGGGGGCGATTGTTCCGGACATGATTTATCTGTCGATATTTGCGGCGGCGACGCTGACGTTGGCGGTGCCCTTGTTTAAGCGGACACTGTAAAGCTTTTCACCGCCGAGACGCCGGGGGCGCCGAGAAAAGCTGGGCGTGACTTCTTCTGGTTCATCTTCCTAAGACAAATTTCTTAAGCCAGTTCCGGCGCATCGTGTGCCGCTGATGCGCACTGCCGGGTTTCGCCGGGATGGACGGGCGAGGGCCTCCGGCCCTACCCGAGCGCGTCCCTATCTGGTTTGTGGTGGGATAGCGGGGGGAAGCCGGGGTGAGGGGCGAGTGAAGGGGAGGGCGGAGTCGGTTTGCAAGCGGAAGACTAGGTTTGTGGTGACGGAACGCGTCCTGGGCCGGAGTTCGGGACGGACAGCGAGGCGGAGCCAGATGAAACGGCCAATGCGGCTGAGGCGGACTTCATCGGGACTCAGTCGGGCGGTGTAGCTGGAGGCAATGCGGGCCATTTCGGCGAGGTCGTTCATGGGGCCGAATTCCACGTCGGTGGTGCGGGGCAGTTGGCGCATGAACTCGAGTTGGCGGGCGATACTTTTGCGTCCGGCAACGCAGGGCTGAGTGCGGCAAGTGAGAATTTTTTCGATGGCGTAGAGAGCGGCGTGGTCGACGCGTTCTCCGAAGGCGAGGTAGAGGGTGTTGGTGGCGACAGCGTAGTTGAGGGGCAGCATCTGAAAGGCTTCGAGGATGGGAAGCGGAATATTGGCCAGTGACTGGACGGTGGAGGGATCGAAGGAAGTTGCAACGGGGCATCCCCATTGCAGAGCGAGGGCGGTGGTGACTTCCTGTTCGGTGGCAAAGCCAAGTTTTTCAATCCACTCCCCGATTCTTCCGTAGCGGGCGCGGCGCTGGGCTTCGAGGGCGGCGCGGACTTCGGTGTGGGTAAGCTTGCCGCGGGCGACCATGAGGAGCCCGAGGGGAATGCGGTTGGGGGGCGGCGGCGATGGAGCGATTACGCGCAGGCGGGAGAGCTGGTTGATGAGGGCGGTCTCCAGGCATTGGGGCTGGCAATAGAAGGCGCCCTGGAGAAAGGTTCCGCTCGGGCGTTGGCGGTGGCGGAGGCGCTGCCAGAGCGATTGCGAGTAGCGCGAACAGGAGACGAGCGCACAAGGGGGCTGCGCTTCGATGTTGTGGCGCTTGATCCAGTTGGTGAACCAGGCGAGCAGCTTGAAAAAGTTTTTCATTGGGCAATCATCCTTAAACAAGAATCAGACGGCGGCTCCGGCGGCAGGCGCGGGATCGACGACGCCGGTGATGCGCAATCCGTATTTGCCGTCGACGACGACAACTTCACCCTGGGCGATGAGGCGTCCCTCGAGAAGAAGATCCACGGGCGAATGGAGAGTGTTCTCGAGTTCGACGACGACTCCGGGACTGAGGGCGAGCACTTCGCGCAGCAGCATGCGGCGGGTTCCGAAGCGGAGCTTGACGTTGAGGCCGACATCCATGAGGCGGCCGTAACTGGAGGCGGGCGCGGGCAGGGTCGAAGAAGACGGAGACGATGGTTGTGCGGTGGGCACGGGCTGCGCTCGCGACTGAAGCGCGGCAGCGAGGGCGGGGCTGATCTGAATTTCGACGGTGATGGAGGCGCCGGCTTCGGCTTCGTTCTTGGTTTGTAGGCAGACGATGGCGTCCGAGGACCAGGAGGGAGCAGCCGAGGCGGAGAGATGAAGCTGGACTTCGCCGCCGGCGGTTGCGGCGAGGGTGGTGGAGGCCAAACCGGCGATCTGGCGCAGGAGTTCTTCCAGGGCTTCCTTGTTCTCGGCAGTGATGGGTTCGGCGGCGATGCCTTCAGGCGCGGGCGCGGTTTCGCCGAGGAACTTCTGGGCGAGAAGGGTACCGGAGGCGGCAGGCAGACGCAAGGTCATCTCGCCATGGACCGCGCCTCCGGCCACGACCGTGTACCACACGTCGGAATCGGTGGCGGGCAGAGACCGGGAAGAAATTTCGAAGACGGAGGGTTGTCCGGAGACCTGGGAGATCACGTTTTGGAGACAGGTTTCCCAGGCTTCGCACCAATTGCACAGTTCGGCGCGAAGTTCGGGGGCTGGGCTTTTGGCGGGCGCATCGGTCATAGTTCACCTGTGGTTGGGAGCGGGGCATCGATAGAGAGGACGCGGGCGGCGCGGTGGGCGCCGACGCGCACCGGGGTGGCCAAGCATAAACGAACATCCTCGACCAGCATGATGGCGGGGGCGGAGGCGCTCCTGGAAAAAGGAAGCAAGCAGCCGGGAACGAGTTCGCTGAGGCTCTGCAAAGGCACTTGGAGGTCTGGCATGGAGAGTTCGACGGGGAAGAGGCAGTCGAGCAGTTTTTTCTGAATCTGCAGGCGGGCTTCGGCGGAGCCCCGGCGGCGCTGATAGCTGAAGTCGGCGGAAATTTTTCTGAGCAGGGCGTTGGAAACCACGGCGGGGATGGCGAGGTTGAGGGTACCGCGGGTTTCCGACATTTTGATTTCGAAGCTGAGGCAAAGGTTCTTTTCTTCGGGAGGCATGAGGCGCTGGGTTTGCAAGAGCTGCTGGCGCGCGCCGAAATTGAATTCAAGCGCAATCACCTGCCAGGCCGTTTGCAACTCGCGGCACATGATGCGGACGATGCCTTCGAGAACCTGTTCTTCGATTTCGGTGATGTCGCGGGTAATTTCGCTGCTCTTGCCTTCCCCACCGAGCATGACGTCGATGATGGGGAAGGCGATGGCGAAATCGAGCTGGAGCACAGCCGTGGCGCCGGCCGGGGCGAGATCGCAGGACGCGACGTAGGCTTTGTCCGGGAGGCGCTCGAGGAACTCGAGGTAGGTGAGATGCTCGGCGGAAACCAGGCTGCAGTCGAAAACGATGCGCAGATAGGCCACGTAACCTTGCGCGTTCGCGTCGGGATGTCCGGGCTCGTAGCGCATCACCGGCGGCCGCTGATCGGAGACGACTGCGGCCACGCGCACGGCGGAAGAGTTTCCGCGTGTGAGGCCGGCGAGGGCGAGCGAGAATCGGGGAACGCGCTGCGATTGAAATACCACCAACTGGCGGCGATAGGGGCCGCCCGCCGGCGTGCGCGTGGTTTGGGCGTTGGCCATGTTGCTCGCGACCACCTCCGCGCGCTGCCGCTCGGCGCCAAGCGCCGAGCCACTGAGTTCCAACATGCCGAACAGGTTCATGACGCACTCCCTCCACTGATAGCGCTGGACAGACGGTGAAACTCGGCTTTCAAGAACTGCACGGCCACCTGAAAGCGTAATTGGTTCTGGGCCAAGAGCAGCGATTCGCGCTCGACTGAGACATTGTTTCCGTCGGGACGCTCGAGCAGTCCGGAGATTTCATGCGCGACCGGAGTGAACGACGGCTCGTCGCCGGCCATGGCCTGCTCGATTTCGCCGGCGAACGGACGCAGATCGCGGGTGCGGTATCCCGGGGTATCGACGTTGGCAAGATTCGAGGCAATCACCTGATGACGGAGCGCGCTCACGTCGAGCACGCGCTCCAGACCACGCATCAGCGGGGTATCGATCATGGACATGGTTGCTCCTTGTTATTTGGAAGATCGTTGTTTCGAAGACCGTTGTTTCGAAGGCCGTTGCGATAGTTATCCCGCGGAGGCAGTCCAAATTCGCGGACTTTGTTGCGCACCGTGCGCAAACTCACGCCTAGCAACTCGGCCGCCCGCGCCCGGTTGCCGCCGGTGGATTCGAGAGTCATGGCAAAAAGCTGGCGCTCCATTTCGCCGAGCGAGAGGCCGGGTTTCCACTCCGGGGAGCGCTCGGGGCGGGACAAAATTTTTCCGTGCAAGATTTTTCCGTGATCGAAGGCTTCGACGCCGATCTCGCCGCCGCGCGACAACGCTACAGCCCGCCGCACGAAGTTCGCCAGCTCGCGCACATTGCCCGGCCAGGCGTGCTCTTCGAGACGAACCACCAGTTCCCGGGATAAGCGGGCTTGGGTCCCGGGGTTTTCGGATGGAGCATAGAGCCCGGCAAAATACTCGGCCAGCTCTGGAATGTCGCCCGCGCGGTCGCGCAGCGGCGGCAGGGAAATCGGAATCACGTTAAGGCGATAGTAAAGATCGGCGCGGAAACGGCCTTCGGCGACGGCGGTTTCAAGCGGACGGTTGCTGGTCGCGATGACGCGGATATCGACGCGCACGGTCTGGTTCGATCCCAGGCGGTCGAACTCGCGCTCCTGCAGGGCGCGCAGCAGTTTCGGCTGCAGCGCCAGCGGCATCTCTCCCACCTCATCGAGCAGCAAGGTGCCTCCGCTGGCCGTTTCGAACTTGCCGGGCCGGGCGCCAACGGCCCCGGTGAAGGCGCCGCGGGCGTGTCCAAACAATTCGCTTTCGAGCAGGGTTCGGGAAACGCGGTGCAGTTCAGCGCGACAAACGGTCCCGATTTGCGGCGGCTGAGGCGGTGAATGAGGCGGGCGATCAACTCTTTGCCGGTGCCGCTTTCGGCCTCGATCAGAACGTCGGCATCGGTCGAGGCCGCTTGCCGCGCGCGATCGAGCGCCTGCTCCCAAGCCGGCGAGTGGCCGATGAGCGTTTCGGTATCTTTGCCAAATTCCTCGGCGCGGCGCAACACCTGCTCCACGGCGAGCTCGAGTTTTTCGAAGCAGACCGGTTTGACCAGGTAGTCGCAAGCCCCGTTGCGCATGGCCTCGACCGCATCCGGCACGCAACCATAGGCGGTCAGCAGGATCACAGCCGTGCGCGCCGACGAGGTTTGCACCTCGCGCATCAGCTCGAAGCCGTCGCGGCCCGGCATGCGCACGTCGGTGATCACGAGCGAATGCAAGCCGGCGCGAAACTTCGCCAGCGCTTCGGCGCCATTCACGGCGACATCAACCAGCCACCCGCGGCGCCGGAAGCGGGCTTCGAGAGCGGCACGCATGCCGGCATCGTCGTCGGCGATAAGGAGGCGCTTCATGGCTGGGCTCCAGATGCGGCGGCAGGTTCGGCAACTTGTTCGGATGAATGTCCGGACGAATCTTCGGATAAGTTTTCGGATGAGTCTTCGGACGACTGTCCGGTTCCAGCCGCCGCCGACGCTCCATTGTGGGGAAGGCGGAGCCGGAAGGTGGCGCCGTGACCGGGGCGGCTCTCGACCAAAATCGAGCCTCCGTGCTGTTCGAGAATGCGGCGGCAGACGGCGAGTCCGAGGCCGGAGCTGCCGGGCCGGGTGCTGAATCCCGCTTCAAAGATGCGCGGCAGGTCGTCCGGCGCAATGCCCGGCCCGGTGTCACGCACCACAATTTCGACGCCGCCGCTTTCCATGTCCTCGCGCGAGGCGCAGTCGATGCCGCGAATCGAGAGCCATCCGCCGTCCGGCATGAAGCGAAAGGCGTTGAGCGCGAGATTAAGCAGCACCTGCTCGAGGCTGTGCCGGTCGGCATGAATGGTGACGCCATTGAGGCCGTTGATGATTTGCATTTCGACGCGCGCCTGCTTGGCGAGCGGCAGCAGAAAATCGTACGCCCAGTCGAGGAGCTGGCCCGCGTCGGTTGTGGCGAGTTCAGGCTGGGGCGTGTTGTGCAGGTGAAGCACATTGTTGACGGTGGCGGAAAGCGTGCGCAGACCGGCCTGGACGTGTTCGATCCAGCGGCGGCTTTCGCCTTCGAGATTGGCCTCGGCTAAGAGTCCGGCGAAAAGTTCGAGGCTGCCCAGGGGATTGCGGATTTCATGCGCGAGCAGGGCCGACATCTCAACCAGAGCCTGCTGCTTTCGCAAATGCTCGCGATCGTGTTCGAGCTTCTTCGCCTCGCTGACATCGCGCAGGATAAACACCGAAGTGGCACGAGCCTGACTTTGCTCCAGCCAGGCGTGGCGGATGGCGACCCAGACGGACTTGATTTGATTCGAAGAGGGCTGGTTCGAAGAAAACTGGTCTAAATCTAAAGCGGACTGCTCGAAACCAGCGAGCGGTAATTCCGGCTCTTCGCCGGTCTGGCGCGCCCGGTCGAGCGCCGCAGAGAGCACGGCGGGCAACGCGTCCGCCGATTCGAAGCTGCCGCCGAGCAGTCGCGCCGCCTCGGGATTGAGAGTCGAAATCCGATCTCCGGCTTCGATCACCAGAACGCCGCACGGCAAGCCTTCCAGAATGCGGCGCAGGCGTTCGCGGATGCGGTGGTTTTCCTCGAGACTCGTCGCCAGGTCTCGGTTCGTGACTTCGAGTTCCTGGCGGAGATGAGCGACCTGCCCTTGCAGTTGCCCATAGGTGCGCTCGAGCGAACCCGCCGCCTCGGTGAACGAGGCAAAGGCGCGGGCCAGCGGATGCTCGGGGTCGCGCGCGGGATCTCGCGGTGTTGGAAAAGTGGTGGACATGCGGATCACGTTGCAACGGCGATGCCACCCCGGCACAATTTGCCTTAGATCGCTCTTATGCCGAGTACGTATGCAGACGACCTATTGTTCGATCTGGGTATGTTCCGTAAATTCGCGACATAAATTTGGAGTGCATCTTGACCCTGAGCGTAGCCGAAGGGGAAATACCTATGCATTGGAGCGGATTCAAATCCATAGGTCCCTCGCTTCGCTCAGGATGACAGCGTCGATTTAGGCCTTGGACGGGCGAGGACGCCCGTCCTTCCACCAGCTCTAATGCGAACTGCGAAAGCTGGAGTCCGAGAGCAACAGATGCTCGGGGCGAATCACGGCTTGGTCTTCGGAGAGGATCAGCGCGCGCTCGATCGCGTTTTGCAGTTCGCGAATGTTCCCTGGCCAAGGCTGCGTTTTCAGCAGTTGCAGCGCAGGGGCGGACAATTGCGGGGCGGGCAGGCGCAATGCATATTTTTCGAGAAAGTGCGCGGCCAGTTGCCCGATATCTTCGGGCCGCTCGCGCAACGGCGGAATTTCCATGGGGAAGGCGCAGAGGCGGTAGTACAAATCTTCGCGGAACTTTCCCTCCCGTACGAGGGTGAGCAGGTGCGCGTTGGTGGCGGAGATGACGCGGGCGTCCACGCGCACGACTTCGGCGCTGCCCAGGCGCTGCAATTCTTTCTGCTCCAGAAAACGGAGCAGCTTGGGCTGGAGGCTCAGCGGCATCTCGCCGATTTCGTCGAGGAAGAGCGTGCCTCCCTGCGCTGTTTGGATTCTTCCCGCATAGGATTGCATGGCTCCGGTGAAAGCGCCGCGGGCGTATCCGAAGAGTTCAGCTTCGAGCAGGGTCTCGGGAATGGCGGCGCAATTGACGACCGCGAACGCGCGCCCGGAGCGCGGACTCAAATGATGAATGGCGCGGGCAACGATTTCCTTGCCGCAGCCGGTCGGGCCGGCGATTAGGACGGTGGTGTTGCGCGACGCCAGCAGCCGCGCCAGACGATACACGGGTTGCATGATGCGTGAGTTGCCGATCATTCCGGGCAAGGGAGCTTCGAGAATGGACTGGGCACCGGGGAGAACGTTGTCTTCGTCCTTTCCCTTGTCCTTTTCTCTTTCTTCGTCCTGGGACACGACGGGCCACATTTCCAGAAGCGGTCTTTCTTCGGCATCGCTCTTTGGATCGACCTCCGGATCGAGCAGCACGACGTCGATTCCGGGAAAGCGCTGACGCACGGTCTGGCTCAGCTCCTCGGCGTCGAGGTCGGGCAGGCGGCGATCGAGAAAGAGCACCTGCCAGAAGCCGCTCTCCAAATGGACTAGGGCTTCGGCCCCGCCGGTGGCCTGTGCGAAGCAGCGGCGGGGAGAACGCAGACTTTCGAGGACGCGCTGGCGCACGACGGTACTGGGGCTGGCCACGAGAATGTGGTCGGCATAGTTGGACGGGATCGGGTAACTCGTCATAACGTCCATTTGAAACGAGTGCGATTAGAACGAGATTAGATGGAGATTAGAAGACTCTTTCGGAAGGAACCCATCGTGTAGCACGAGTGGCAAATTTTGCTTTACAAGCGGATGATTTTGTAGGTGGCGGGCATTTTCTGCCGGTTGTCATTTCCAACCAGAATGGCGAGAACAGTGCTCACCACTAGGATCTCAATCGTCCGAGTTAACGGAGGATCTTCATGTCAATTTCCAGGAGTGGAATCGCCTTGCTGATTCCAGTCTTGCTTTTCCCGACAATCCCCAGGCAGCTGTGGGGCCAACGCGTCGCGGCAAGTGGGGATCTTGCGAAGGTAACGCGCTACGAGTTGCGCGTGCGCATCAATCCCGCCGAGGAGCATTTGACGGCGAGCGCTCAGATCACCCTCTCCAATCCGAACGCCGAGCCACAGCGAGAGATTCCGTTTCTTCTGTACCGCTTGCTAGCCGTGGACGCTGCCCAGGATGAAAAGGGGGCGGCGCTTGCGTTCCGCCAAGCGGTCGTTTCCATGTCCGACGAGAAAAACTGGCAGGTAAATTTAGTGACTCTCACGTTGCGTGAACCGCTGCCGCCCGGCGGCACGACGCGCATCACGTTGAAGTATAGCGGCGCGATCTTCGGGTACCGCGAGGTGATGGGTTACGTGTTGGACCATATCGGGGAAGATTACACGCTGCTTCGCCCGGACGCGCTGGCCTACCCGATGCTCGCGGGGCCGTCGTCCCAGAGCCTTTTCGCCGCGTACGACACCCTTTTCACTTACGAATTGGAGATCACAGCCCCGACCAGCATGATCGTGGCGTGTGGCGGGCTGCCGGTTGAGGTGTCCGTGGGCGATGGCACGGAAACGTTCCGGTTCGCGAGCCGCGTGCCGACGTGGCGGATGGACATCGCCGCAGCAAAGTTCAAAGTGCTGAAGAATGATGCGGGGAACCTCGTTGTCTACGCGCTACCGGAGGATGAAGCCGGCGCCGGGAATCTCCTGAAGGAGATGCAGAGGGTGACCGAGTTCTACACGCTTCGGTTCGGGCCTTCGAAGAGGGCGACCGCCTACACGGTGATTGAAATCCCAGAAGGCTCGGGTTCGCAGGCGTCTGATTTTTACATCCTGCAAGACGCGGGGGCCTTCAAGGACCCGAAGCGCACGCACGAGCTTTATCACGAAATCGGGCACTCCTGGAACATGAAAGCAAAGCCCGAGGTGCGGCGCACGCGCTGGTTCGACGAGGCTTTTGCCTCCTATTTCGAGGCAATCGCCCTGCGCGAATTCGCGGGGCAGAAGGCCTTCGACGATCGCATGGCGAGATACCGCGAGCGCTTCCGGAGCGAGGCAAGAAAGAATTCGCGCAATGCGACGACCCCAATTTCGGAGTACGGAAAAGAAGAACTCGGCGACAATTCCTATACGAAAGGTGCGTGGTCGCTGTATGTCCTGAACCAGATTGTCGGCGACGAAGGATTCAACCGGATTATTCAGACCTCTATGGCGGAATTTTCTGAGCGCCCGGCCGGCTTCAGCGATTTCCAAAGCGTTGCCGAGAGCGTCTCGAAGCGCGATTTATCTCGCTTCTTCAAAGAATGGATCTTCGGCGCCGAATCCTCCGACCTTCTAGTGGGTGATGCCTCAATTCAGGAAATCGTCGAAAGGTATCGCGAAGCCGCAGCGAAGAACTGAGATTCCGATCACGCACTGCGGGCTGTGGATGTCGGCTCTATGACGTTATTTCTCGACGAAGACCAGCTCGCCGTTTTCGACCTTGAGGTCCTTAACGTTATTCGGCAGTTTGAGCTGATCGCGCTGCTCGGCAAGTTTCTTCTGCAACACTTCGTTGACCAGCGAAGCGGGCACCGAAAGATCGCCGATCTTGACCTCGGTGGCGTCGAACGTGGCGTAACCATCTTTGGCGCCGAGATGTCCGGCGAGGGTGAGGTAGACA
>Ga0116130_1001530_pt1 | contig 12930 bp, 10 predicted proteins | sample June2015DPH_17_5_FD_89733 | JGI IMG/M metagenome (GOLD analysis project Ga0116130, IMG submission 89733) | Peatland microbial communities from SPRUCE experiment site at the Marcell Experimental Forest, Minnesota, USA - June2015DPH_17_40 | ecosystem: Environmental > Terrestrial > Soil > Wetlands...
AAAGAAGATTTATCGTTTCTTCTCACAAAATTTAAACGCCCTCTTGTTGGTTGGCATGACCCAAACTTTGGTATAAGATTCGAAGATTATATGAATGCAATCGAAGAGTCTGTACCGGAAGACCGTATAGATTTTATAGCTGAAAGTAGTTTGTCTTTATTATCTGAACCTCATGTTAAACGGTTAAGACGAAATGGTTTTAGGGCAATGCTGCCGGGAATAGAATCCTGGTTTGATCTTGGAGGTAAATCTAGGACTGGCAGCATGACGGGGATGGATAAGGTTTTGCATATTTCAGAACAAATCAACATGATCTTAAGGTATATCCCTTATGTTCAGACTAATTTTGTCTTAGGACTTGACGTGGATAAGGGTGAAGAACCCTTCGAGCTTACAAAAAGATTTGTTGATTTGACACCCGGCGCGTTTCCCGGCTATTCTCTTCTTTCTGCTTTTGGACGGGCAGCGCCGCTTAATTTAGAATATCAGCGTGTTAATCGTGTTTTGCCTTTTCCATTCCATTTTCTTGATAATAACCATGCAATGAACGTTGTTCCGGCAAATTATTCATGGCCTGAATTTTATTCTCATATTATCGATCTCGGTAAACATACATTTTCCTGGAAAGCAATCGCTAAACGATTAATAGCAACTAAAGCAACAATACCAAGATGGATGAATGTCGTACGCGCTATTTCGGAAGAAGGATTTGGCAGAATTAGATTTAACGAAGAAATATATAAACATTTACAAAACGAAAAAGGATTCCGCAACTATTTTGAGCAGGAGACCACAGAACTTCCGCAATTCTATAAAAATTTTGTAAAACAGGATATGGGTCCACTCTGGGAATGGCTACCTGAAGGAGCTATGTTCCATGATCCTAATGCTTATCTTGAAACTATTGAGCAACGGGTTGCAGTATAACTATATATCCTAAATTTATTTTCTTGGTAAAAGGTCTCTTTATTAGAAAAAATTAGTCGCTTTGATTACTGATTTATCTTTCGTCTCTACTTGGATTTTTTATGAAAAAAATTCGATTGTTACTACTTGAAGATAATCGCCTTCTCCGTAATGGGATTATTGCGATGCTTAAAAGCCAAGTCGATATCAACATTATTGCAGCTTCTGGAAATGGTGAGAATACCGTCATAATGCTTCGGAAATTAAAACCGGATGTTATCATTTTGGATTTGGGTTTACAAAGTCAAAACAGTTTAACAATTGTAGAGATTGTAAAGAAAGATTTTCCTAACGCAAAGGTTATTATGATGGACTTTGCCCCCGTAAGGGGGGATATTAATCAATATGTTAAAGCAGGTGCGTCCGGGTTTATTTTAAAAGATACGACGCTGGATGATTTCCTCCTAACCATACGTACAGTTGCAAAAGGTACAAATGTTCTTCCGCCATATTTAACTAATTCCCTTTTCACTCAAATAGTTGAACATGCACTGAAGGATGGCAAAACAAAATTGCGAGATGCCGTACGCATGACCAAACGTGAACGGGAAGTTATTGAATTAATTGTCGAAGGCCTAAGCAATAGGGAAATCGGACAAAAGTTGAAGGTCTCAACTTATACTATCAAGAGTCATATTCATAATATCATGGAGAAACTTGCACTGCATACTCGTTTGGAAATAGCCAACTATTCTTACAACAACAGAACATTAAAGACGATTGCAGATAACATCACAACGGTTTAGAAGGGGAAAGTTGTAATATCTTAGGTAATTTAAATAATACTGGAATAAATAAATAAGAGTTGCATAATTATTGGTGCAGATTAATTATATTGTATACCTTATAAGTTGAAAGGAATGAAAACCATGAGTAAAAGTCAAGACAGTAAAAAAAATACGAAGAAGCAAGCTGCTAAAACCATGAAAGAAAAAAAGGCGGCTAAACGGGATAAAAAGAATAGTAAACAAAAAGGTGTTGTAGATCTATAATATATCTCGTAAAAAAAGAAGCCGTTATCAAGATAAAATTATTAAAAGTTAATTTTATTGTTGGTTCTTTGTATTAATGGCGATACGAGCCGTTAACTTTGTCAATCCTAAAAATTATTTCAGGATATGAGAGGACCGCTAACTTTTATATTTTTAAAAATTATGACTGTGAATAAACCGGTTACAATTTTAATGGTAATAAACTGCGTCTGATAAACCATAAATTAATTTTGTTATCTAAACAATCCATTGAAATAAAAGTCAATTCTTTCAGTGCCGTTTTAAAATTATTCTCAGACAGAATATACCTATAAACATGTTACCAATGCGAGCCAACAGAATATTGATTTGCTTTTGATGGCAAATAGTTTCGTTTTTAGTACATTAAAGTTTGATTTTTTTTAATTCAATGATTCTGGAATATAAAAATAGATTAAAATACAAAATACCCTTTATTATATTAGGACTTATTGGGACAAGTGTAGTTTTTTATCTTGTAAGTCTTTACGGTGCAGGGATTTCCCCGGACTCAGTTTATTACATATCGGTAGCAAGACATATTGCGGATGGTACAGGTTTTGTCGGTTATGATAGTTACTATTGTGTGCTTCAGCCTCCCCTCTACCCTTTATTATTAGCTGCGATAAAAACAATACTGTTGATGGATCCATTATTATCTTCAGGCTATATTAATTCTATTCTCTTTGGTTTAATAGTTTACTTCTCCGGTTTATTCTTATTAAAACACTTAAATTCCTTTACATTAGTAATATTAGGAACGATTTCTATTTTGCTTTCATTCGTATTTATTCAAATATCTATAATGGCGTTGTCGGAATCCCTTTTTATTTTGCTAGTACTATTATATCTCTACTACTTTGAAAAATATAAAGTCAGGGGAAATATCACTTCTCTTATTCTTTTATCAGTTACGACAGCATTGGCTTGTTTAACCAGGTATATAGGAGTTATAATAATTTTAACCGGCTTAATAAGTATTTCTCTTCAGAAAAATAATCTATTTAAAGAAAAACTCAGACACACAATAATTTTTATATTCATTACATGTATGCCTATTGGTTTGTGGGTTACCAGGAACATTTTCCTTTCAGGCACTCTTGTAGGGCAGCGTGCTGATTCATCGTACACTTTATTTGAAAATATAAGGTTTTTATTCAATACCATCCTTCAATGGTATTTACCAATGCAGATTACAGGACAGCAATTAATTTTTGCTTTTCTAACAATAGCAACATCTTTGATATTAGTTCTAATAAAGGGGGGAGAGAAAATATGGATAGTCTTAAAAGAAATATATCCGGGCTTAATTTTCATTTTATTGTATGCAGGAATGATCGTAATTTCTTCTACGACTACCGCATATGATCATATTGGGAACAGATTATTATCACCGATTTATATCCCCGTATTTTTTATATTCTGTATTATGTGCGATAAAATTCTTAAATGGTTATCGAAATATTTTAACAAAAATTTAATAACTATCTTTTTCGCCGCAGGTATAATTATCTGGATGATATATCCTGTGGGGAAAACCGTTTATATAATCAATGACTATATTAGATCATCAGGTTTTGGATATAACAGCTACTATTGGCATAAAAGAGAAATAATCAAATATCTTATCGATCATGAAGAGCTAAGGAATAAATATATATTTTATAGTAATGTTCCGGAAGCTGCATATATTCTTGCTAATATCGAAGCCCGTTGGAGCCCTGCCAAAACACTTTACAACTCGACTCGACTAATAAATGTCAATTCAAATTTCCAAGAGATTTGGAAAGGAAAGGACAAAGTTTGCTTGGTTTGGTTTGATAAGGTTGACCGGCAGTTTCTTTACTCAATTGATGAACTGCAAAAAAGTACACATATGATAAAAGTGGCTCAGTTTAATGATGGTACGGTTTATACAATTACAAAATAAGTATTTGAAAAACTGCATGCACACAATTTTATCATCATTATAAGACCAATGAGAATCCGCCACAAATCTTAAAAATTAATTCAATTCCTAATAAATAATAATTTATTAATGTGAGTTATTCATTCCAATTATATATTTGTATTCGTTTTTATAAGAATAACAAGAAAAGGCTGTGATAAAGTGGACACAAAGATACGAGCGTGGGTAGCTTCGGCAAATATGGGATACGGACATATGAGGGCAGTTCATCCTTTAAAGGAAATTGCTGAAGATGATATTATTTTGGCCGGCGCAATTGATTCCATATCTTCTTCGGAAAAAAGATTATGGGCGAGAATGATCCGTGTATATGAGTTTTTATCACGTGCAAAAGGTATTCCTTTTATTGGCAGTCCTGTTTTTAATATTTTGGATTCTTTCCTTCGCATACCTTCTTTTTACCCGATGAGAAATTTATCAAACAGAACATTCCAGGTAAATCTATTAGAATCAAGCATAAAACAAGGATTATGTTCAGGTATGTTGAAAAAAATCCATACAAAGCATTTACCTCTTGTAACTTCATTCTTTGCACCTGCAATTGCTGCCGATATGGATGGATATGACGGTATCTTCTGTATAATTTGCGACGCCGATTTAAACAGGGTTTGGGTTGCCAAAGAGCCATGGGAAAGCAGGATAATTTATTTTGCGCCTTGTGGTAAAGCCGCACAAAGGCTACTTGCTTATGGCGTACCAACTGATAGAATTTTTACTACCGGTTTTCCATTATCGAATGAACTGCTTGGAGGCAAGAATTTGGCAGTATTAAAATCTGATTTGGCGCAGCGATTATTCTACCTTGATCCTAATGACCGGTTTTGGCCCCTGCACGGGAAAAATGTTGAGTATTTCTTGAGTAAAGAGAATTGTAAATTTAATGATACCAGGAAGCTGACGATTACATATTGTGTGGGAGGAGCCGGAGCTCAAAAAGAAATAGGAAGGACGATAGCTCTCAGCTTGAAGAATAAATTAAAAGCAGGCAAAATTATTTTAAATTTGGCTGCCGGAACAAAAGAAATGGTTAAAGACTATTTTGAAAATGTGAAAAGAGAAATTGCCGATGGTTCCGAAAATATTAATATTATTTTCTCTGAAAAATTAGATGACTATTTTGATAAATTTAACAAATCTATGCATACAACTGATATACTCTGGACAAAACCCAGCGAGTTATCGTTTTATTCTGGTTTAGGGATACCGATTATCATGTGTCCTCCTATCGGTTCACAGGAACAGTTTAATACAAAATGGTTGTATGAAATACAAGCAGGCATTAAACAGGAAAATCCTGAATATACAGACCAGTGGCTGTTTGATTTATTATATAAAGGCAGGCTTGCGGAAGCCGCATGGTCTGGATTTTTGAAGGCAAGAAAACTCGGCAAATTTAAAATACTTGAAATCCTTGAAACAGGGGAAATGATACGTGAAGATTCACCAATTCTTCGTTAACCGGACATGAATCAGAAAAAGAAATATCTGTTATTATATCTTAAAACCGGCGGCGGTCATTTGGCACCGGCAAAATCAATCGCAAAAGTTCTTGAACAAAATTATAATAATGGAATAGAGCCTGTTCTAATTAATGGCTTTGAAGAAACGAATTTCATTGTTAAATATTTAATAGAAGACGGTTATAGGAACCTTCAGGCGAAAGCAAAATGGTTTTATGAAGCTTTATACGTCTTATTTAAAATTAACTTTATTGCCCGTTTCTACTATACGTTAATTTCATTTTTTGTAAAACCTTATCTTAGAAAAGTTTTTAGTTCAACAAATCCGGATAAAGTTATAATATTTCATTTCTTTCTTATTGAACCTGCATATAATGTTATCAAGGAACTAAATATGCACATCCCTTTGATTACGGTAGTTACTGATCCTTATACTGCACACCCATTGTGGTTTTTCAGAAAGGAACAAAATTTTGTCGTCTTTAGTGAAAGATTAAAATCGCATTGTTTAAAAAGAGGGATAAATGAAAATAATATAAATGTTTTTCCGTTTATACTTAGTGATAAATTTTCAAATCCACTAGATCCGGCAAAAATTCCCGAGCTTAAAAGAGAGATGGGGTTTGCAGCCGATAAAAAGATTATACTCATTTTAGGCGGTGGTGATGGCATTCCAAAAGGTTATAGAATATTAAGAACGCTTGTTCAAAACCTGGATAATGTTGAAATTGCAATTGTGTGCGGAAAAAATAAATCGCTCAGTAAAAAAATTGAGAGACTAAAAAAGAAATACGGTAATTCCGACATTAAAGTTTACGGCTATGTCGATATTATATATGAACTGCTGAATATCTCCGACCTGGTGATTACAAAATGCGGAGCTTCCACATTTATGGAAATCGTAATGAGTAAAAAAATACCTATTATAATAAATTATATCTGGGAACAGGAAAAAGGCAATATGGAATTCCTGGTGAATAAAGAAATGGGAATTTATGAACCGAATGTTAAAAAACTTTCCCGGTTAATAAATGAGTTATTAAAAGACCCTGTTAAATGTTCCTTATATATCGAGAATATAAAAAGGGAATCATTGCAAAACGGTAATATAATGGTAGCCGAATTTATCAATAATTTTTGGTAAATATAACATAAAACACACCAATAAGGACTACTTCCTAAACGGAAATTCGAATCATCTTGCTTATATTTGCGGGACTAATTTCAACAAGAAACTGTAATTTTTATGATAAAAGCGACTAATCTGACAAAGAAGTTTGGTGATTTTACTGCGGTAGACAATATTTCTTTCAATGTAGAAAAAGCAGAAATATTTGGGTTTCTTGGCCCCAATGGAGCCGGTAAATCAACAACAATTAAAATGTTAACTACCCTGCTGCATCCTACAAGCGGTGAAATTGAAATAGACGGAATTAATCCTCGCCATCATCAGAATAAAGTACGTGCGTCTTTCGGCATTGTTTTTCAGGATCCGAGTTTGGATGATGAACTTACCGCTTATGAGAATATGCAGTTCCATGCTGTGCTATATAAAGTACCTAAAAACGTCAGAATCAACAGAATTGAGGAACTGCTGAAGTATGTTGAACTGTGGGAAAAGAAAAACGAACTTGTAAAAAACTATTCGGGTGGCATGAAGCGGAGGCTGGAAATTGCACGCGGTTTTCTACATCATCCTAAAATTATTTTTTTGGATGAGCCTACATTAGGATTGGATCCGCAAACAAGAAACTACATGTGGAGTTACGTACAAAATTTAAATAAACAGGAGCAGACAACCATTTTCTTTACCACTCATTATATGGAAGAAGCAGATAAAAATGCCAGTAGAATAGCAATTATTGACCACGGTAAAATCATTGCCAGCGGCACGCCCGCACAATTAAAAGAACAGACAAATAAAGAATCGCTTGAAGATACTTTTCTTGAACTGACCGGCCATGCAATCCGGGAAGAAGAAGCTTCAGGTCTGGATAAGATGAGAAGGATGAGAAACGCATTTAGAAGAAAATAAGATCGGCTATGGTTTTGTTTTAACTATTATCATTTAGCAATTTGAATTTATATTCTTAAAATAATTTATGTCAACAATTTATATCCTTTGGCTTAGACAATTAAAAAGATATATTCGTTCACGATCAAGAATAATCGGCAGTTTAGGGCAGCCTATATTATTTTTAGTGGCTCTCGGGTTCGGCTTTGGTCCAATTTACCAACGCGCCGGGCAGGGCAGCTATATTGAATTTTTAGCGCCCGGTATTATTGCTATGAGCATCCTGTTCACCGCTATTTTTTCAGGTATAAACATGATCTGGGACCGCCAGTTTGGATTTTTGAAAGAAACCTTAGTGGCTCCTGTTTCCCGAATAAATATTATGTTTGGAAGAATACTCGGCGGGGCAACGGAAGCATTATTTCAGGGCATTTTAGTTTTAATTATATCAATAATAATAGGATTTCATATTCATTCTTATACCCTGTTAGCAATGTCGCTTTTATTTATGGCTTTGATTTCCCTTTTCTTTACTGCACTTGGAACTGCAATTGCTTCCATGCTTCAGGATTTTCAGGGCTTCCAGCTTATAATGAATTTTATTGTTATGCCTGTTTTCTTTTTATCCGGCGCTTTGTTTCCGTTGAACGGACTGCCTAAAGCCTTAACCGTTGTTGCAGACCTCGATCCCCTTTCTTACGGCGTTGACGGACTGCATTTTGCTTTAACAGGCGCCTCCCATTTTGGAGCTGGAATTGATATAATGGTCCTATCGGTTCTTACTTTTATCCTACTTGTCATAGGTAGTTATTTATTTTCTAAGATTGAGGTTTAGAATAAGGGAGAGTTTAGGCAACATTTTGAGATGATATCTTTTTATAGTGGATACAACAAATTATAACTTATACCGATTTTCATGTATGTGTTATTTTGATATTGTTTAAGCTTTATAAAGTCCGATGCCACTTCAAAAATAATATTTATATCTTCATTTAGATTCATAATATATCCGGCGGCGGCGCCTAAATACAATATGATCGATATACCATTATCATTATCCTTTGGAAACGGGATTAAGGAAATGCCGGCATAGGATATTAAATAAAAATCCTGCACTATTCTTAATTCGGGCCCGATATTAAAATATGGTGAAGTGTTATTCAGCCCTATTTCATTAAAAAATCCAATCTGGGTTGGGATATATTCGAGGGGAACACCAAAATTGGAGTTTGAATAACTGATATTAATATAGAACTGTTTTGAATATGATGATAATTTCATATTATCATTTCTTGAATAACCCGGGGAAATAGTTACCCTGTAATAATCCGGATATACATTATCGACACTGTCGTTCTCCTGGTAATATTCTTCATCGTTTTCATTTACTTCAAGAGTATCACTATTTAATTCATTTTGACAAACCGCCTTGTGCTGCAGAAGCAGACAGAACAAAACGATCAAAAATATCTTTGATACTCTGAAATATTTCATTTTAATAAATATTATTATAATTTATTGATTTTTTATCTCATTGATTGTAGTGCCGGAAAATCTTTAGAACTTCCTGCAGGAAGCAGAGTTTTATTACTTTGGCAAAACTTAACGGTGTTAAATAAATTTAAGCATGGAAAAGTTACGGGCAATCTCCTCAATTTCATCTGTCATATAAAATTATATAATTATTCCGATATAAACTATCCCTTTTATTGGTATATTGACTTTTGGGCAAAGTCTTCATATTATTAATTTTATATAGTGTAACTTATACACTTTTAAATGAATATTTATATTCTTTTCATGGATTGCTTGATTAAAATTCCGGTATTATTGATTAAGGAGAAAATATGTCACACATTTTAAAAGAAGTAATAAGGAACATTTCTATTGACTGCGTAATTTTCGGTTTTGAACAATCAGTATTGGAAATATTACTTATTAAGCGTGCAGGAAATCCACATAAAGGCATATGGGCACTTCCGGGCGGCTTTGTAAAAAAAGAAGAACTGATTGAAGATGCCGCCAAAAGAATATTAGAAGTTACTACCGGGGTAAGCAACATTTATCTTGAAGAAGTAGCGGTGTTCGATCGTATAGATCGTTTCCCTTTATGGCGGGTTTTCACAATAGGGCATTTTGCGCTTATAAGCCCGGAACATTACAAACTTTCAACAGGAATTGATTCAACAGAAGTAAAATGGTTTAAAATCAGTAAGCTGCCTGAATTGCATTTTGACCATAAGCATATAATAGAAGTTGCGCTTAGCAAATTAAGATCAAGAGTAAGGTATAAGCCTATAGGGTTTGAATTACTGCCGGGAAAGTTTACACTTCCCCAGCTGCAAACCTTATATGAAGTTATTCTGGGCAAAAAACTTGATAAAAGAAATTTTCGTAAAAAAATAATGAAAATGAATTTATTAAAGAGATTAAAAGAAAAAGATCAGAATAATATAAGACGTGCCGCCTATTTATATAAGTTTGATAAGCACAATTATGATAAGCTCAAAGACAACGGATTTATCTTTGAGTTATAATCACTTTAATAATAATACACTCGTCAAGATAATAAACTTGTGCAAAATTTTTTTGCTTATTCTGCTCCGTTAACTAATTTGTATACAGAATAACTTTGCCCTTCAATTTTCAACTCATATTTATTCCCTTTCACTGCTATTTCGGATTCATTGCCGGAAAGGAGAGCAAATTTATTAATACTCTTATTCAAAGTAAATTCTGCTGTTTCTTCTCTGGCAGCCGGATTAAATACGGCAAGTATTATATCATCACCGGATGCACGGGCAAAAATAAAAGGGTATGTATTTTCTTTGGCATATACAGGAACAAATTCAGCGTAAGCGGCAAGTGCAGGTTCCTTTTTCTTTAATTGAATCAGCATTCTTACTTTATTGAGAAGTGAGTTGGGATCTTTTTCCTCTGCTTCAACATTAGGTGCATCAGCAGCAGTATCTACCGGCAAATAAAGTTTACCGGGATCTGCTGTAGAAAATCCCAGATTCTTGCCTGAATTCCATTGCATCGGCGTACGTGCCCCGGCGCGTGGTTTATATGCACCTTCAACATAAGGCAAACCATATAATTGACGCATTCCGATTTCATTTCCGTAATAAATGAAAGGTATCCCGGGCATAACAATAGAAAAAGCAAAAATCATTTCAAGCTCTTTATCCGTCCGCTGAATATTTAATCTTGCAAGATCATGGTTGCCCAGCGGAAGAAGTATATAACCTTTTCCTTTTGTTTTATTATACTGATCTAAATAGGTTCTGAGGAAATTAGCAATATTCCCCTTTCCTTCTTTATCAAAGAAACTATGCCCTTCGGAGATTCCATTTAGAATACGCCAGCTTTCTTTCTGCATCAGATCATTATAGCCCTGGAACCAATGGAAAAAATCGGCATGAAACCCCCCGCCGTCAAGAGCTGCTTCCGGATAAGACCATTCGGAGACCATAAATGCATCGGGATATTCCTTATCAAAAATGCTTCTAATACCCGTCCAAAATTTTTTAGTCCCCTCATCTCTTGTGTTGAAGAATTGATCGTTACCGATCATATTGGCGTTTTTCACAAGCGCCCCTGCCATATCTGCCCTAAAACCACTTGCGCCCATGTCCATCCAGAATCTTAAAACTTTTTTCAACTCTTTCTGCAGTTCAAGAACATCCGGATGATCAACAGGCAGCATCCAAGATTCTTCCGGTTTGGCAAAGCCGAAATTTAATGCCGGTTCGCTCCAGAAAAAATTCCGCATAAACTGACCGTTACGCCGGCTGTAACCTTTTATAAAAGAATCCTTATAAACATCGGGAGGATTCAGCCATGTGTTGTCATTCCATATATACCAGTTTGTATATTTATTTTTTTCCTGTTTAGCTGATTCCTGAAACCATGGATTATCAATACTTGTATAACTGATAACATAATCAAACAATATTCTTATGCCGCGTTTTTTTGCTTCAGCAAACATGCGCTTTGCATCTTCATTGGTACCATACCTGGGGGCTACTTTGTAATAATCCGAGATATCATACCCGGCATCATGAAAGGGCGATTCAAAAAACGGGTTGATCCAGATACCATCAACACCAAGACTTTTCACATAATCCAACTTTTCTATAATTCCTTCAAGGTCTCCTATTCCGTCACCATTAGAATCATAAAAGGTCTGAGGATAAATTTGATAAAATACGGCGTTATTGAGCCATGCGGGACAATTAGGTATTGTATATTTGCCTGTAATTACGGCTGAGTCGATAGAAATATTTTCCTGAGCACATACTCTTACATTTCCCAGCCAAAATGTTACCAGTACGTAAAAAGCTATTCTGTATAAAATTACTTTTGATTTCATAATATGTATTAATTTGGTTTTAGAATAATAACATTTAATCATTGCATTTTAACCGACTGCAATGTGCCGTCATATTTTACAATAGCATCAGGATCAGAAAGAAAATTCAATCCGGATGCTTTGTCTTTACTTATCCATATAATTTCAAAGGTTCTTGTTTTTAACACTCCGTTAAATTCGCCCTGTTGTTTACCAATCGTCAGCATATGGCTCTTTTCGTTATAACTAAACGGAATAGTTGAAAACTTCCCTTTCTCATAATTATAATTAACATTTTCATCTTCATAAAGCGTGAATGAGCCGTCGCTTCCCGTGTAAACAAATAAACGAACAGGGTCGGCAGGTTTTTCTGCGACATATTGTATTTCAGGGCCGTAAGGAATAATAGAGCCCTCTTTTACAAAAATCGGTATATCTTCATACGGCGCATCAGCAGTAATTTCCTGTCCTCCGTTTAAATATTTTCCCGACCGCAGATTATACCAGCCGGTTCCGGAAGGAAGGTACACATTACGCGTCCGGGCTTTATATTCTGTAACAGGATTAATAAGCAATGCAGGGCCAAACATAAATTGATCGTTGATATTTAATACATTTTTATCATTGCCGAAATCCATTACCAGCGCCCGCATGATAGTATAATCTTGTTGAGTAACCATTCCTGTTATTGAATAAATGTACGGCATCAACCTATAGCGCAGCTTATCATAAGCAAGCATAGTTTGGTAAGCCGGGTGATTTTCCGGCGCTACATTATACATTTCACGATAAGGAAATTGACCGTGCACACGGAATATTGGGCAAAATGTACCGAACTGAAACCACCGTGTCATTAATTCGCGCCATTCATCTAAATTGGAGTCATTAGGATGTTCATACCGCGATTCAACCGCAAAGCCGCCGATATCGGTAGTCCAATAAGGAACGCCGGATAAAGAGAAATTCAAGCCGGCAGGTATTTGGTTTTTAAGAGCTTCCCAGCGTGAGGGTACATCGCCGCTCCAAACTGCTGCGGGATACCGCTGCTGACCGGCAAAAACAGAACGTGTAAGAATAAATACTCTCTGATCGGGGTTTGTTTTACGCTGACCTTCGTATACTCCTTTAACCGTCATTAAAGAATAAGTATTAAGATA
>Ga0116130_1001531_pt1 | contig 12927 bp, 10 predicted proteins | sample June2015DPH_17_5_FD_89733 | JGI IMG/M metagenome (GOLD analysis project Ga0116130, IMG submission 89733) | Peatland microbial communities from SPRUCE experiment site at the Marcell Experimental Forest, Minnesota, USA - June2015DPH_17_40 | ecosystem: Environmental > Terrestrial > Soil > Wetlands...
CCGTCAGGACCAACGCTCTGGTCAGCGCGATTCGGGGCACTTCACGCCTTTCCAAGATCACGCTGAATCACGCTGAAGGACGTCACGCTGAAGGGGAGCGATCAGGCGGTCGACAATCCGGAACTGAGGTACCCAGACGGCATCGCGTCCGTCTCCGAACACGACGTCGGCCATGCGTGGCGCCGGCCGACGGGCCACCCTCGGGTACTTGACGAAGGCGTCGACGTCCCGGAGGCGGACCTTGCCGTGATCATCGGTGCCAGTCGTTCCCGCCGCCAGATGATCCAGCGGATGGGTCGCGTGCTCCGAAGGAAGGCCGACCACCGCCGCGCGCGTTTCGCCGTCCTCTACGTTGAATCGACGATCGAGGACCCGGCCCAAGGCGCCCAGGAGACGTTTCTGGAAGAGATCACAGAGGTGGCTGACGAGGTGCGCTCGTTCGGAAGCGCGTCGGGAACGTTCGACACCGCAGTCGAGTTTCTTCGTCGTCTCGGCGGTTAGCGTCGCCACGGGATGCGCCTTCCGCCGAGCGACCTGCTGCGCGACACGCCTCCGCCGGAGGATCTTCTGCTGGTAGTTCCAGGCGGCGAACACAGCCTCAGCGACGTGCTGTTTGAACCGACCACAGGCAATTGTTGGAGCAGGTACCTGTTGTGCGGGGTCTCGGTGTTCGGACCGCCTGGCGATGACCTCGTCGCTATGCACAACCACCTGAAAGCTAAGGGCTCGGCCACACGAGTCTGCGGATGATCCAGTGGACGTAAAGCCACCTCGACCAAACGGATGCGTACGACGCCGTGCTCAAAATGCTGTCCAGAGGGCCTGGTGAGCGCTAGTATTCACTACCAGACAGTTTCACCAAAAAATGAATGTATCTGACAGTGAATACTCTGGCTACGATCGAACTCCCTGAGGATACCCCGGAGCGCATCCGGGAGATCCTGGCCTCACGCCCGGAGATCGACGTCCGAAACGGTTCCGAGGCCAGGCTACGGGTCGACGATCGGACATTCCCGCTCGTCATCGCTCCAGGTGTACACCCCTGGGCTCAAGCGACCACCAAGCTTCTCGCCGAGCTGGTCGGCCCGGACAAGGTTCTCCTGGTGGTGTCGGAACGGCTGCTGCCGAATGTGCGCCGAGAATTGGAATCTGCGGGATTTTCCTACGCCGATGGAACCGGTGGAGTGCACTTGCGAGCACCCGGTCTGATCGTCCACCTGGAGCCGCACCGTGTGCGGGGCGAGAGCACGGCGGTTGCCCCACCCGGACTTGGGGCCGTGGCGGTGAGGGCGATTCAAGAGATCTTGGAGGACCCGGAACGCGAGTGGGCCGTCACCGAGCTTGCGAAGGCGGCGGCCGTCTCCGCTGGGCAGGCGCACAACGTGCTCAGTCGCCTTCAACGCGAAGGCTTGATGGGGACGATTGGTAAGGGCCAGGGAGTGCGCCGGAAGGTCCAGAACCCGACAGAACTTCTCGACTGGTTGGCTCGTGTGCCGGCTGCTCGCAAGATCCATGAGCGGCGCGCGGCATATCTGTACGCGCCCGATCCGGACGCTCTGATCACGAGGCTCTCATTTCACGGTGTCCAGTCTGGGCAGCGTTACGCATTGACCGGCACGGCAGCGGCGCGGGTTATGGGAGTCACTGTCGTAACGGCACTTCCCGTTGTGATGGTCCGGGTGCCCCGGAAGCCCGGTCTCGTCGAGGCGGCGAAACTGCTTGGAGCTGAGCCAGTGGACACCGGACCGAATCTGAACCTCATCGCGGACGTCGGCGAGGTCGGAACGCGCAAGATCAACTTCAATGGGCCGGTGGCCACGGCGCCACCTGTTCGCATCTGGCTCGACATGCTTGGTGAGCAACGTGGCGAGGACGCGGCAGCGCTCTTCCGGGAGGCGGCAATTGGCTACTGATGGTGAGAGCTACCGCGAGAGGTGACGAGGTGCCGGTCTGTGTTGTGATTTTTGTGTTTACGAGTACAATCAGACCTGTGACAAGGATCGATGAAGCAGTAACTGATGGAAATATGAAGTTGGTCACCACTGGTCAAGCTGCCTCGATCCTTGGATCATCCCGGCAGCACGTCGTCGACCTCTGCGACAGCGGGCAGCTGGGGTACTCGTCGGTTGGAACGCACCGCCGAGTCCGTCTCGTCGACGTCCTGAGGCTCAAGGAGGGAGAAAAGGCGGTCGGCAAGCTCACCAGGGACCAGGTCCGGAGCGTTTGGCTCCACCAGCCGGTGGCGAGGCGGCTGGTGACCGATCCAGAGCGGACCCTGCGTCGTGCGCGGGTGAACCTCCGCCGCCTCACGGCAGCGCACCCCCGCGGCGTCGCGGCGCGCCGATTGGGCGAGTGGGCGCGACTCCTCGATGGTCCCGTCGACGAGCTGCTCGAGGCCATGACATCGCGGTCGGAGAGAGGATGCGAACTGCGGCAGAACTCACCGTTCGCCGGGGTGCTGACCCAGCGCGAGCGGGCGCGCATTCTTGCGAACCTCCAAGGCCTAGCAGCGTGACCCGCGAACAGCTCGCACACGTTCTCCGACGCGGTCTCGCGGATCGCCGAGGTACGCGACGTCGTAGTCATCGGGAGCCAGTCAGTGCTCGGGACATTCGCCGACGGTCAAGAGCCACGTACGAGCGACCCTGAACGAGCAAGACTTTCCGCACCTGTGCGACCGCCAGACATCTCAGCCGCGGGCGTTTCATCTCGAGAGCGGCCGGTTCTCCCCTCCCCACGCCGTTCTTGACTATCCGCCGCCATATGCACGACCACCTGAAAGTGACGCTTTCAGAAGTTGCGAGTACGCGAATCGCGAGTTACCTACCTTCGATCCGCGTGCTTGCGCCGCCATCTCAGGGGGAGCCTGTTCATGAGGTCGCGCGTCGACCAAGGCCACGCGCTCGGCGACATCGGCGAGAAGGACATCCGATGTGCTTGTATCTTGTTCGGTTCGATTGTCTGCTGGCTGCCGAACAGCTCCGTATCGTTGTTCGGTTCGATTAATATGGCGGCACCGAACAACCTCAGGAGCGCAAGTGGCTGGTCGTCCCAAGAGAGTCGAGATCTATGCACGCCTCGACGAGGCCTTCGTGGAGCTGCGTGAACGCCTCGGTGGTCTCCCCGATCCAACTGAGGCCGACGACATCTGGACGACCATCTGGTACGAGGAGGCGCACAACTCGACCGCCCTCGAAGGCAACACCCTTGTCCTAAGGCAGGTCGAGACGCTACTAGCCGAGGGTAGGGCGGTCGGGAACAAGGAGCTCAGGGAATACATGGAAGTGAAGGGGTATGCCGACGCAGCGAAGTGGGTCTACGGACAGGCGCTCAAGCCGCGGCAGTCTGATGGTTCGCTGCTGATGCTGACCGAGGTCCGCTGGATCCATCAGGCCGCTCTCGGTCCGGTGTGGGAGGTCGCTCCGCATCCGTATGCAACCCCGAAAGAGGCTCCTGGAAGCTTCCGAGAACACGACGTCGCCGAGTTCCCGGGAGGGATGAGACCGCCCTCGTGGACCGAAGTTGCCGGAGCGATGCGGGACTGGGTACGTCATGCAGGCGCGCTCAGGGACGTCGCGTCGCCCTTCGAGGAGATCGCCGCCCTGCACGGTCAGTTCGAGCGGATCCATCCATTCCTCGACGGCAACGGCCGTACGGGACGCCTGCTCGTCAATCTCCTGCTGGTCCGCCTCGGCTACGCCCCGGCGATCGTGTACAAGCGCGATAGGGCGCGGTATCTGCGAGCGCTGCGATCTGCTGACGCCGGCGAGCCCGGGGCGCTCGGCGAACTCCTCGCCCGTGCCGTTCTCGACAACCTCTACCGCTTCATCGTGCCGGCTGTCGCCGGCCCGAAACGGCTCGTGCCCCTCGCTGCGCTCGCCGATCGGGGAGTCTCGGAGGATGCCCTCCGAATGGCCGCGAGTCGCGGTCGTCTCCGCGCGCACAAGGGACGCGACGGACAGTGGCGGAGCAGTCGGGCATCGGTCGACGAGTACAAGGCTGCGCGGCAGTTGCACCCGCGGAGGTCGCCAGCAAAGTGATTCTGGGCTCCGGGTCGTCCACGCACCGAGACCGCCTCTTCCGCATGGAACCGCCCTCTTCGTAGGAGCTTCTTGGCCACTGCGCCCTTACGTCGGAGGTCCCTCCCCGCACGCCGCTCCGGTCGACCCAGCCCGGGCCGCCGTGGCGCTGGGTTCGTCGGGGCTTCTTTCTCGCTCCCTGTTCCTGTCAGGGCCGTCTGTGCCGCCCGGCGGGGAGTCCCAGGCGGGACCGACGCCACGTCAAGAGGACATACCCTGCTTTGGTGTCCACCGAGCCGCAGCGTCCAGCACGCACGGGGCTCCCCGTCGAAGACGTCATACCTGAGCTACGCGCCGCGCTGGCTGGCGACGGCGTCGCTGTGCTGCAGGCGGAGCCTGGCGCAGGCAAGACGACGCTCGTGCCGCTGCGGTTGCTCAACGAGGCCTGGCTTGCCGGCGCCCGCATTGTCGTCATGGAGCCGCGCCGAGTCGCCGCTCGCGCCGCGGCGGCTCGGATGGCGTATCTGCTCGGCGAAGAGGTAGGCGCCACAGTTGGGTACGTGACTCGAGATGACCGGCGAGTTAGCCGGTCGACGCGGATCGAGGTGGTCACCGACGGCATCCTCACCCGTCGACTGCAGCACGAGCCGGATCTGCCGGGAGTGGCGATGGTGATCTTCGACGAGTTCCACGAGCGGCGCCTGGAGGCCGATTTGGGCCTGGCACTCACACTGGATGCGCGGAGCGGACTGCGCCCGGAGCTACGGGTGCTGGTCATGTCCGCGACGCTTGACGTCGAATCGCTCGCGGCCCTGTTGGGAGGAGTGCCTATCGTCTGCAGTCGCGGCCGGACGTACCCGGTCGAGCTTCGCTGGAAGACTCCGCCGCGTCCCGGTCGCCTCGCGACGACTGTCGCCGCCGTGGTTAACGAGGCGTTGCAGCGCGACGTAGGCGACGTGCTGACCTTCCTTCCGGGTGTCGGCGAGATCCGGGCGGTGGCGAGCGCGTTAGGTGACGTCACCGGCGTTCAAGTCTTTCCGTTACATGGAGGTCTCTCCGCCGCGGAACAGGATCGGGTCCTGCGACCGGGGTCGCTTCGGCGTGTCGTGCTCTCGACCGATCTCGCCGAGACCAGCGTGACCGTCGAAGGCGTCGGCGTAGTGGTGGACGCCGGTCTGGCTCGCCGGCCCATGTACGACCCAGCAACAGGGCTCACCAAGCTCCGCACCGTCACCACCTCGCGCGCTTCAGCCGACCAGCGCTCGGGTCGAGCCGGGCGCACCGCGCCAGGCGTCGCGTATCGCCTGTGGTCGGAAGCAGACCACCTTGCTCGAAGCCTGTGGACCGAGCCGGAGATCCTGAGCGCCGATCTGGCGGCGCTGGTGTTGGAGCTGTCTGTATGGGGTACGCGCGTCGCGTCGCTGCGATGGTTGGACCCGCCCCCGTCGGCTGCGGTGGCGACCGCCCGACAGCTGCTCGAGGGGCTGGGGGCCCTCGAGGATGGGCGACCGACCGGCCTCGGACGGCGGCTCGTCGAATTACCCGTTCATCCTCGGCTCGGGCGAATGCTTGTGGACGCGCCCCGCCACGATCTCCCGACCGCCGCGCTGCTAGCGGCGCTGCTGTCCGAGCGCGATGTCTTTGGACGCTCCACAGCGGACGGCGCGCTCTCCGCCGACGTGGCGAGCCGTCTCGCGGTCCTCGAACGCGACGACCACAGGGAGCCGGCCCCGGTCGACCGCGCCGCAGTCGCTACCGTCCGGCGGCGCGCCGACGAGCTCATCCGACGCGTCGAGCGAGCGGCGGCGTCGGATCGCGCGTCGATCGAGACGCTGCCGCTGGGCGAGACCGACCACGACCCAGGCCTATTGCTTGTCCTCGCGTATCCCGATCGAATCGCTCAGCGGCGAGGCGGTGGAAGGTACCGGTTGCGCCACGGCGGCGGCGCGGTCCTCCCGGCGCACGATCCGCTGGCGAGCGCCGAGTGGTTAGTGGCTGTCGACGTGGAGGCTGGCGCAGGCGGAACTAGTCGGGCCGACGGTCAGATTCGTCTCGCGGCGGCGCTCGACCGAAGCGACGTCGAGCGGATCGGTGCTGCACACGTCCAGCGTGTGGTGCGTCTGGAATGGGATGAACAGCTCGACGATTTGCGAGCGACCGAAGAACGAACGCTCGACGCCCTCGTGCTTGACGCTGTCCGCGGTCCTGCTCAGCCGGGATCGAGCACAACCGCGGCGTTGGTCGCGCACGCGGCTCGAACGGGCCTGACCGTCCTCGGCTGGACGCCCGCCTCCCGATCGCTGCAGGCGCGCGTGGGGTGGGCCCGTCGGGCCTTGGGTGAGAGCTGGCCGGACGTTTCCGACACAGCGCTCATCGCGAGCGCGCCGGAATGGCTGACGCCTGCGCTGAAGGGGGCACGCGGGCGATCGGAGCTCGCGCGCGTCGATCCGTCCGCAGCAATCCGAGCGGCGCTCGGCGGCCGGAGCGCCGAACTTGATCGCCTGCTGCCCGCCGCCCTCGAGCTGCCGGGTGGAAGAAGGGCCCCGATTGCTTACGACGGCGATCGGCCGCGCGCCGCGGTTCGGGTGCAGGATCTCTTCGGTGTCGTCGTGCACCCAGCGGTAGCCGGAGATCGCGTGCCGATCACGCTTGAGCTGCTCTCCCCGGCGGGGCGTCCGATTCAGATCACCGCCGATCTGCCGGGTTTTTGGAGTGGCTCATGGCGCGAGGTCCGTCGCGAGATGATTGGGCGTTACCCGAAGCATTCCTGGCCGGACAATCCGGCCGCGGCGTCACCTCCGTCGAGGCGAACCGGCGCTCGCCGAGCGAGGTAGGTGAAGAGTCCAAGAGGCTCGCCGCTGAGGGTCGGATTTAGCAGTCAAGTTTGATCCCGCGAATGTCCCGCGGACGGTGCCATGCTCCAGGTGTACACCCCTGGGCTCAAGCCACCACCAAGCTACTCGCCGAGTTGGTCGGTCCGGACAAGATTCTCTTCGTGGTGTCGGGGCGGGGCCTACGGACGAGTCGTTCCGGTGGAAGCAGACGGGGCGGCAAGGTCTGCAGGTGGAATTCTTTTGCCCCGCGGGTGAGGACCGACCGGCGGCCAGGATGTTCCGCCCGCGGGCGGATGAATCCCCTACGGCAAAGCTGAACTTCGGTCCGAAACTGTCTGCGTTCGCTATCGATGCTGGCGAGGTCCTCCCGCCAGGCAACAGGATTCCTTCGAGCTGATATGACCCGTGGCGCTGTGATCTGCCGGCTTGCGGTCGTGATCACCATGTCTCGGACATCAACTGCCTGAGTTGCGCTCTCACCGTCGCACGAACGTCATCTGGGAGTCCATCCGTCTCCGCCACTGCAGCCTCAATTGCTTCGGGTGCCCGCGCTAAGAGGTGGTTGACCACTTCTGCAGCATGGTTCCTTGTCATGCCCCAACGTTCGGCTTCGTTAAGGATCCGGGCAACCGTGACCTTGTTGATCCGACGCACGTTGTCGATGTACATCGCCATGCGATCGATGCCGTAGTGGAGTGTGCAGAGCACATCGTATAGAGGGCTCAAGGTCAGGGCACCTGAGTTGTGGTGAAGCAGAGAAAAGTTCTTCCCGTGGGCATCCCCATTGGTCACAAGAGCATTGACGGTCACTGCGCGCAACAGGGCATCGAGGGAATCGGGTGCCGCCGCGGCCTGCAGGATGTCTGCGATCTTCTTCAGTGACGGCCCACCATCCTCTTCGTATTTGTTGTCTGGAAGGACCCCGGTCGCTTGGCAGAAGTCCTCCTGGTGGATCCGAGCGACCGCCCCTGTCTTGTCGACGACGCGGTCAAAGCGCTCGACGACGAGTAACTTCCTGCCTCCGATCATGGTTGTTTCGACGTGAGCCACGGACAGGCCGAGGCGCTTGGCAACGCGCATACAGAAGGCTTCGTTTTCCACGGTTGCCAGGAACCGTTCGATCTGCGGTTTGACGATGTGTGTGGTGGGGGTGCCGTCCACCGGTCGTCCCCACCTGCCGTCAGGCAGGCGCGTGAGGAGAAGCTTTTCTTGAACACCGCCTAATGACAGCCGCACCCGCTCGTCGATGCCAAGGGGGGCGGTGCGGAGGTTGGCGATCAACTCCGAGACTTCCTGTTCCGTCAAGGGCTCTGCCGTCAGCGTCGATGCTGGTGGGGGAGGAGGCTCCTCAGCCGGCTGGATCACCAATGCCCCTGCACAATCCCGACCAATGGCACGGATCAGGCCGTACGTGTCGCTGGCCCGCAGGTTGAAGTCCCGGGCGACGGTGAGGCGGGACTGCCCCTCCGGGAGCAGTCCGTCCAGGAACGGTCGGACTACCCCCTGGGTGTGGCGCTCCGGCCGGACCGGGAGGCTGAGCGACAGCAATGGTGTACCCAAGGCGTAGCGGCTGAGCGCTTCTGACGTGTAAGTGAGCCTCAGCCGCCGCCGTTCCTCCTCGACGATCGCGACCGGTTGGCCGTAGAGCCAGATCGTCAGCCCCTCCGCCACTACCACTCCGCCGTGTCTAGGGTCATCCGCACTCCGAGCTGCTTCAAGACGCGGAGGATCCGCCTTACCTGCTCGGTCTCTTTTCCCCGCTCGATGTCAGACAGGTATGTCCTGTTCAGCCCTGCGCGCTCGGCCAGCTCTTCCTGGGTAAGGCCGGCTTCCTGCCGGTAGTGGCGGATCGCAGAGCCGAGAGCCTCCGGGGTGTAGATGCGATATGGTTGCGATGTCTCCATATCCGGACATTATAGCATGATGGCGTTATATCTGAATATCAGGATATGGCGTCTTAGAGTCCTGATGTCCGAAAATCAAGATACTGGTTGGAGACGCCGGAACGTCCGGAAAACCAGACACCCGTGTCCCTTTCCCCGAGGCTCGGACACTGGCTGACGGCCGCTCGCACGTACGCGCGGGCAAACTCGGGGATTACCTCCGCGACGAACTCAGCCGCGAGGTCCCAGACGTGCACCGGCTCAACAACGCCTCGGGATTTCACATCGGGGCGTTCGAGCGCCGAGGTGAGCTAGCCGTACCGGTGATGCAGTACGTGACCAACATCTATCACCTCGACATGGACACTGGCGTTTACAGCGACCTCCGGGAGTACCGAAGCGAGGAGAATTTCCCGTCGCATCCCAACCCGGGGTCGTCCTGGACGGGGTATCCCGCGAACCAGCTTCGTCATCATTTGCGAGAATTCGAACGTGGACACGGTTTCCCCCACTGGTTCCGGAACGGGGACTTGGCATTCTCGGCACGGCCATGGGAAGGCATGCGGGACGCAGTCAACTCGTTGCGCGGCGATCTCCGACACTGTGGACTGAAGGCACCAGAGGACCTGAGGCTCTGGAACGCGCTCGCAAAGACAATCGTCCGTCAGACCAGGCGGTTGACTGCCACGAGAAGGTCATCGGCGAGAATCGCCACCTGCCGCGCTACGGTTTCTGGCTCGCCGATACCTTCTTCGGCACGTCCTGCCATTACCGAACCGATCGAGTCTGGCCCTGAGGCGAACAAGTTGCCGAGATGGACGAGCGCTTCGGCGGTCACCTCGCCACAGACCTCCTCTCGCAGGAGAGAGCGAAACTTCGAGGCGAGCGCGTTCGTGTCGGTATCAATGAGGAGCCGGTAGAGGTCATGCGCGTCTTTATCCACCAGCCGATCCGGCGAGGACGTCGCGCGCTCCGCGATCTTGTGGAGTTTCGCGATCAGGAGTGCCGCGGGTCCCGCGACTCTCGCATTGAAGCGGCGAGGGTCAGTTGCGTCGAGCGCTCGAATCTCCAGCACGTCGTTGTCGACTACCGCCGCCTCCAGTCCCCGAGCCCTGCGGGTCGCCCGTCGGTCATGTGGAGGGATGCGCGCAGCGCGAGCATTCTTCCCCCCGGGTCCGGCCAGCTGCTCAGGAACCATGAGGTCAACGGGAATGCCTTCGGAGTTGACCCAAGCCCCAGGCTGTTGTGACTCGAGATTGGGCAGGAATCCTCCTATTCTCATCGCTTCTTCTATGAGAGGGTCATCGTGAAGACAACGGGGGTCGACGACAAGGTCGCTGTCCTTTGTCGCTTCCGCCAAGGCAACAGGCGCGCCGGCGGTTCGGAGGTAGATGGCTTGCGCGCCAACGACGATCACTGCATCGCGATGTGCGTCCAGCGCCTGGAGGGCGTCGAGCAAGGCCGAGCGCGACTGGGCAAGGAGATCCTCAGTTCCGCCAGGACCGTTCATTTCGCTTCATCCACTCGAGAAGTTCCTCTGCCTCGTTCGGGCTGCGGCCGGGACCGGTCATGAGATCGACGACGACCTGGGTCGGCGCCGCTAGCACTACTCCCTCCTTGTTCGTGATGCTTCGCTCGAAGACAACGTCGAACACCGGCCCAGCCAGCATCACGTTGGCTCCTGCGTCAACGGGTCGCAGTCCCCATAGATTCGCCATCTTCTCGGCGTCTGCAACGTAGATCATGGCCAGACGCGCAGGAGCATAAGCAGCCCATTCCGCGGCAGCCAAGGTCCCGGAGACCGCGTACGGAGCTTGTCCTTCAAGACCTGCGATCCGTCTTACTAGGTCGGATAGTCCGCGTGGTGCGATCCAGCGTGTGATCTGGTTGTCGCGCACGAATCCGTAGTCATCACCCCATCGCCTGAGGAGTCGTACCCAGTCCTGAACCACTATCTGCCCGTCTGGTTGGCGAGTGGCCATGCCTTCACGTTCGAGATAGTCAACGACGCGATACGCGGCGCCCGTCGAGACCCTTGCGACGTCGACTAGCCCACGGACGGTCCAGGCTCCGGTGAAGTCCGCCAGCGCACGCACGATTCTTGCTGCGGGTTCTCCCTTCAATGTCCCACGGGGACGGCCGGGACCCCGCCAGGGATCGCGGTCAGCTCCGCGGTCTGAGATGAAGAGACCCGGGGAGGACATCTCGATGCTCAGGTTGCCCGTCGCGTCTATGTAAGACAGGTTCTCTTCGGTGAGTCTCGCCCGTACGGGCGGCGACAGATAGCGAGCGGCTACTAAGCCCCGCGCATTGGGCAAGGTTCCGGCGTACCGTGCGAGCTGCTCGCGCAGCGCCTCGATGTCTCGCCCTTCCACGGTCCGCTTCGCCTCGACGACGAAGGTCGCAGACGCGCCGTCCGGTGCCATCACCTCAATCACACCGTCCATTCGCCGGTCGGGGACCGTCGTGACCAGTCGCGCTGCCCACCCAGCCGGCAGGCGTTCGGCCAGTATCGCCGCCCCGCGACGCATGACTTCGGCTTCGTTCTTAGGAGCGTCGGACTCCTCCATGCCTGCCTCCTCTCGGCTGTCCCGGAAATTGGTGGGTTCCGCTGGCGACGGAACATGTTATTTTACCGAACATCCAGGAGCACTTGAGACCAGGTCTGTTCAGGAAACAGTATATCTCCGCTGACAGCGGACGAATACTATTTCACGAACATTCGACACGGCGATGCAGCCCGCGCTGGTGGGGGAGAGTGACATGAAGTCATCGGGGAGCTCGAACCCGAAAGTCCGGCACAAAGAAATCCATCCCTACTTCTTCCCTACAACCTCTCCGCGATCAGTCGCAAGGCATGCAGTCGTCGCGTGGAACCCGAAGGTCGAAATCGGTTGAACCCGAAGGTCGGGCACCAAGAAATCCATCCCTACTTTTGCCCTACTTTTGTCCCGCGAGCCGCTAATCGATCGTGCCAGCCCTCTCGTGGTGCCGCGGAGAAAACCCAGGTAGAGCCATCATTCAGGCCGACTTGAGCCGACTCGAACAGGCCCCAGAGAAGCCTCGGAGATGACTCATAACCCGAAGGTCGAAGGTTCAAATCCTTCCCCCGCCACCAAAATCCCTGGTCAGGTAGGCACCGAGCGTTGGTCCGGCGCGGCGCCCGAGGTTCTCACTTTGTTCGGCGGCGAGCTGAGAGGCGAGGTCGATTGCCCGGCCGCGATCGGTGCCGGCGGGATGCCAGCTGCGTCGTTCACGACCAGTGATCGGGTCGATGCCTTCATAGATGACCGCGTAGAAACGGTTCCTCCTCTTTGCTACGTAGGCGGGCATCGCGCCGTTCCTCCTGCTGGACGAGCCGTACCTTCCGGTGGAAGGTATCGGTGGAACTTCAACATTCGAGCGGGTCGCAAGGCCTTGCGGCCGGGTGATCAACTTGAAGGTCGGCTCGTAACTCGGCGAGTGGGACCCGCCTCCATATAGCTCTTGGCAGCTCTTGGCAGCGGCCCAAGGGGCTCGGTTCAGCCGTGCGCCGTTTCTCGCATCTCGTCGAATGCGGTGAGGGTCGGCTCGGCGAGCTGAGCAGCCTTGAGGAAGTCGCGGTGGATGACCTCGTTCAGCGCAGCGAATGAAGTCGCTTGCTTGACGTGGTGAAAGGCCGCCTGCACTCGGACTTGGACGAGGCCGGCGATGACGAAAGTGGCGAGCTGCACCTCGGGGTCGATCGGGTCCGCGCCGATTCGTTGCGCAAGTGCGATGGACACCTCGTCGATGAAGCGTGGCAGATCAGCGAACCGCGCCGCGACGAGCGTTGGCGATGTGCTGGCGACCTCGTGAAAGCGGCGGACCAGGTGCATTTGGCGGGCATCATCCAAGGCCTCCAAGCGACCCGGGTGAATCTCGCTGACTATCGATTGCACGACGACTTCGATCAGGGAAGCACTACCGCGTTCCCTCACGGCATCCGCCACGGCGTTGATCATGGGCTCGGAGCGATCGAAGAACATCGACTCCTTGGTCGCGAAGTAGTTGAACACCGTCTGCTGGGAGACCTCGGACGCGGCCGCGATCTGGGCCACGGTCACGTTGTCGAACCCGTGAACCAAGAACATCGCGGTCGCGACGTCGGAGATCCGCTGACGAACCTGCCGCTTCTTGCGTTCGCGCAGGCCCTCGTTCTGGTCCCGGGCC
>Ga0116130_1001536_pt1 | contig 12911 bp, 13 predicted proteins | sample June2015DPH_17_5_FD_89733 | JGI IMG/M metagenome (GOLD analysis project Ga0116130, IMG submission 89733) | Peatland microbial communities from SPRUCE experiment site at the Marcell Experimental Forest, Minnesota, USA - June2015DPH_17_40 | ecosystem: Environmental > Terrestrial > Soil > Wetlands...
GCCGTCTACGGCACGCCGACGGTCTCCGGCACGTTCAGCCTCACCGTTACGGTCCGTGATTCCAGCAGCCCGCAGCAGACGGCCTCGAAGGTGCTGTCACTTACCGTCGCCGCCGCCACACCGACGCTTTCGATTACGACCACCGCGCTCAACCCGGCAACCGCAACGGTGGGAGTGGGGTACGCGGCACAGCAGGCCGTGACGGCGACGGGCGGCACGACGCCTTATAGCTGGTCGGTTTCCGGCCAGCCGAGCGGCATGGGGATCAATTCCTCCTCCGGGGCCGTCTACGGCACGCCGACGGTCTCCGGCACGTTCAGCCTCACCGTCACGGTCCGTGATTCCAGCAGCCCGCAGCAAACGGCATCGAAGGTATTGTCGCTTACCGTCGGCCACTGATTGGGTTTTCGATCAGCCCTTGCACGGTGACGAGCGGGGCGACCGGCTACGGAGTGTACGTGAAAGACGTGGCCAGCGGAGCGCTGGTCTACAACAATACCGCGGTTGGCAACATCACTTCGCTGGCGCTGCCGTCGGGGACCCTGGTGGCCGGGGAAGCTACGTGTGGAATATGCAGGCCAGCAACGCCTCCGGGTTCAGCGGCTACTCCACGCAGTACTACTTCAAGGAGTGAGGCGGGCTACCACTATTACCGCCAACTCCACCGCCGGAGCATTATGACGTTATGACGCATTCTCTGGTCGTCTTCAAGATGCCGAATGTGTAGTTCCGGTAGCGATCAAGCAATGCGCGAGCGCGGATCGAACTCGATCATCGCGCACACGGACATGATGTTCGGCCGCCCCTTGCGAGGAGTCGAGACCATCACGACCGGCCCCAACTCAACCAAGCCATAGGCCCTGGACAGGTGAAAAGAACTTTCACTATCTCGGCACCTTAGTTTCGAAGGCAATCACCGATTGCGTTGACCATATGCCCGGTCTCGTCAGAACGCATTTGGGTTACCGCAAGTTCACGTCGCGCAGCCCGCGTCTGAACCACCGCCAGAAGTCCTGCGTCGCGGCCTTGGGTTTCTTCCCAATGTGCTCGGCGATCTCGTTCCACTCGTAGCCAGAGAGCCACATGCGCATCATCTCGTCGATGTGAGGTACGCCCTTCGCCTCGAAATGGCGTGTCAGTAAGCCTCTGAACTCGTCAAACTCCACTTGGCCATGGACGTCACTGGCCGAACGCAGCCTGCGGCGGACGCTGTCGAGGAGTTCGACTTCGACCCCGCGGCGGGCGTTGCGGCCACCAGCGCGCAAGTCGAGGGCCTTCCATCTGGCGTGTCTGTAGATCCGGGCGCTGGGGCTGCGCCCCAGATTGTGGCGGTGCTTGCCCCACAGCGCGTGGACCGATGCCTCTGTGAGTTCCGACACACACCAAACGTCATCAAGGGCTCTCCTGGACAGACGCCGAAGTCGATCCGCGATTGGCTCAACCGCCGTGAACCAGCCTGGATTGATCGGGCAACCATAGCGGTCCGTGTCCTCAATGCAAATCGGGATGATGCCGCTGGGATCTGGAAGCCTGTCGTAGTCGAAAGGGATGGTGACGATTGCCATGTTTTCCTTCGAAAGCGAATTATTGTTGGCCGCGACTGTCTCAATTTGCCGATCGCACGCCCTTGGATGTAGAGGGCCGGTTTGGCCTCCACGTTTTCTTGAAATGTTAGCACGGCCAGTAAGACAACCAATACCAACTTTAGTGAGTTTTCAAAAGTGAGCATTCAAGACGAGCAACGCCAGAGATTCGAAGCCAAGCTTCGCCGCGAACTGGGCGACGTCGTTCTCGGTTTGCTGAACGATCCCGGTACCGAAGATATCCTTCTGAATCCCGATTCGGTGCTGTGGGCCAAGCGAATGGGGGAAGGCTTCGTGGCCGTCGGTCAGATTCTTCCCCCTCAGGCGGCCAGCGCGATGAACACCATTGCCGCGTGGAAGGGCACGGTGATGAACCATGACCGGCCGATCCTCGAAACGGAATTGCCGCTCGACGGGAGCCGCTTCGAAGGAATCATTTCCCCGGTGGTCCGTCAACCGATCTTCGCCATTCGCTTGCGCCCGCGCCGCATCTTCACGCTCGCCGAGTACGAGCAGCGGGGAATACTTACGCACAAAGGCGACGCGCTCAACCGCCAGCGCGGCAAGGATCAATTCCACGAGGCCATCAAAGGTCTGACCCACGCCGAGATCATCCGCGCCGCGGTGCGTGCGAAAAAGAACATCCTCGTGGTCGGATCAACCGGCTCAGGCAAGACGACGCTGGTCAACGCCATCCTCGACGCGCAAGTACAGATCGCGCCCAACGACCGCGTAATCTCGATTGAGGACACGACCGAGCTGCAATGCGCCGTGAAGAACTGCGTGGACCTGCGGGCGGTGGGAGCCGTCACCATGATGGATTGCCTTCGCGCGTGCATGCGGCTGAAGCCCACGCGAATCGTCGTCGGCGAGGTGCGCGGCGGCGAAGCTCACACGATGCTGAAGGCGTGGAACACGGGACATCCGGGCGGAGCCGCAACCGTCCATGCCAACGATGCGCTGAGCGGTCTCATCCGGCTGGAAAGCCTGGTCGCCGAAGCCACCGCCGCGCCGCAACAGAGTCTTATCGCCGAAGCTGTGGACTTAGTCATCTTCGTCGATGAAGAACCGGACCTGGCCGCTGGTCGAAAGGTTCGGGAGTTAGTGCTGGTTACCGGATACCGCGACGGGCGGTACGAGGTCGAGTATGTGTAGTTCAAATCTCTGGAGGTTATTGATGAAATCGAAACGAACCGTTCTTCGCGCTATGCGCGGACTCGCTCATCACGCACTTGCACTGGGCACGCTCGCCGCGGTGTGCTGCACTCAGGCGCACGCTTCGTCGTCGGGCACCCTGCCGTGGGAGCGGCCCATGACGACGATTGCCACCTCGCTCACCGGCCCGGTGGCATACGCGATCGGGCTCATCGGCATCGCGATTGCCGGCGGAACGATGCTCTGGGGCGGCGAACTCACCGAGTTCGGGCGCCGCGCGTGCATGATCGGCCTAGTGGTGTCGGTGCTCGTATTTGCGGCGCCGATGTTGTCCAGCGCCTTCGGCGTTTCCGCCGCCGTGGTGTAGCCGATGGAGAACGCGAACAAGCCAAGAGAGGTCGCTATTCACCAGTCGGTCAACCGGCCGAACCTGGTGCTGGGCGGCGACCGCGAATTGGTCCTGGTCACCATCATGGTGAGCTTCAGCCTGGGTTTCAGCCTGGCTTCCTGGTGGGGGATTGGCTTGAGCGTGGCGTTCTGGGTGGCGGCGATGGCGGCCTTGCAGCGTATGGGCAAGGCCGACCCGCTCCTCCGCCACGCCTATCTGTGCCACATCCGTTACCGCAACTTCTATCCGGCGAAGAGCGGGCTGCACTCGCAGACGCTCTCGACGCCGCTCAACTGGAGATGAGAATGCAAGTCACCGAACATCGCACCCACGCCCGCGGCCTCGCCGACCTACTCCTGTACCACGCTCTGGTGGACGACGGCATCCTACTTCAACAGGATGGTTCGCTACTGGCGGCGTGGTCGTATCGGGGGCCGGACACCATGTCTGCATCGGACGCCGAGATGGCCGCGCTCAGCGCCCGCCTGAACAGCGTGTTGCGGCTGGGCAGCGGCTGGATGGTGCAATGCGATGCAATCCGTTCACAGGCGCCCGGCTATCCGGCAGCCGGGGCCTTTCCCGATACGGTTACGCGCGTGATCGACGACGAGCGCCGGCAGCAGTTCACGGCGGAAGGCGCCCACTACGAAAGCGAGTACTTCCTGACGCTCAGCTATCTGCCGCCGGTTGAAGCGGAGGAGAAGGTCAAGGGTTGGATGTTCGAGGGCCACGCGCATCGCTCGGAACCTGCCCAGTTGATTCTCGACCGCTTCAAGTCTCGTCTCGAGGCCTTCGAGAATATCTTCGGCCAGCTTTTCAAAATCGAGCGTCTGCGCCTGACAGCGGAGGAGGATGGTGGCTCCGCCCGCGCGCAAGACCGCCTGCTGCGCTACATCCATCGCTGCCTGACCGGCAACGATCATCCAATTGCGGCGCCCGAGATCCCGGTCCACCTGAACGACCTCTTGTCGTCCGAAGACTTCTGCGGCGGCATCGCGCCTCGCATTGGCGGCAAGCGCATCCATGTCGTTGCCATCGACGGGCTGCCCCGAACCAGTTCTCCGGGGCTGCTGCGCGATCTCGATTCGATCCCCATCGAATACCGCTGGAACACGCGGGCACTGTTGATCGATCCTGAGGAAGCGCGTGCTCTGCTGGACAACGCCCGACGGAAATGGCGCTCCAAGATCCGCGGATGGAAAGATCAAGTCTTCCGCACGCAGACCGGCCCGGTGAATCTGTTCGCCCACGAGATGGCTGCGGATGCCGAAGCGGCGATGGGCATCGCCAGCGCCGGTGACGTCCAGTTCGCGCAGTACTCATCGAACGTCGTGCTACTCGATGAAGACGCGGAACGCTTGCGTGAGAGCACTCGGCTCGTGATGAAGACGATCCAACATCTCGGCTTCGCGTGCCGTCTGGAAACGATCAATGCGATTGAGGCCTGGCGCGGCAGTCTCCCTGGCGACGGCTATCGCAACGTGCGCCGGACGCTGGTGCACACCCTGAATGTCGCCGACCTGCTGCCGGTCAGTTCGGTGTGGGCCGGACAGCGTGAGAACCCTTCCAGCCTGATGCCGAAACACAGCCCGCCGCTGCTCTACGCCGCCACCACAGGCGCCACGCCGTTCCGCTTCAATCTGCATGTTTCCGACCTCGGCCACACGCTCGTTTGCGGACCGTCCGGCGCCGGTAAATCGACGCTGCTCGGCCTGATCGCGGCTCAATGGTTTCGTTACGAGCGCGCACAGGTATTCGCTTTCGACAAGGGCTATTCGCTGTACGTTCTCAACCGCGCCTCTGGCGGAGAGTTCTACGATCTGGCCGGCCCGAAGACGCGGCTCGCATTCTGCCCCTTGCGGGAACTCGATACCGACGCCGATGTCACCTGGGCCGTGGGATGGCTCGAAGCCCTCTGCGTGCTGAACAACCTCAAGGTGACACCGAAGCATCGCAACGCTCTGACGGAAGCCGTGCAGCACCTCCGCCTTTCGCCCTCGCGCACTCTGACCGAACTGAGCGCCAACGTGCAGGACATGGACGTGCGGGACGCCCTCCAGCATTTCACCCTCGCCGGCCCGCTTGGCTCGCTTCTCGATGCCGATGAAGACGTGCTCGGCTCGGGCCGCTTCCTCACCTTCGAAACGGAGAACCTGCTCCAACTCGACGACAAAAGCGTTCTACCTGTTCTGCTGTACCTGTTCCGCCGCATCGAGAAGCGTCTCGATGGCTCGCCGACGCTGGTGTTGCTCGACGAAGCGTGGGTCTATCTCCGCCACGGCCTTTTCCGCGAGCGGATGAGGGATTGGCTGAAGACCCTTCGCCGCATGAACGGCGTGGTGGTCATGGCCACGCAGCAGTTGAGCGACATCTGCAATTCGGAAATCGCCGACGTCGTCATCGAGAACTGCCCGACCAAGATCCTGCTGCCCAACGCGGAATCCCGGAGTCCCGGCTCGCGGGAGTTCTACCAGCGGGTCGGCTTGAACGAGCGGGAACTCGAGATCCTGCAGGTCAGCGTGCCGAAGCAGCATTACTACATGGTCAGTTCGCTCGGTCGCCGGCTCGTGGATCTGGGCATCGGAAGGGTTGCCTTGTCGTGGGTAGGCGTCAACGGCCGCGAGGAGCGGCAACTGGTGGAGAGTGTCATCGAGGAATTTCCGAGTGACTGGCGCTCGGAATGGCTGCGGTTGCGAGGGCTGCCCAAGTGGGCAGACTACCTGGACCGCATGGCAGAGGACTCACAACAACCGAAGGAGAGGTAATCATGCGTTCGAAGTGGTTTCACGGAATTGCAGTGATTGTCGTGGCAGCGGGCGTCGGCGCTATTCCGGCAAATGCCCAGCTCGACGTTGTCTATTGTTCGAACTGTTCAACAGAGCCGACGCAGATCAGCATCAAGCTTATGCACGACCTGGAATACGCTAAGCAGCTCCTGCAGTACGCCATCCAGGCGGAGCAGCTCGCCGATGCAATCAAGAATACGGCACATGGCGGTCCGGCTACGCTGACGAACGTCGCGGCGGACATTGGCATGCTTGCCAATGTGGTGCAGGGCGGTCAGGCGCTGGCGTATTCGCTGGGGAGCCAGGACGTCCTTTTCCACCAGACTTATCCTGGATATCAATGGGGCGGGCCAGGCGGCATGGCGCCCGCGGCTGGCACGTATGCCAGTAAGTACGCCATGTGGGCTCAAACAAGCCTTGATACGACACAAGGTATCCTGCGAGGCTCCGGGGTTCAGGGGAAGCTGCTGGCGACCGAACAAGGCGTACTGGGAATACTGCGGGCGCTCAGTGCATCCAACCTCCTGAACAGGAACGATGCCATAAATCTCAACAGTCAGCTCGCTGGCGAGCAGGTTTCTCAACTTCAGAAGTTGCGCGAGATCCAGCTCGAAGACATGACCAGCAAGGCTGCGTTTCAAGGCTACGTAATTCAGCATCAGGCCGCTAGCGAAGCCGCATCGCAGTATTTCTTTAACTGGACTCCCGAAGTTTCCGACGGGCAGACTTTCCAGTCGGGCTGGAACTGAGGCGCACGATGCGGACAGTGCTCGTCGTGTTGTTAATCGCAATGACCGGCTGCTCGGGCTGGAAGCGCCCGAGCACCATCGTCGCCAAGGCGGAGGCCGCCGGCGCTGGGGACCTTTCGAGCGCCTCGACGGGCGCGATCCAATCCTGGCTCGAACGGCACCGCGCCGTTGCGCACGAAGTGAATAGGATGTGCGCTGCGGTCCGAGACAATGCGCCCGCAGACTGGGCGGATACCACTGAAGGTCGCCTGTGCGCTGCCGCGCACATCGTCGCGGTATCGCCTTTTAAGCCCGTGGAGAGCGATCACCGAGTCTACGAGTCGGGGTGGAGGTAAGATGACCGAACGTTCACGGAACCGTTTCACCGCGCTCTCGAAGCCGCTGGCAATACTCCTTTTCTTGTGGCTTGCCAGCGTGGCTTTGGCTCAAACCGCAAGTGCGCCGAGTCAGATCCTCAACCAATACCGCAATCAGCGCACGATGTGGTTCACCAACGTCTGGCCGTTCGCGAATACCTTGTTCGGCCTCCTCGCTGTCATCGAGTTCGCCTGGAGCGCCGCCGTCATGCTTCTCGAAAAAGCAGACATGCAATCCTGGACGGCGGCGCTGATCCGCAAAATGATGTGGATCGGCGCGTTCTATGCGCTGCTTGTCTATGGCCGCACTTGGATCCCGGCCATTGTGAGCAGCTTTGAACAGGTTGGGCAGACCGCATCCGGCAGCGGTCCGCTATCGCCCAGCGACGTTTTCGTTCGCGGCCTGAACCTCGGCGGCGCGTTGATGGACTCCGCCACTTCATCGGCGTTCCTCACCAACACTGGCGTCTGCCTGGCGTTGGTCTTCGCCGCTGCGCTGACGGTTCTCTCGTTTATCGCGATCACAATCCAGTTCGTCGTCGCGATGGTCGAGAGCTACATCATTGTGGCCGCCGGAGCCATCTTCCTTGGCTTCGGCGGATCGCGTTGGACCGCGCCGTACGTCGAACGCTACATCGGCCTCGGCGTCGCTGTTGGCGTCAAGATCATGCTGCTGTACCTGTTGATCGGCTCCGGCATGGACCTATCGCTCACATGGATGGACGCCGCGCAAACGATCGGCACCGCGCCCAAGCCCGCGATGTCAGCCTTCGAAATCATGGGCGCTTCGCTCATCTTCATGATGCTGTGCTGGCAAATCCCGAAGCTGTTTGCGGCCGTGCTGGGTGGCTCGCCTGCGCTTTCGGGCGGTGACCTGGTCGCGGCCGGAGGCACGGTCGCCGCTGGGGCGTTGATGCTGGGCTCGGCCGCCGCCGCGGGTGCGGGCGCAGTTGCCGGCGCCGCTGGAGCCGGTGCGGGGGCAGGGGGTGGCGGAGGTGCTGGCGCCGGGGCGGGAGCTGGTGGCGGTTCCGGCATGAGCATGATGTCGGCGGGTTCTGGTGCAAGCGTTCCGCCGCCTTCTGCCGCGAGCAGCGGAGGCGGAGCCAGCGCCGCAAGCCAGCCCGATCCGCCCAGCCAAGGATCGGTAGCGCCGGTGATGGACGCCGCCCGAAGCCTCAAGAACATGGGGCGTCGCCTCGGCGGCTCAATTCCGTCCGATGCGGCTCCGCACACGCCGCCGCCTCGCATGAACCTCGATCACCACGAATAGGAGGAAACTAACTTGAGTTCTGCCGACGTTTCACAGCCCACACCCGTACCCGATTCGAAGCCGTTCAGTCCCTATCTGGCCGCGCGCCGCGAATGGGATGAGAGATACGGCGACCTGATAACTCGCGCCAGGAACTGGCGCCTGATGGCGCTCACGAGTTCGCTCGTGGCGCTCGCCGCCGTGGCTGGCATGGCGTTCCTGGCCAGCCGCTCCAGGATCATACCTTTCGTCGTTGCCATCGACTCCCTCGGCCGGCCGGTCGCCACGGGGCTCGCGGAACAAGCAACCTCGGCGGATGACCGTCTGCGGCGGGCCACAGTCCTCAGTTGGATTGAGGATCTGCGAACGGTGACTTCCGACGGTGTCGCGCAACGCCGCGCCATCGACCGAGTGTATGCGCATATCGCCAATGGCAGCGAGGCCCAGCCATTTGTAAGCGAGTTCTACCGCAACGATCCACCGCAGAAGCGCGCGCAGACCGAAACCACGAACGTGGACGTGAAGTCAGTCCTGCCCACCAGTGATCGCACCATCGAAGTCGAGTGGATCGAGACCACGCGCGATCTCTACGGCGCCGTCCAAGGCCAGGAACGATGGAAGGGCGCGTTCACCATCACGGTGAGCCCGCCGAATGACGAGCGCCTGGCGCGCATGAACCCGCTGGGCGTCTACATTACAAACGCGAGTTGGACCAGAGTGCTTTGAAGACAGGAGAGAGACAATGACACATCATCGATTCTTAGTAGTGGCTCTGGCGCTGGCCGGGGCGGCGTTCGCACAAGATGGCCAAAGTCAGGCCAAACCAAAAGCGGCGGTCACTCGCAGCTCCGCACCAGCGAAACCGGCTGCACAAAAGCAATCCGACTCCGAGAGCGATTCGCCAGGCGGGCCGAAGACCGCTCAAGGTAAAGCCGACGTGCCGCTGACGCCCAACGCGGAGGAAGCTGTGCGGGTGAGCGAGCAATGGATGGCATCGAAGAACGCACCGGCCGCCGGTCCCGATGGCAAGGTCGTCTTCTCGTATGGTGCCGGGCTGCCGACTGTGGTGTGCGCGCCACTTCGCGTCTGCATCATCGAGTTGCAGTCTGGTGAGAAGATCATCGGAGAGCCGCAAATCGGCGACTCCGTTCGTTGGAACCTGGCGCCGGCCCTGTATGGCAAAGGCGATGAGGCAACGTCGGTCATCGTATTGAAGCCGCAATCGGCCGGGCTCGACACGAATCTTCTCATCACCACGGACCGGCGCGCGTATTACCTTCGCCTGATCTCCAAGCCCGAAGACTACGTTGCGCGCGCGGCTTTCGCCTATCCGGACGGCGATGAGCGGAAGTGGCAGGTCCATCTCGCCCAACAGCAAGCGGAGGAAAAGGGGGCGAGCCGCGACCGCGAGCTGACGCCTGCGGCCGTCGCGGTCGGGAACCTTTGTTTCGAGTACTCGGTGAAAGGCGGGGACGAGAATCTCCGCCCGGTCCGCGTCTTCGACGATGGCGCCAAGACATACATCCAAATGCCGCCCGGTGTGCAGAATCGCCAGGCGCCCGCGCTCGTTGTCATCGGGCAGGATGGCAAGGGCGAGATGGTTAACTACCGCGTGAAGGATCAGTTGTACGTTGTGGACCGGCTGTTTGATCGCGCGCAGCTCATTCTCGGCGCCGGAAAGAAGGCCCAGAAAGTCGAGATCACCCGTGAGCGAAAGTAAGAGCGCCACCCCAATCGAGTCGCCTTCCGGCGTCGATCTGCATCCTAAGCCACCAAACTCGGTCCGCGTCAGCAAGCGTGCCGGCGCGCTCGTGTTCATCATCGGGGCCGTGATACTGAGCCTGTTTGCGTACGGTGCGTACCGGCGGCAAAAGCTCCAACGGGCCGCAGTAGCCGATTTTGGGTCGAAGGGCGTAGCTCCCGCAACTTCTGCCGGAGCCGAGATTGCGAAGGAGATCCCTTCCGGGAGCGTGCCTTTGTCTCGAACCACCACCGCTCCGCCTCCCACGCCGGGAAACAATCTCGTGCCGCCCGATGAGGTAAAGGCCCTCGCGAACATGCCCATGCCACCTACGGGTGAGCATGTGATCGTTCGTCAACCGGCGATGCCTTATGGCGCTGCTGCGTACGGCGCGCAGTATGAGCCACCCCGCACGCCATCGCCCGCGGAGCAGGAGCGCGCCGCAGCCTATAGCAAGGAACAGCAGGCGCTGGTCGCTCCAACCACTACCCGGCAGAGTTCCGCATCAGGCTGGACTCCGGATGCCCAAGCAGCGGCGCCCAGCACCGGTCGGGATACTGCCGCCAGCTTGGCTGCCCTTGCGAACTCCGTCGCCGGTCGCAATACTGCCGCGCCGGCGCAAAATGCCGCCAAGCCGCAGTCGGAATACGAAGAACAGAACATGCAGGCCCACAAGGAGTCGTTCCTGTCGAGCGCCCGCAATCCTCAATCGGGCGACTACCTGCCGTTTACCCGCACCGCTCCGCTCACGCAATACGCGATCCAAGCGGGCTGGGAAATTCCGGCAGTGCTCGAACAGGCCATCAACTCGGATCTGCCCGGAGAACTCAAGGCGCTCGTCATGTCGAATGTCTACGACACCCCCACCGGCCGATTCCTGCTCATCCCGCAAGGATCGCGCCTGATCGGTCTCTATGACTCACACGTCGGATACGGCCAGGACGGTGTGCAGGTAGTGTGGAACCGCATCATCTATCCCGACGGCTCTTCACTCGACCTCAACGGCATGATGGGCGACGATTCTCACGGCAACGCCGGGCTGCGGTTTGATGTTGACCACCACTACAAGCGGCTGGTCGGGTTTGCCGTGCTCACCAGCGTCTTCTCCGCCGCGTTTGAACTGTCGCAAAGCCGCGGGCAATCGACTCTCCAGTACCCAAGCACCGGCCAGGTTGCCGGTAGCGCTGTCGGTCAGGAAGTCTCCCAACTCGGCACGCAGATCACGCGCCGCAATCTCAACACGCAGCCCACCATCAAGATTCCGGTCGGCTACAAGTTCAACGTGCGCGTGAACCGGGACATCCTGTTCGATGCGCCCTACGCGCCGCTGCGGGCCGCACACTAACCCCACCCCGAGGATCAGCAATGCAGGAGATGACAGAACGCAGGGAAATCCTGACCCTCCACGAGGTGGCCCAGATCCTACGGTGCTCGAAAACGCACGTCTCCAACGTGCTCAACGGCAAAGTGCCAGGCGTGCCGAAACTGACGCACCTCGCCATGGGTCGCCGCAAGCTCGTCCGGCGGTCCTGGCTCGAACTTTGGATGGAGGCGAACAAGAGCGCATGATAGGATCACAATTGTCAGGATTCAACGCTGAAGACGCAGAAACAGGAGATTCGATGCGTCGAAAGCGATTTCAGAAAGGTAGTGTTCGTTGCCGCAAGCACGGCCAGGACAAAGTTTGGGTTGGTCAGTGGTGGGACAACGGGCACAGAAAGTCGAAGGTACTTGGAAAATGCTGCGAAATGGCGAAAGGGCAGGCGGAAGCCATGATGGCATCCGTTCTCCAGCCTATCAACGAAACCGCGGGCATACCTCAGATGCCCGTGTTCAGCTTCAAACAATACGTCGAAGACGTGTTCTTGCCGGTTTGCCGGCGAAAGTGGAAAGAGTCGACGCGGATGACGTCTGAGCCGACCATTCAGCTCTACCTGCTCCCGGCGTTCGGCCCGAAGCTGCTGTCGGAGATCAACCGCGGCCAGATGCAGAGATTCCTCGACGGGAAGGCGGCGACGCACTCTTATAGTGTCGTCGGGCATCTGCGGTGGCATCTCAGCGCAATCTACAAGATGGCGATGAGCGATGGCGCCGTGAACGTGAATCCGACGCTGGGGCTATACACTCCGGCCTGCAAGCCTGCTCCAGAGCCGCGTGTGATGTCGGCGGAGGACATCGTGCGAGCGCTTAACGTTTTGGATCTTCGCGAACGGCTCATATTCCGGATGGCTGTATTTGATGGGATGCGGCCTGGCGAGATCCTGGCAATTCGTGTCGGGAACCTCCAGGAGCACTCGGTGCGCATTGATCAACGTGTCTATCGGGGCAATATCGATTCACCGAAGGGACGCAAGGGCAAGAACACTGCCCGAACCGTGGCACTGTCTCCCAGCACGGTCGCCGATCTTCGGGAGTGGCGAGTTGCGCTACCAGAAGAGCAACTGGAGGCGTTTCTGTTCCCGTCGGAAAAGCTGACCACGCCGGTCGGCCGCGACAACATCTGGCGGCGGTTCATGCTCCCGAGACTCGAGAGCGTGGGATTGCAGTGGGCAACATTCCAGGTTCTGCGCCGGACGAACGCCAGCCTATCACGGAAGGCGAACGTCGACGACAAGGTAGCCGCCGATCAGCGGGGCCACGGCCTGGGTGTCAGTTTGGAGGTGTACGCAGTCAGCGATCTTCAGCAGAAGATCGAGGCAGTCACGAAACTGGAATCCGTGGTGATTCCTCAACCCAAAACCAGCGATCCTCGGGAGGGTCAAACCGTCAGATGAAGTCGGTCTGGCGGTGTGGTGGAAAAGAAAACGGAGTAAACGGAGTAACGAGTGAAAATCGAAGGCTTCCAAGTGATTGAAAAGATGGAGCGGGAGACGGGGCTCGAACCCGCGACGTCCAGCTTGGGAA
>Ga0116130_1001547_pt1 | contig 12824 bp, 14 predicted proteins | sample June2015DPH_17_5_FD_89733 | JGI IMG/M metagenome (GOLD analysis project Ga0116130, IMG submission 89733) | Peatland microbial communities from SPRUCE experiment site at the Marcell Experimental Forest, Minnesota, USA - June2015DPH_17_40 | ecosystem: Environmental > Terrestrial > Soil > Wetlands...
CCCCGAACGGGGCGAAAGAGCTTAGCCCGGCGCGCCGCGGCGTGCTGGGTAAAGTGGGAGATGAGTCGAGTCCCGTAGCCGGGGCACCCGACAAGCGCCCCGCCGTGGCGGGCTTGTTGGGGTGGTCACAAGGAGCGGAGTTTGAAATTGAAACCCAAGAGTGTGGCGATGGTAGCCACCCTGTCGATGGCTGTTATTGCGCTGCTGTCGAGCGTGGGCTGTTCCGGAAAACAGGAAGGCGCAGACGAAATGGCGCGGGTGAACGGCCACAAGATTACCCGCACGGAAGTGGAGAAGTATTTCAACAACCAGACGGCCGACTCGCCGGAAAAGCCCAGCCAGGAACAGGCGGATAGTTTGCGGCTGAGCATTCTGCGCGAACTCATCGATAACGAAATCCTGATGCAGCGAGCGGAAAAGCTGGGCCTGCTGGCAACCGATGAGGAAGTCAACAGCAAGCTGGCGGAAATCAAGGCACCCTATACCCAGGAGGAATTCGATAAACGGCTGAAGGAGCGCAATCTCACGCTCGACGATTTCAAGCGCGACCTGCGCCGCTCCATCACCGTGGACAAGGTGCTCAACAAGGAAGTCACCTCGAAGATCAACATCACCGACGACGACATTACCAGCTACTACAACCAGCACAAGGCCGAGTTCAACCTGATTGAGCTGCAGTACCGCCTGGCACAGATCGTGGTTACAACCCAGCCCAACCCGCAAGTGAAAACCATGAAGGCGCAGAATGAGGGCGACGCGCGCAAGAAGATCCAGATGATCGCCAATCGCCTCGACAGCGGCGAGGATTTCGCTACTGCGGCCATGAACTACTCGGAACAACCCGAGACCTCGCAGAACGGCGGCGACTTGGGGTTCGTTCCGGAATCGCAGCTGAAGTTGGACAGGATCGCCTACGACGCGATCAATAAGCTGAAGCCCGGGCAATACACGGCCGTGCTGCCGGTAACCGATCCCAACAGCCATCAGATTGCCGGATACCGCATCGTCAAGCTCATCAGCAAGGAGACTGCCGGTCAGCGCGAGCTCAAGGACCCGCGCGTGCAACAGGCGATACGCGAGCAGCTGCGTGACCGCCGCGAGCAGTTGCTGAAAGCGGCGTACTACGAATCCATCCGCGACAAGGCCTCGGTGGAGAACTACTTTGCCGATGAAATTCTGAAGAAGGCGGCAACCATGAAGTAGTTTGCGCGATGGCGGCCAGAATTGCGGGGGCGAAGAGCTCCCGTTTTTTTGTCGCTGAGAATCTCCTGGCGCTATTCGATGATGGCCAGCGTGTCGCCCGCGTTCACGATTGAGCCTTCCGCCGTCAGGATCTTCTGTACCCGGCCATCCTTAGGCGACTTCATCTCGTTCTGCATTTTCATGGCTTCCATCACGAGGATGCCCTGGCCGGCCTTCACCTCGTCTTTCTCGTTGACTAGGATGCGGACAATCTTACCCGGCATGGGCGCCTTGAGCTTCTGCGGCCCGGCCTCGGCGCCGCCGACCGCGCGGCGCGTGCGCAACGAGCGTGGGTCCTGGACATCCACGGCATAGCGGGCGCTGCCGATCACCATGTGCAGCTCGCCCTGCAGCGAGCGCTCGCGTTTGATCTCGTAGGCTTTGTCGCCGACCAGCACCGAGAGCACGTCGCGCGCGGTGAGCGCGGCGTCCACTTCAATCTCCTGGCCGTCCACCTTGCACAGCCAGGTCTTCTCGCCGCGCGTCAGCTCCACCTGGTGCGTTTTGCCGTCTACCACCACGTCGTAGGTCATGTCTTAGCAATTAGCAACTAGCAATTAGCTTGTCATAGCAGGTGTCGCGCCGCAATAACAGCAAGTCCCCCCAGAGGTAGTTCGTTCTTATGGACGGGGTACACCCAAATCCTTGCAGATACGTCCCGCAGTAGGAGCCTTGATCTCCTTATGCCGAGGCACGGTGGCAGTCCGCTGCACCTTCGGGTTGTGATAGACGGTATGTTTGGTGCCTTCGCGGAGGAGAACGCAACCATTACGTTCGAGATGGCGCAACAGGTCAACACGCTTCATCGACTAAGCGACGACCTTTATTGACTCTCGGGTTATCCGTTTCCCATGCTCGGGCTTTGCCAGCTCACGATTTGCTTCTAACAACAGGGAGATCGCGTCTCGCAGGTTTTCGCGCGCCTCGTCCAAGCTGTCGCCCTGTGAAATCGCGCCTGGCAATTCCTCAACGTAGGCGACGTAGCCACCGCCCTCGGATTCGGATACTTCCTCAAAAACAGCGGTCAGCACCATTTCCATAAATTTCTCCGCGTTGATTATAGGTGAATAACAATCATCCTTCCCGTACGGCTTCGGCGCGGGCGGCGCGCCGCCAATTCGAGGCTGGCGGCGGAGCCGAGTTGCCATTCATCGAAGCACCGCCATTTGCTGCCGGCAATGTCGCCTTCGGTTCCAGGCTCGCAAAAATCGCCGCGCCAATGGCCGCTACGATAGGACGCCGCGGGTCAGTCTCATTGCTGGGTTTGGCCAGCAGCCGATCCAGAAAGCCCGTGTCCAGGTTGCCGGCGCGGAAGTCTGGGTCCTTCAGGATGCGGCGAAACAGCGAGATGTTGGTCTTGATACCGCCCACGAAATATTCGTTTAGAGCGCGCAGCAGGCGGTTGATCGCCTGCTCGCGGTCCTCGCCATAACCGACCAGCTTGGCCAGCAGCGGATCGTATTCGATGGGCACGTTCCAGCCTTCATACATGCCGCTGTCGCGGCGGATGCCGGGTCCCGAAGGCGAGATCAGCCGCGTGATCTGCCCCGGCGACGGGAAGAAATTGTTGTCGGGATCTTCAGCGTAAACGCGGCACTCGATGGCGTGCCCGCGCAGCCGGATGTCTTCCTGCCTGAACGGCAGCTTCTCGCCCGCGGCGACCCGCATCTGCAGGTGGACCAGGTCAAGGCCAGTCACGAACTCGGTGACGGGATGCTCGACCTGCAAGCGGGTGTTCATCTCGAGGAAATAGAAGTTGCGCTGCTCATCGACCAGGAACTCGATGGTGCCGGCATTGTAATAGTTGGCGGCCTTGGCCACGCGCACCGCGATCTCGCCCATGCGCCGCCGCATGTCTTCGTCCACGATCGGACAGGGCGACTCTTCCATTACCTTCTGGTGGCGGCGCTGCACCGAACATTCGCGCTCGCCCAGGTAAACCACGTTGCCATGCTCGTCGCCGAAGATCTGCATCTCGACGTGCCGCGGATTGATGATGTACTTCTCCAGGTACACCTCGTTGTCGCCGAAGGAGCGCTGGGCCTCGCTGCGCGCATTTTCGTAGGCGGAATGCAGTTCCCCGGCCGACTGCACCAGGCGCATGCCTTTGCCGCCGCCTCCGGCCGCCGCCTTCAACATGACGGGATAGCCGATCTGCTCCGCCAGCCTTTCGGCGGCATCGATGTCCAATCCATGCTCCGAGCCGGGAACGAAGGGCACGCCGGCGCGCTTCATGTTCTGGCGGGCGCGCGTCTTGGAGCCCATCATCTCCATCGATTCGGGGCTGGGGCCGATGAACTTGAAGCCATGGTCAGCGCAGGCCCTGGCGAAGCGGGCGTTCTCGGAGAGGAAGCCGTAGCCGGGATGGATGGCTTCGGCCTGGCTGCGGCGCGCCACGTCGAGGATCTTGTCCACGTTGAGATAGGACTCGCTGGCCGTGGCAGGGCCGATGTGGTAGGCGTAATCGGCTTTGCGGACGTGCAGCGCCTTGCGGTCCGCGTCGGAGAAGACGACGACCGACTCGATGCCCATCTCGCGGCAGGCGCGTACGATGCGCACCGCAATTTCACCGCGATTGGCGATCAGGACTCGTTTGAACATGACTGGCGCTACGAAGCAACTTCATGGAATATTCTGCCGGGACCGAGGCATAACGAGGGCAGCCCACCCGCACATTGCACAGAACATGGATTGTACTGCATAGGCGGACGGCAGGGAGGGGCGGCGTCACCGGGGTGTGTGATGGAGGGTGGAAGCCCGGCCGCCCAGGCTGGTGCATTAATTAAAACGCCCCTCCGTGCGGAGGGGCGTTCAAGTTTCGGTTGCAACTGCAACAATCTTACTGAGGGGTTTCGGTGGTGACGATGCCCGAGGGACCGGCTTTCTCGGCCTTGGCCTTCTTAGTGGCCATGGTCTTGTCAACCCAGTCGTCAGCCGCCTTGAGATCGGCCTTACGGGCGTCAGGATTGTCGCACTCGTACTCGGCGCGCTGGCGGTACAGCAGGTTCAGATAAGCCATGGCGTCGTCGTAATCGGGCCGAAGCTGCAGCGCCTTCTGCAGGTTCTGAATTCCGTTTTCGACCTTCTGCTCGTTCTTCGCCTGGAGCTCGGCGCAAGCTTTCTTGTCCTTGAGTTCGTCGGTTGGCTTCATCCCCAGGCTGGCGCGCACGGTCTGGTCGGGCTGGTAGGCCTGCATCCAGTCGATGACGGCGAGCGAATAGTAGGTCTCCGGGTCATTAGGATCCAGTTGAGCGACCTTCTCGTGGTACTCCCTCGCCTGATCAAACTTCTTCATGCCGAAGTAAAGCGACGCGATGCCCTTCAGGGCATTGACCTGCTGTTCTTTGGGCGGATTCTGAGCCAGGACCTGCTTAAAGACATCGATGGCCTGTTCGGCGTAGCGATTGTTGTCGGGGGAGTCGGCGCCGGGGATATATTGCTGGGCGTATGCGGTGGCCAAATAAAGACGGGCCGTTACCAGGCTAGAATCAAGGTCCACCGCGTTCTTGAAATGTTCGATCGCGTCTTCGAATTTTGCGTTTTTGTAGGCCTGAACGCCTTTGTTGAGCTGATCGCGTGCTCTCAGCTTGCTGCAGCCAAGGGTTGAGAACAACGCAAGCAGAACCATAAGTACCGTCAGTACCCGTCCGCTTTTGTTCATGTTTGGTATCACTCTCCGTTGCCGTAGTTCGGGTTTCAGGGAGGCACGGGGCGGTCACTCAACGACGCCCCGCTTCTCGAGAAGGAAGATGGCAGCCCGAATCACGTTCCTAGTTCTTTACCCCTGAGGCGACCGCCGTGGCGGGGCGCGCAAAGGGGGCGCCGGTTCAGCCTCAGTGACGCGCAGCCTTGGCGCGCCAGCAGGGCCCGGCTCGCAAGTGGCTAACCGCCGGCTTCGATTTTGGCCGTGATCAGCCCAACTTTATCGACACCCGCTGCGTGGGCGATGTCGATGACTTGTGCCACATCATTGAAGGTCAGGTCCGGATCAGCCTTGACGAACATGACTTTTTCGGCGCGGGTCTTGAAGATGTCGTTGAGACGGCCTTCCAGATTCTCCCACGTGACGTCGTCCTGGTTGATCTTCAGCGCCGGCTTATCGCCGCCGCCTTTCAGTACCTGCACCACAATCGTACGGTCGTTGCTGGGCGGTTGCTGGTGCTGGTCCTTGGGCGGCTGTGGAACCAGCGCGTCCAAACCTTTCGGAGTCAGCGGCGTGATCACCATGAAGATGATGAGCAACACCAGCAAGACGTCAATCATTGGCGTTACGTTGATGTCGGCTCTGGGACCCTCGCCGGGCCCCCCCATTGCCATACTCATAAGGAACTCCCGTTACTGGGCGCCAGCGCCCGTGCTGGTACCGGTTGTGGGCGGCTTCTTCCCGGCGGCGCCAGTTTGTCTTTGTTCGGTCAACAGACCAACATCATCTACGCCGGCGGAGCGCACGTTGTCCACCACGTCCACCACGGCGCCGTATTTGGCGCGAGCGTCGGCTTTGATAAAGACTCGCTTGTCCACTTTATTGGCCAGTCGGTCCTTCACTTTGCCGGTGAGCTGGTCGGCGTTGACCTTATCGGTGCCAAAGAAAATCTGCCCGTCGCGCATGATGGCCACCAGCAAGGAATCTTCCTTGTCCGCGTCGGGCATGGGCACTGGGCTATTTACCTTGGCCATGTCCACGCTCACGCCATGCTGCAGCATGGGCGTGATGACCATGAAAATGATGAGCAACACCAGCATCACGTCCACCATGGGGGTGACGTTGATGTTGGAGTTGACCTTCTTGCCTTCGGCGCGCACTGCTATTGCCATAAAATTCAACCTCCTTCAGTCTGGCCTCAGCGCCAACCGATGACGCTGAGTTTCCAGTTACCGGCGGACCGTGCGACGCTTGAGGAAATAGTCGATCAACTCGCTGGAGCTGTTGTCCATTTCCACGTCGAAGGCTTCCACCTTGTTGGTGAAGTAGTTGAACATCATGACGGCCGGAATGGCGACGAACAGCCCGATAGCGGTGGTCACCAGAGCCTCCGAGATGCCGCCGGCGACGGCGCCCAAGCCGGTCGCTTTCTGGGTGGAAATCTCCTTGAAGGCGTTAAGAATGCCGACCACGGTGCCCAGCAAGCCGATGAAGGGAGCGGTGGAACCGATGGTGGCCAGGCCCCCCAGACCGCGCTTCAACTCGGCATGAACGATGGCTTCGGCACGCTCTAGAGCACGCTGGGAAGCTTCGATCTGCTCGCCGGGGATGTCGTTGGAATCGCCGTGGGCCTTGAACTCCTGCAGGCCGGCGACGACGACCTTGGCCAGATGGCTTTTCTTGTTGCGCTCGGCGACCTTGATGGCTTCCTCGATTTTGCCCTCACGCAGCGCGCCGGCCACGGCGGGAGCAAAGGCGCGCGACTGCTTGCGGGCCGCACTGTACGCCATGGCGCGATCGATCATAACGCCAATCGACCAGCCCGACATAATGAACAGAATGAAGACAACGATCTTGGCCAAAATTCCCATCTGCTTCCAGAGGGAAATGGGATCCCAGCCCACGGTGGCTTCCTGGAAAATCCAGGCGGCAGCCGTCGGTACGTGGCTGAGAGCATAGGTGGCAAGGTTAGCTAGGAACATGGGTGGACTTTTCCTCCTCAGAACTTGGGTTACGGCAGACCAATCTGCTTGCTATTGGTCGTGCAGGTGATTCGAATCTCCGGGCCGAATACTTTGCAAAACGATTTACCAACTCTTGACCCGCTCACAAGCAACAAAACTAAAAACCCTGCCTGGATCGCAATGCAACCCTGCGCCGGCCAGGCATCGAGTTAGATGCGCGAAATGCTCACCCGCACATCGACTAACCACCACCCGACAGCGAGAAGATTACGTTGACCGTGGTGTCGACTTCCACGGGCTCGCCATTGAGGTAGTAAGGCTTATACCTCCATTGTTTGACGGCATCCAGCGCTGCGCCCGTGAGCATGGGATGGCCGCTGACTACGTGCAGGTTCTGAATGGCGCCATCTCTGCCGATCAGGGCCTGGAGCACGACCGTCCCTTGAATACGGGCCTGGCGGGCCAGCGCCGGATAGACCGGCGTCACTTTGTGGATCAACAATCCCTGCGAGACGCCCTGGGATACGCGCACACGCTGCGGGGCGGCCTTGGGAATGGCCACTGGCGTGGAGCTGAGCATTCCGCCCAGGACCCCGCCCATGCTACCCCCGGGTACGCCGCCCGGCACGCCGCCCACTACACCCGCGACTCCCGTGCTCGGCGGTTGCTCGTCCTCTTTTATCATCTGAATCTTTTTCGGAATGGCCGTGGGTGTCCGCAACTGGCCGTTGTCCAGCTCGCTTTGGAGCTTCTTCACAATGTGCACTTCAGCGGCCGGTGGAGGCGGCGGTGGGGGTGGAGGCGGAGGCGCAACCAGGAAGGTCATCAGTTGCTGCCGGGGCAAGGCCTCGGTGAAAATTAAGGGCAACAACACCAGAACGCCAATCAGCAGGAGTTGGAGCACAAACGAGATGGCGGTAGTTGTTCCCCGCTTACCCCTAAACCTGCCGCCCGATTCCATAAGGCTGTCTTCAAACATAGACCGCTCTCCGTCCAACGCTTCGATTACTTAGACACCGGGTAACAGCTTTTTGCTCCCAGGGGGACCGCCAGCCGCTCCTGCCTTCGTGGCCGGCGGAGCTTGGCTGGACTTCAGCCCGGCTGTCTCAGAAGGGCGAACCAAAGTATACACCCCCGCCTAGGCCTTGACCTTCACCTTTTCCCGCGACTTGTCCCGGGCCGACGACAAGCGCTGGACGGCCGACTGACCGGCCCGCTTGGCCCGCCATTCCTGATAGGCGACCAGCATCGGCGCCGCTACCGCGATCGACGAGTAGGTCCCGATCAGGATTCCAATCACCAGGGCCAGGGAGAATCCTCGCAGCACTTCGCCGCCGAACACGTACAAGGAGAGCACGGTCAGGAAAGTGAGGCCGGAGGTAAGAATGGTCCGGCTCAGGGTCTGGTTGATGCTCTTGTTGACGATGTCGGCCAGGGGCTCGCGGCGCAGCAGCTTGATGTTTTCGCGGATGCGGTCGAAGACGACGATGGTGTCGTTCATTGAATAGCCGATCAGCGTGAGGATGGCGGCAATCACTGTGAGGCTGATTTCCTTGTCCAACAGCGAGAAGAAGCCCACGGTAATAATGGTGTCGTGGAGGCAGGCCACCACCGCGCCCACGCCATAAATCATCTCGAAGCGGAACCACAGGTAAACCAACATGCCGGCCAGCGAGTAAAGCGTGGCCATGATGGCTTGACGGCGAAGCTGCGAACCCACTTGCGGACCGACAATCTCCACGTTGCGCACCACGAAGTTGGAGGTGTAGAAGTCCTGCTGCAGCGCGCCAACCACCTCGGGAGGAACGATTCCGCGCAGCTCATCGACGGAAGTCAGAATTCCGCCGCGCTCCTTGTTGCGGAAATCCTCAATTTGTTTGGCGATGGCCTCGTACCTGGGGGCGGCGTCCACGCCCAAGTGCAGCGGATCTGTTTGCAGCAGAGACTGCTGCAAGCTGGGAGCGCCGGTGTTATTCAGGTCCTGTTTGCCTTCGGCGACTGGGTTACGCGCCTGCAAGGCATGAATGATGGTGTTCTTGCCCTGGTCGAGCGCCGCCTCGCTGGTTTCCTGGATGCCCAGGTCCACCAGCACCTCGTTGTCGGAGGTCGGACCGAAGCGCTGGATGCGGGGATCGTGCAGCCCGGCTCGGTTCATGTCGTTACGAATCTGGTCGAGATCGGGCGTCTGCGCGAACTTGACGTAAACCAGCGTGCCGCCGCGGAACTCCACCCCCAGCGGGATGTGGTGCCAGAACAGCATGGAACAGATTCCAGCGACGCTGAACACCAGCGAGAAGGCAAGGAAATACCACTTCTTGCCGAGAAAGTCGATATTGGTATTGCGAAATAACTCCACCGCTAGCCCCTTAAATGCTCAATGGCTCGCCACGCTGATGGCGGCTGAGAATGAACTCGAAAATCACGCGCGATACGAACACCGCGGTGAACAGGTTGGCCGCCAGGCCGAAGCTGAGGGTCACCGCAAATCCCTTCACCGGACCGGTCCCGAACAGGAACAGGATGATGGCGGACACGATCGTGGTCACGTGGGTATCGATAATGGTCTTCATAGCGTGATGAAAACCTTGTTCCACCGAGGAGGAAGGCGTCTTGCCATGGCGCAACTCCTCGCGAATACGCTCGAAGATCAGGACGTTGGAGTCCACGCCCATGCCGACGGTCAGGATCACACCCGCAATTCCCGGCAAGGTCAAGGTGGCTCCGCTGTAGCCGAGGAATCCCAACAGGATCACCAGGTTCAGGACCAGGCCCAGGTCGGCGTTGATGCCGGCCGCGCGGTAATAGAACAGCATGAAGATCAGCACTGCGACCATGCCGATGACCGCTGCCCGCACACCCTCGCGGATGGAATCGGCGCCCAGCGATGGTCCCACCGTGACCTCTTGCAGATACTTGATTCCCGCCGGCAGCGCGCCGGAGCGCAGGGTCAGCGCCAGGTCCTGGGTCTCCTCCGGACTGAAGGAGCCGGTAATGCGGCCCTGATCGTGGATCTGCTCCTGGATGGTGGCTACCGATTTCACTTTGTTATCGAGCACCACCGCCAGCTTGTCGCCTACGTGGGCCTGGGTAAACGCGGCGAAGCGCCGCCCGCCGTCTCCGGTCAGAGTGAAATTGACATCGGGACGGCCATTCTCATCGCGGCCGGCATCGGCGGAACGCAGATCGGCGCCGCTCACCGCCGACGAGCGGCTGATGAGCCAGTACACCTCAGCAGCTTCCTCGGGATTTTGCGCGTGTGGCGTGGTGCCTTTCATCAGGACGGTGTCGGGCGGAAGCACGCCGCCGTTGTCCTGCATGACCGCCTGCTCGTTGGGATAGGGTCCCTTGACCGCCTGCCGGATCTCCAGCATGGCGGTGGACTGCATGATCTCTTTCACGCGCGCCGGATCGTCCACGCCCGGCAATTGCACCAGGATCTGATAGTCGCCCAGTCCGTGCTCCTGGATCACCGGTTCGGAGACGCCGAGTTGGTCGATTCGGTTGCGGATGGTTTCGATGGCCTGCTGCACCGCTTTCTTCCGGGTGTCATTGGCCACCGAGTTCTTCATGGCCAGGGTGTAAGTGTTCTCGGCGCCCGAGGCGAGATCGTAGTCGCCCAGTTTCTCATTGACGATGCGCCGCAGGTCTGAGGATGACTCCGGCGGTACGCCTTTGATCTGGACCAGCTCCGGGTGGTTCTGCGGATCGGGCTTGGAGATTTCTCCGAAGGCGACGTTGGCGCTCTTGAGGGCGTCCTTCAGGCGCTCGACCGCACGGTCGCTGTCGGCGTTGATGGCGTCGTTCACCTGCACCTGCAGAATCAGGTGGGTGCCGCCCTTCAGGTCAAGGCCCAGGTGGATGCGCTTCTGCACCGCAGATCGCAGCCCTTCACCAGTGAAACTGCCGGGGATGCCGACGATGCCGAAGAGAAAGAAGATCAGCACCGCAACGATCAAAACTGTCTTGAGGAGGAGATTCTTATTCATGAGAGGCTGCAACCCTTAGGACTTGGCATGGTCCTCCGCGGTCGTCAAGGTGACGATGGAGGAACGGGCCACTTCAATCTTAATGTTATCCGGGGGAACCCGCAGGACGACCGCATCATCCTTAACGGACATGATAACGCCAATGAGGCCGCCGCTGGTGACTACCCGGTCGCCGGACTTGATTTGCTGCAGCATCGCCTGCCATTTCTTCTGCTTGCGCTGCTGCGGCATGATCAAAAGAACATAGAAGATGGCGAAGATGGCAACCATCATCAGGATCGGGGCCGAGCCGCCGATGCCCTGCACGAACATACCTGCCAATGTAGCCATTTTGCTTTCGACTTTCTAAAAACCTCAGGGGGCTTACCCCCCCGAATGTTGTGGAGCCGGTCGGACACGGGTCTGAAAGCCCGCACCACCCGAACCGTCGCTTCTCAGCAACCTGCTTAGCCAGCCAGAGGAGAGCCCTGACCTTTATGGTATCGCGCTTTTGCCGGGGACCTGAACAGCGAAGGCTGCTAAGGAACACTCAAATGCGGTGGCCGGACGCCAGAAAGAAAATTCGCGACTTCCCCAAGTATTATAGCTTGCCGCACCTTACGCATGGTGTCAAGGTAATATGCCAGATTGTGGACGGTGTTCAGCACCTGCGCAAGCAGCTCATTGGAGGCATACAGGTGCCGCAGGTAAGCCCGCGAATAGCGCGCGCAGACCCGGCAAGCGCAGTTGGGGTCGAGCGGACCATCGTCAGTGGCGTAGCGCGCGTTCTTGATGGCAAGCCGGCCTTGCGAGGTGAAGAGCAGCCCATGACGCGCCGCGCGCGTGGGTAGCACGCAGTCCATCATGTCCACGCCCATGGCGACGTAGTGCACAATCTCTTCCGGAGTGCCCACCCCCATCAGGTAGCGCGGCTTGTCTTCCGGCAGAAATCGCATGGCTGTTTGCACCATCTCGTGGGTCATGGAGCGCGGCTCGCCCACGCTCAAGCCGCCAATCGCGTAGCCGGGGAAGTCAATCTCCACGGTCCGCTGTGCCGATTCGCGACGCAGGTCGGGAAACATTCCACCTTGTACGATTCCGAAGAGCGTTTGATGGGTGCCCAGTTCTAGGGCGCGGGTGCCCCGTTCTAGCCTTCTTTTGGCTAGGGCGGGGCCTTCCGCAAACCACGGGACTTCACTCTTGTGGTCCTCGAAATATTGCTTGCTGCGCGCCGCCCAGCGCAGCGTCATCTCCATGGATGCCTGAGTTCGCGCGTACTCCGCCGGATGCTCGGTGCACTCGTCGAACGCCATAATGATGTCGGCGCCCAGTCCGATCTGGGCCGCAATTGCACTCTCCGGACTGAAGAAATGCGACGAGCCGTCGAGGTGTGAGCGGAAGGCCACGCCCTCTTCGGTGACCTTGCGCAGATCGCTGAGGCTGAACACCTGAAAGCCGCCGGAGTCGGTGAGGATGGGATGGTCCCACGCCATGAACTTCTGCACCCCGCCGAGTTGGCGCACCGTCTCGACGCCGGGCCGCAGAAAAAGATGGTAGGTGTTGTTCAGCAGGATCTGGACGCCGAGCTCTTCCAGTGTGTCCTGAGGCACGCCCTTGACCGTCGCCAGCGTTCCCACCGGCATAAAGACTGGGGTCTGGACTTCACCGTGCGGCGTGAAGAAGCGTCCGGCGCGGGCGGCGCCATCGCGGGCTTCGACCTGGAAGCGGAAAGACATCGCAGACGATTGTAATCGGATCATCACAGGGGCACAGAGGTACAGAGAAATCGGAAACGATTCTTAGGCTTGCGGGAAAGGGTCCGGCCGATTCTGAGGCCGTAAGTTCCTTTGCAGATGCGCCGGGGCCCATTGCATACTGCGAGCATGGGAATGAAAGGCCTTGTGCTGTCAGGCAGGCATATTCGACTCGAGCCGATGGAGCACCACCACGTCGACGGCTTGGCTGCCGCTTCGGCGGCGGACCCCTCCCTCTATCAATGGAGTCCCGTCC
>Ga0116130_1001548_pt1 | contig 12821 bp, 10 predicted proteins | sample June2015DPH_17_5_FD_89733 | JGI IMG/M metagenome (GOLD analysis project Ga0116130, IMG submission 89733) | Peatland microbial communities from SPRUCE experiment site at the Marcell Experimental Forest, Minnesota, USA - June2015DPH_17_40 | ecosystem: Environmental > Terrestrial > Soil > Wetlands...
GTGCTGTTGACGGTCAATTGTCCCAACTGTTGGAAAGTCGCCGTGTAGCTGGTGCCTTGCGTGCTCGCCACGGTCACGGTCTGCGCCGCCGGCCCGCCATTGGACCAGCCGGTGAAACTCCACAAGTGGCCTTGCGCATCGACCTGAGTGGCCGGCGCCGAAAAAGTGTGGGTCGAGCCCACGGCCCAGGCGAAATACCACGTGTTCCAATTGCTCCGCCCGTCCACGGTCAAATTCAACCCAGGGGGTTGGGTGAGGAATGTGTTGAGCGAGGCGGGGGTGTAGGTAGCCGTGAGAGTGACCGGGTTGGAGGATAAAGGCACTGTGTACGGGTGATTGACCGCCCCGCCATCGCTCCACGACAAAAACACCCAATAATTACCCGTCAAATCCTGTTGCGGCGAAACCGCAGCGACATTGTGCACGGTTCCCCAACCCAAAGACTCCGTGAAGGGAGCCGTGGTCGGCTCGGTGTCGATCACCAGTCTGAGCCCCTCCGGCTGCGTGGCGAAAGTGATGGGTGTGGCTTTGGTGAAATTGGCAATCGCGGTGATGGGCTCAGCCAATGAGACGGTGTCGGTAACACCCGCGATCGTCTGGTCGGGGCCGGGCGTCCATCCGGCGAATGCATACCCAATACTGGGAACGGCGGTGAGGACCTCCGGGACGCCCGCGGGATACCATTGCGGTCCCAGAGAGCCCATCTGGGCCCCATTCAAAAGGATCTGGCCAGGCACTCCGCCGCAGGAGACGCTTCCGCAATTATTGGTGACGGACACGGTGAGTGCAAAGGAGGTAGTGAAGTTCGCCGTATATTGCGTTATGCCGGCGGTGGCTGTCACCCAAATCTCGGGTGAAATACTCGTTGTGTTCGAGAAGGTCCAGTTCTGGAACGTGAACACCGTTTGCGCCCCGATGAATGGCTGGATTGGGGTACCCACGACCAGCGAGTGCCCGGTTCCGACCGCCCAGGTGAAGGTCTGCGACTGAAAAAAGAGCTGGTTGTCGACCACGAATTGTTCTCCGGCGGGCGACGTCGAAATAGTGACCACCACGCTCTGGGCGCGGACCTGCGGCGTGAACGCGAGGCCGCTGAAAACAGCCGCCGCCAGGACGAGCCTTGCCGCCACGTATCTGATCAAGCCGGATTTTGCGCTGGAGCGCTCGAACATTTCTGACACCAGAAGCCTCGATTCCGACGTGAGTATACGCGTAAACCCGCAGAAATACACGACTAACTTTGGTAATGGCGGAACTGCTAGCCATTTCGATCATTGATTCACATCCGATTTGGTTCTGTAATTCGAATAGTCGCGTGAGGACTATATTGTATGCGTGGGACAAGACTATTCTTTTCGATTGCCATGACGCTTCTGACGGCCGGAGCCGGGCGGTCAGTCGCCGCAACCTTTGGAACCGTGGTACCAATCGGCGGCACGCCCTCCGATATCGCCCTAGATGAGCCGCGGAACGCTTTGTACATCGCGGATTTTGGCTGCGCTTGCATTGACGTGATGTCGCTCGTCGACAACACCATTCACACTTCGATCAACGTGGCCCCATTTCCGGTGGGGATCGCCCTGTCGCCAAGCGGACAGTATCTGGTATCGGTCCACTATGACAACGGCATGGGTGCCGTCTCCAGCCCGACCACGGCTGCTGCGACGGGCGGCAATCTGGTCACGGTGATCGACCTGAACAACAACCAGGCTCAGACGACCTATGCGCTGGGCGAATCGCCGCTGGGAGTGAGCTTTGTCAACACGCTCAACGGCGACCAGGGCGGACTGGCGGTAATCGCCACCAACGCGCACGTATTAACGCTCGATCCGGAAACTGGAGAGATCAATATCCTATATTCGGTGACTGAGTCCCCGCTCCCAACTCCGCAGCCGGCGCCGAACTCTCCGAGTCAGTTTACTCAAGCCGCCGTCGGTACGTCGGGCGATGGTTGGACCGCGTGGGTTGTTTTTGGCGGTGGAACGGGCTTGCAGCCGATGTTCTGGTATAACGCATTTAACGGCAGTTTCAACTCGATCGCCTGGACGACTACGCCGGCGCTGGAGGCCAGGGTCAGTGTTTCCGGAGACGGCTCCCACGCCATGATCGGCTGGGCTCAGTTCAATCAGACTTTCAGTATGGTCGCCGAGTATCCGAATAACGTCCTGCTCAAGAATGTCACCGGCCACGCCTGGGATTCGATCAACAACATTCTCTACGCGCAGATCCCCGATGCAGCCATGGCGACTGGAACCCCTCTCGCCAGCTCCAATCAGGCGGCGCCGATCGTTCCCCCGCTGCCGGCCCTCCTCGTGATGGATGGGGACAACCTGACTTTCCGGGAGCGGCTGACGCTGCAAGAGAACCTGGTCGGGCGGGCGGTGCTGAACAAAGCGGTCTCCGTGATGTACGCCGTTTCCGATAGCGGCGTTACCATCCTTCCCGTGGGATCGCTCAACCAGTACAACCGGGTCGAGCCAGGCCAGGAGGATGTGCTGGTCCAGACCGGTTTCTGCAACCAATCGAACGTAAGCCAGACCTTTACTCTCGCCGATCCAGGCGGAAATCACACCGATTTCGAGCTCACTCCAGGCCCCGGCATTTTGGTTTCGCCTTCGTCGGGTGTCACGCCGGCCACCATCACGGTGATCGCGGATTCGGCCGCCTTCGCCGGTGCGCTGGGCACCAGCGTGGTGCCGGTGAAGATCAGTTCGGCATCGGCCGTCAACCAGCCGATTCCGGTGCGCGTGCTGGTCAGCAACCCGGACGAGAACCAGCGGGGCACGATAGTCAACGTTCCGGGCGTGCTGAGCGATATTGTAGCGGACACCAGCCGCAACCGGTTCTATATTACGCGCCAGGACCGCAACAAAGTGCTGGTTTACGACGGCGCCACCAGCAAGTTGCTGACGAGCCTGCGCACCGCGACCACGCCCACCGGAATGGCCATGACTCAAGACCAGAACTACCTGTTGGTCGCCAACGCCGATTCTCAACTGGTGAGCGTGTTCGACCTGAATGCGCTGCAGCCGGTGACGCCGATCACGCTGACGCCGGACGGCAGCGATTTTGGCCGGTCCATCGCGGTGTCCAACAGCGCCGTGCTGGCGTTGTCGAAGGACGGTGCCACGTCTAACGGCGACGTGGCCGTGCTCGACCTGGCGAACAAAGTAGGCATATCGATGCCGACTCTGGGACCCTGGACGAACGACTCCGGGAGCGTTTCTCCTAAGTCCGTGCTAACCGCCTCGCCCAACGGGGCCGACATTTTGATGGCCGGACCCGATGGTCACGTATATCTCTACTCCGCCGCAGCCAGCAGTTTCGTCGCCGCCCGCCAGGACTACACAGCTTTGTCCGGCGCATACGGCGCATCGAGTTACGACAACTATGTGGTTGGTAGCGCCTTCCTCAACTCATCGCTGGTGCCGATGGGCGCCTTCAACACCGCCGGCGGCAATCCCTCGGGCTTCGCCTTCATCGACCAGAACAACGCCGCCAGCGGATACTTCCTGACGACGGCTAGCGCAAGCAGCCCGGGCACGATTCAGTTGTTCTCGCCCCTTTCCTCCGCCAGTGAAAGCCCCATCCCGATGGTGGAGGCGCCGCTACTCCCCTTCAGTGGCAGCAGTCCAACCGGCGGTACCGGTGGGGCCTCCACTCCGGGCTATCCCAGCCCCGATGGCACTGTTTCCAACAACGGATCGGGGACCAACGCCGCTGACCAGTTGAACAGTTTCATCCGCACGGTGGCTCCGCTGCCCAGCGCCAACGAGATCATCGTGCTGAGCACTTCCGGCTTCACCATCCTGAGCCAGAACTATGCAGCCTCCTTCGTACCGCCAGTGATCACCAGCATAGTGAATGCGGCTAATGGCACGGCGCCGGTAGCGCCGGGCGGCCTGATCACCGTCTGGGGCACAAACATGAGCCCGGTCAGCCTGGTCGCTTCGCAAGTCCCGCTGCCGACGGCACTGGGGCAGTCTTGTCTGAGCGTCAACGGCACGCCGGTGCCGCTGCTGTTCGTTTCGTCTACGCAAGTCAATGCGCAGTTGCCGGACAACGTCCTGGGCCCCTCCACCGTCAGCATCCACACGCCGGGCGGTGTCAGCAATAGCACGCACTTCACGGTTCAGCCGGCCGCGCCGGCGGTGTTCATGTCGGGCAGCGCCGGGCCGACCACGGGCCTGGCCACCGTCGTCCGCGCCGCCAACAACCAGCTCGTGACGCCCACCAATCCGATTCGTCCGGGAGACACGCTGGTGATTTACCTGACCGGTATGGGCCTCACCACGCCCGGGGTCATCGCCGGCGTGCCCGCGCCCGTCAGCCCGCTGGCCTTGGCGTCGGATGTGCCCACGGTGACGTTGGGCGGCTCCCACCTGGATATCCAGTACGCTGGCCTGGCGCCGGGCGAGATCGGTGTGTACCAGATCAACGCGGTCGTTCCCGGCAGCGTCACGCAGGGCTTGAGTGAACCTCTGGTGATCAATCAGGGCAGCGCCATCGGCGCCAACACCACGCTCAATGAGCGGGTGGTGGGCAACTAGTCGTCTCCCGGAGAAGAGTATGAAAACGATTGGAAAGACGTTTCTGCTTCTCGCGTTCGGTTGCTGCGCCTTCGCCCAGCAATGGGAAGTGGGAGGCATCGGCGGCGTAGGCTTCCTCGACACCGTCCATGTGAGCACTACCACCGCCGGTTCGGCCACTGCCGGGTTCGCGACGGGAGCGGTCGCCGGCGCATTCTTCGGGCAAAACCTCAACGCGCACTGGAGTGGCGAGATCCGCTATGAGTTCTTCGCGACCAGCCCCAAGCTTTCCGGCGACGGCTCTTCGGCCTCATTCAGCGGCGTCGCCCACGCCGTCCACTACGACCTGATTTATCACACCGACCGAAAACATTCGCCCGTGCAGTTCTTTGCGGCGGTCGGCGGCGGTATGAAGATCTTCGATGGCACTGGTGCGCCGGAGGCTTACCAGCCTCTTCAACAGTTTGGATACTTCACCCAGACCCACCAGGTCAAACCGATGCTCAGTGTTGGCGGCGGCCTCATCTACAAGTTGAGCGATCGTCTCTACTTGCGCACCGAGATCCGCGATTTCATCTCCGCGTTCCCCACCAACGTAATCACGCCGCCATTGGAGCCGCCGGGCCAGCAGGTCACTTACGGCAAGGTTTTGCAGAACCTGGTTCCCATGGTGGACATCGAATACGTGTTTTGACGCAGGCGGAGCTCCCAGGGACCGCGGGTACAAAGGCAGGTCGGGGACCTGCCTCACCTTTTACATGTGGTACAGCATGAAGTAGACCACCACGCCGGTCACGCTCACGTATAGCCAGATGGGCAGGGTCCAGCGCGCGATTCTTCGGTGGGCATCGTAGCGGCCGGCGAGGCTGCGGCGCAGCGTGATAATCGCCAGCACCGGAACCGCGGCGGCCAGCACCGTGTGCGTGCCCAGTATGCTTAGATAGATGGCGCGCAGCGGTCCGGCGTGTTGAAATCGCACACTCCCGACCTGCACGTGATAAACGATGTAGCAAACCAGAAACGTGCAGGAGACGACGAACGCGGCCGTCATCACCCGCCGGTGAGTTTCCCTCCGCTTGCGCCGGATCAGCAGGTAACCCCAAACCAACAAAATGGCCGCGCTGGCGTTCAAAAAGGCGTTGATCGAAGGAAGAATTGGAGTCATGGTGTTTCGCGCTCTTGGCAGGCGAAATCCGGAACGGACCCGAAAACCGGGGCGCCTGCCCCACAATCTTCACGCCGTGCTGTGGGTGCTCTTCTGCGCGGCCATGATTCCGGAGGCCGCCAGCAGCACCAACCCGAACGCCAGCGTCACGACCAGGCTGGTCAGCGCTCCCGGTTGCGCATTCGGCAGCGCCAGCGTGTGATTCAGCAACGCGATCGAATACGTCAGCGGGTTGGCCCACATCAGCCACCGCACCCAGCCGTGCGCGGTGGCCATGGGGAACAGCGACCCCGAGACCATCCACATGGGCACCAGCAGCAAGTTCATAATCGCATGAAATCCAGCGGTGGATTCCATCCTCCAGGCAATCACGAATCCGAGGCCGGTGAGCGTAAATGAAATCAGCAGAATTGCCAGCGCTACAGGAACCAGTTCCAGCACCCCGATGCGGACGCCCGCCAAGGGCGCGAAGCACAGGAAAATCAGCCCCTGAATCCAGGCCAGCGTGGCCGACCCCAAAATCTTGCCCAGCACCAAGCTGGTGCGCGGCGCGGGCGAGACCATCATCGATAACAAAAATCCCTCTCGCCGGTCTTCGATGATGGAAATGGTCGAAAAGATGGCCGAGAACATCACCGTCAACACCAGGGCGCCGGAATAATACCGCGCCAGGTCGTTCGATCCGGAGCCGATCAGCAGCCAGAACACCAGCGGCGATGCGACCACGCCCAGCACGCGGCTCTTCTGGCGCCAGAAGCGGACCAGTTCGCGCTGCCACAGCGTGGCGGCAGGCAGAACGAAGCTACTCAATCTGCGCCCCCGTTTCGCGCACGAAGACATCTTCGAGGGTCGGCTTGTGCAGGCCCACCGATTGGATCGCTCCGGGAAACGCCTCCACCACTTCGGCGATGAAGCGATGCCCGTTTTCGATTTCCACGCGCACTTGGCCGTCCACCTGGCTGGCGCGCAATCCGAAGCGCTGCTCGATCGAGCCAGCCAAGGCCTTCGCGTCTTCCGCCTCCAGCACCACCACGTCGCCGCCGATGCGCGCGCACAGCGCTTGCGGGCTGCCCTCGGTCACAATCTGACCCTGGTGCAGCAGCGCCAGGCGGTTGCAGCGGTCGGCCTCTTCCAGAACGTGGGTGGTGAGCAGAATCGTCACGCCCTCCTGATCGCGCAGCCGCTCGATGTGTCGCGTCAGGTCGCGCCGCGCGGCAGGATCGAGGCCGGTCGACGCCTCGTCCATCAGCAGCACCGGCGGGCGGTGCAGCAGCGCCTTGGCGATCTCGACGCGCCGGCGCAGCCCGCCCGAGAGCTTCTCCACCACGTCCTTGCGGCGATCCTCCAGGCCCAGTTGCGTCATGGCGTGTTCCATGCGCTCCCGCAACAGCGCGCCCGAGAGCCCGTGCAAATGGCCTTGCGCGCGCAGGTTCTCTTCCACCGTCAGCGCCTTGTCGAGACTCTGCGTCTGGAACACCACGCCCACCTGGCGCCGCACCGCCGCCCGGTCGCGCACCACGTCGCAGCCGCCAATCACGGCGCGGCCTTCGCTGGGCGCCATCATCGTCGACAGAATGCGGAAGAGCGTGGACTTGCCACCGCCGTTCGGCCCCAACAGGCCGAAGATTTCGCCTTGCGCCACTTCGAAGGTGACATTGCTCAGGGCCGTGCGCTCGCCGTATCGATGTGTCAGATTCGCAACTTCAATCACAGGCCTGGCCTGTCGAGGAGCATCAGCCCGTAAAGAAACGGCAGGTACACCACCGAGGTGAGCAGAACGCCGCGCGCGCGCGCCACGGTCCGCTCGCGGGCCACCCGCACGCCCGCGTACAGGAACCACAAACCGAGCAGCAGCGCTCCCGCCAGGTAGATGCGCCCCGACATTCCCAGCATACCCGGAACCAGGCTGACCGGGATCAGCGCCAGGCCGAATAGTACGATCTGGCGCGCCGTCGACCGGCCGTCCGGTTCCACCACCGGCAGCATGCGTATGCCGGCGCGCGCGTAATCTTCTTTATACATCCAGGCGATCGAATAGAAATGGGGGAACTGCCAGAGGAAGAGGATTGCAAAGAGCACCCAGGAATCCGCCGTCAGCCGTCCCGCCGCGGCCGCGTAGCCGATCACCGGCGGCATGGCACCCGGAATGGCGCCGATGGTGGTGGACCACCAGGTGCGCTGCTTGAGCGGCGTATAGAAGAACAGGTAGCTGGCCAGGGTGAATGCGCCGATCCAGGCGGCCAGCGGATTCACTCCCGCCCACAGATCGGCAAATCCCGCCACCGAAAGCGCCACGCCGAAAGCCAGCGCCGGCCCGGAGGCGAGCCGTCCGGAAGGCAGCGGCCGGTCCGCCGTGCGCCGCATTCGTGCGTCGGCCTCCCGTTCCAGCCACTGGTTGAGCGCAGCGGTGCCGGAGGCAATCAGCCCAGTTCCGAGCATGGTGTTGAACAATCGCAGCACGCCGACGTGCTGGAGGAATTGGCTCCAGCCGCCCGTCCCGGCAAGTCCAAAAAAGTAGCCGATTCCGGTGCTCATCAGAATCAGCCAGGTGATCCGCGGTTTGGTCAGCTCAATGTAATCGCGCATGTGTGGGATCGATGGCAGCCCGCTCGCTCGCCGGGCATGTTTATGTGATGCACGCGCAGTGGAGCAAGCTTCCCAAAACCCGCTCGTAATTCGCCCTCAGTCGACATCATCCGTTCAGCCAGCCATCCTCGCGCAAGCCAGTGTTGAAGTTCCCAACGCTTCGGCGCGTCCCAAGGATGGCCAGCGACTTTCTATTGTAGACGTTTTGACGACTCTCCGAGTGCCTTACCGGAGAGGTGCTCCCTGAGAAGCAAAAGCCGAGACGACTCTCGGCTCAGCAGGCCCGACGGCCCGCGCCACGACTCACAACCAGGGATTCAGCGTTGGCACGCCGGTGCCGGAAACGTCCGAGCTGTTTCTGGTGACGAGCGTAAGGTTGTGATGGATCGCCGTTGCCGCGAGAAGGCCGTCAATGACGGGAACCGGCTTGCCTTTCGCCGCGGCAATTGCGGAGACCCTGCCCCAACGGTCCGCAATGGCTGAGTCAATCGGTAAGATCCGGTCTTGAAAGCGGGACGGGAGATCCACTTGCAGCCACGATTCCAATCGTCCCCGGCGCCGCCCTGAGCGCAAACGTTGCACTCCGTTCCTGATTTCGCCCAGCGTAAGCACGCTGAGAAAGAGGATGGATTCGTTCGTCTCTTCGATCCAGCGGCGCACTCGGTCATCGGGCTTGGGCTTGACCAGTTCGGAGACGACGTTGGTATCGAGCAGGAAGCCCGTCACAGCTTAATCGCTCTGCCGAAGTCGCGTGGCCGATCCAGTTGAATGCCAGAGGCAGCCAGCGGCGAATCCGCGAAGAATTGGACGAGGCTCCCTGGGCGCGCCTTGGGTTTCGAAAGCCGTTCGTATTCCTCAGCCGGCAGCACCACCACCGCCAATCTGCCGTGCTTGGTCACCCGCTGCGGCCCGGATTCCCGCGCCAGCCGGAACACTTCGCTAAAGCGCGCTTTCGCCTCCTGCAATTGCCAATCCTTGCGGGCCGCACGAGGCTTCGGAATGAGGGCCTGCCGGGGAGAGCGTTTCGGTGCTCTGTTCATGGCGTGCGCGTTTCTGACCAGTCTAGTCAGAACGATTATAGCAGGTTGAGGGACTACAGCTTGGCCCACTGTGGCGACGCCTCGGCCTGGCACCCTCGCTCGCACCTCGGTGAGCTTTAATGGAGATACAGCCCGCGCAAAAGTCCGAATTTGCTCCGCGGTAGCCTATGGTGAACTCGCCGAAGGATGGAGTTTACGCAAACTCATCGAAACGGCTGCGTAAGTCCGTTGACGGATTTTACGACTACGTGTTTTAGCTTAGCCATCCAGCTCCACCGGACGTCTTTCAGTAAATCCGCTGCGAAGTCTGGCGGTATGTATCCATAGACCAGTCCCTTCCGACCGTCGGAATAACGGGCCGACACCATAATGGCCCTCTTCAAGCCTGCTTCCGTCACGTCTAATCTGTAATAGCTCGAAGAAGCTGCCATTCTTGGCACTCACTTCGACGCTGTAGTTCTTGAACGTTTCTGTATTAGTCCAAACCTCGCTAGACAGCGGCGAAAGGCTCGTTCCAGCGGTGAGATAAGAATATGAAAACCGTTCCGATCCAGCGAGTAGATTGTAGAGTGTGTATCCCTGTGATTTGTGGATCCTATCTCTCGCGTCATCATCATAGAACCGGACCTCTACATTTGACAGGGGGTGTATACCAAAGGTGGTGAGTGTGGTATACATAACGCCGGACGATAGCCCGCCCTCTGGAAACGCTAGGATATCGACGTAGCAGAAGCTGTCACTGCCGATCAGTTCGTCAATGTTCTCTTTGGAAAGTCGAGCAATTCCAGCCATCTGGCGCATCGTCGCCTCGAACGCCCGCTGACTATCGGCCAATATGCCGGCAAAGCGATTGTCTTCCTGCCGCGTTTTTATTCGATCTGATTCTAGGTCCTCGGCCCGCTGCCGGTAAAGCGTGCTGATCTCAAGCACTAGAAACGCGCCGAACACTAGCAGCCATGCCGCCTTCGCCCAAGGGCTAACCGGTGGCCAGATCGTCACGACAGCCGCGACGAATGCAAGTAGGCCAATGAATGTTCCGACGGGAGCGTGCGGCAGTTTGTGGAGCGAAGAAATGACGATATACCCGGCAACAAGCGCAAGGACCGCAACGGGGAGCCAGTTTCTAGCTCTGGGCTTTTCGGGGCTATTCTCCATGAGCTGTCCGGATAGGCACGAGACGCTCTTCGTGCGCCAGTTCAGCCGCGTAGGCCAGAGCGGCGTTGATGTGGTCGGCCCGAAGGGATGGATAGCTCGCCAGGATCTCGTCCCTGGTAGCGCCCTCGGCAAGACTGTCGAGGATCACCGTGACGGGGATTCGGGCTCCGGTTGCGCAAATCTCGCCGGCGCAGACCTGTGGACTACTGCTGAGGAACTCCTGCCAAGTAGCCATATGTCCAGTTTACGTGGGCGCCGGCCCTGCGTCCACTCGATGATCCTCACGCTCCGCCCTCACTTCCTTCTCACCAGCAGTTCCACGCCGGCCACAATGGTGCGGCCGGGCATCGGCACGCCTAAGATCTCCTGATAACTGGTGTTAGTTAGGTTCGAAACTTGTAAGAACGGATGGACTTTGCCGGCGGCATACGCGGCGTAGATATCCCAGAGAGCGTACGGGGAAAGACCGCGCCGATTCAGCGCGCCTACGCGGGTGCGCAGCATCCAGCGCTCACCGAACATGGCTTGCCACGCGGCTACGCCGGAATCGGCCGGGTAATTGAAGCTGTACTTGGTGTAAGTGCCGGGTATGGTGTCCTGCGTGCCAATTAGCCAGTCATAATGCAGATCGAGCGTTTGCGAACGGCTGAGCGCGAAATGCAGACCGCTTTCGACGCCGGTGAATCGCAGCCGGTCGATGTTCAACGCCTGCCAGGGAGCGTCCACGTCAGTGCGGTAATAATCGATGCCGTCGTGCACCTGCCGGTTGAACACGGTCATATCGCCGCGCACGCGGGAGCTGGGCTGCCAATCGGCGCCGGCTTCGTAGGTCCAGGCGCTTTCCGGTTTCAGGTTGGGATTGCCGAAGTCACTGGGGTCGGAGTAATACAGCTCGGTATAACTGGGTACGCGAAAAGCGCGGCTCGCCGAACCGCGGAATTTGAACCGCGGATTGACCCAGACGCCGCCGGCGATGGTCGGGGTCATCGTCGCCGAAAGGTTCCGCCAGATTTCCTCCCGCGCCGCTAAGTTGAGCGAAAACCGCCGCAGCGCGCGGAAGTCCACCGCCGCGTAGGCCGAGGCGCGACTGCGCGCGTGCGTCCCCAGATTGTTGCTCACGATGGATTCGTGAAGGCCTTCCACGCCGTAAGAGATGGTGATGGCGCGCGCCGGCGTTTCCGTGCGGCGCAACGCGCCCTGGTAGCTTTCATCGGCATGGTGGTTGGTGTAGATTTCGGGATCGTCGCGGAACAGAACGAACAGATCGCTGTGACGGCGCCAGGCGAAGCTCACCTCGGTTTTCTTGCCCAACATTTGCCGGCCACCGATCCACCAGGTCTTGGTGTCCTCCCAGGAAGGATACGGTCCGTAATAGTCGTTGGCGCCGAAGGGTTTGTCCATATACGCCATCGTCAAATCGGCCGGGCCCCAGCCGGTGACGATGTGAGTGCTCGATGCGAAGTTCAGGTTGCGGTAATCGCGGTCCGGCATGAAGCCGGTGGAAAAATCGCGCGCGAAACTGAGCTGCTCGCTAACTGGCCCGAACGTGTCCGAAATCGACGCGCGCTGCTGGTTGATGCCATCGTTGCCCACCGAAGTGCGCAGGCGCAGTTCCAGATCCTCCGGTGGCGCCGTGATGATGTTGATCACGCCGCCGATCGCATCCGAGCCATACAACGTGGAACCGGAGCCGCGCAGCACTTCGACCTGCTCGATCATATCGAGCGGCACCGGGATATCCATGTCGTGGTGGCCTGTTTGCGCGTCGTTGAGGCGCTGGCCGTCGAGCAGCACCAGCGTCTCGGCGAACGTGCCGCCGCGTATCGAAAGGTCGGTCTGCACGCCATTGGGAGCGCGTTCCTGAAGGTCGAGCGCGGGATCGGTACGCAGCAGGTCCTCGAGCGCGTTGAGCACCAGGCCGCTCGAGCGCGCCGGCAGCAGCGTGATGGCGCGGTCCATCTCATCGAGCGAGAGATGCTCGAAGGTGCCCGTTACCACCACGGTTTCATGCTGCGCGGCGGGCACAGGCTGGGCCGGCGGTTGCGGCGCAGCAGGCTGCTGGGCAACAACGGGGAAGGCCAGAAGGAATAGCGAAAGAAACGAATAGCGCAATTCCTTATTGTACTGGGCGCGAGGCGTGGGCTTTTCCAGCTTAGCCTGGATTCCGAAGTCAGCTTCGGCGAAGTTGCATTTCCACGGCGGAAGACCAAGGAAAAGCAAGTCTTGTATCAGGGCACGGCTTGAGCCGTGCCGGAACGGGATGGTACGGACCGGGGACATGGGTGACACTTTAGCCCGAGGACATGGGTGACAGTCCGAAGGGGTGGGATCTGATCGACCTGAAAA
>Ga0116130_1001549_pt1 | contig 12815 bp, 14 predicted proteins | sample June2015DPH_17_5_FD_89733 | JGI IMG/M metagenome (GOLD analysis project Ga0116130, IMG submission 89733) | Peatland microbial communities from SPRUCE experiment site at the Marcell Experimental Forest, Minnesota, USA - June2015DPH_17_40 | ecosystem: Environmental > Terrestrial > Soil > Wetlands...
CGGGAATGTTTCCTGGGAGATTGACCTGTGGGGGCGAATCCGCCGGCTGAACGAATCGGCCCGCGCCCAATTTCTGGCGACGGCGGAAGCGCGGACCAATGTCATGCTCACCTTGATTACAACTGTGGCGGCGGATTATTTTCAACTGCTGGCGCTCGATCAAGAATTGCTGATTGCCAGGGACACCACCAATTCATTCGGGCAGAGCTTGAAGCTTTTTTCCGAGCGTCTGCGCGGTGGCGTCTCCTCGAAATTGGAAACGGCGGCGGCCGAAGCGGCGCAGGCGTCCGCAGCCGCGACTGTTCCTGAACTGGAGCGGCAAATTGTGGTGGAGGAAAATCAGATCAGGATATTGCTCGGGATGAATCCCGGCCCGATCGTTCGGCACAAGAAATTGCTCGAAGAACTGCTGCCGCCGGATGTGCCGCCCGGATTACCTTCCGCGCTGCTGGAAAGGCGTCCGGATATTCAGCAGGTGGAACAATTGGTTCGTTCGGCCAACGCACAAATCGGCGTGGCCAAGGCCGATTTTTATCCGCGCTTCAGTCTGACGGCGCTGTTCGGGCAGGTCAGTCCGGAACTGTCCACGTTCACCTCGGGCGCGGCCAATGCGTGGAGCGCGGCGGCAAATCTGGCCGGGCCGATTTTTGAAGGCGGTCTTTTGAAAGGGCAATATCGCTACGCTCGCGCGGCATGGGAGGAAGCGGCGCTGCAATATCAATCGGTCGTGCTCAACGCCTTCCAGGAAGTGAGCAACGCGCTGACCGCACGCGAGCAATTTGCGCGGGAACGCATCGAACAAGCGCGCTCCGTCAAGGCTTACGAGGTAGCGGTGCAAGTGGCCAATGAGCGTTACACCGCCGGGCACGCCAATTATTATGAACTGCTACAGGAGCAGCAATTGCTCTTTCCCGCCGAAAACGCGCTGACCCAAACGGAACTGAACCAACTGCTGGCCACGGTGCAACTCTACCGTGCCCTGGGAGGCGGTTGGAAGTAATCGGGAACAATGTACGGTTGGCTACGCGGGGTATCAAATTCTGACTATGACAAACCACGACAAAGTTGCAATTGTCACCGGCGGAGGCCGCGGGCTAGGCCGCGCCATGGCGCTGGGCCTGGCCCGCGCAGGCTTCCGCGTGGCCATCAGTGCTGTACGGAGACGCGATGAGATTGAGGCAGTCGCCAGGGAGGCAACAGGGAGTCAGATCGAGCCGATTATGGCCGACGTAAGCAGCGCGACCGACTGCGTCAGTTCACATTGAATCGGAAGGCTCGATAGTGTCCGTAAGCAACACGGTTCGTAGCTAGGGCTGCCAAGGTGGGCCCGCAACTGGCAAGAATCCCAAATTCCACACGGACATGCGCAAGGATCATCCATGCAGCCACCGCCCATGCAAAAGCGTAGGCGATTCCAAAGAAGATGAGGAGTTGGCGTGTGGTATTCAGAGCAAACGCAATGTAGTTAACTCTTTTGTCGCACTACAAATGTGAAACTAAACATCATCTCCCTGTAATTAGCTGCACCTCGCCGCCTTCGATGCCAGTGTGTCCGCTCCGTGCTTCACATAACGACTGCTCTTGCTTCCAAACTGCTTGCACACTGTCAGGAGCATGGTCGGGTGACTTGACCCACGTAAATATCTCAACGAAGCGCGCCTTGCCTGCATCCTCGGTGTCTCGAATGATGATGTGCGGCTTGGCAAAGACCATGTGCTCACTCTGATAAACCTCCCAGGCATGCGCGAGCAATGACTGAAACTCCACCTCTTTGCCGGACTGGACATGATATGTAACCATCACCGTCTCGGTATCGGCCTTCACACCACCAGTCTGGTGCATCGTCGAACAGCCTGCCAATGCCAGAAGCGGAACTGCAAACAGCGAATATGTGGTTTTCATATATGCGCGCGCTCGATGATGCCTAACGATCCAAAGCTGAGCCACGCCGACGGGCGAGTGGCTTCGCAGACTCAATAACCGTTGTATAATCCAAACCATCCATAAACTCAAGGGGCAGTCGGCGTTGGCTTTAGCGCGAGGCTGTGTGAAAACTCAATTTTCGACCATCCCATCCATTTGCTCGGTTCATCAAAATGCGTCATATGTCAACTGAGAGCGAAGTTTTTCCGAGTCTGGGAGTTTTCACACAGCCTCGCGCAGTGTTAGGCCACCTCGCCGAGGCATCCACTTCAATTTCCAAACCATGTATATTCATATCCGCCCGGCGGGTCATAAAAAACAGGCAAGCCATCTGTTCCGCTTGTGCCGTTCCAATAAATCGGAACGAACCCGACATGTCCATCAACAAAACCCAAGACGTTCTTGGCGTTGTTGAACTGATTGGGCTGCTTTCGGTCATGCGCACTCAAACCAATAGCTGCCGAAAGCTCGCCCACCAACACGAGGCGCGACGGGTCGCGCACCGAGGAGAATGGCTTCCCAGCCATGCGCGTCTCAACATCTTCGGCTTCACCATTGAAAAAATAGCTCGAATAATACGTCTCTTTCAAATGGTAAAATCCTTTCCCTGTCACATTGTCGAACAGAAAAAAATCCTGAATGGCGGGCATGATGCAATCGAAGTCATCCGCTGGACAGACGAATAACGTATCGTTTGTGCTTGAGCCATTCCGGGATAAATATGGCAGAATGCTCATCTTGTAGGAAAAGTAGATGGGTTCCTTATTGGTAATGGCGCGAATGGCGTCCGCGTGGTCGTCAACATACATGACCATCGCAATGTCAATCTGATGCAGGTTGTTGATGCAAACGGTCCTCTTGGCAGTAGTCTTGGCATGGCTGATAGCTGGCAGCAGGAGTGCTGCTAAAACCGCAATAATTGCGATGACGACCAGCAACTCCATTAAGGTAAATCCGCGCTTCATACTGGCCATACCGCTACGCCGAGTGGTCTAACTTTTAATTACATTGAGTCTTTTCATGCTAAGTTGATATTGGCTGAGAAACATTGAGTCGTTTTTCTGGCGGCAAAGCCGGTTGGTTACGTGCGTCCATGTCCCCATCTTTAACCGATCTGCCATCCATTTCAACGTCATTGTTGAATCCTGACATCATCGTTTGTTGCCACGAATTTGATCATTTGACGAAATTTGAATTAGGAAAATTATTTTTGGGGGTTGGGGGGGCTAGATATTTGCGATATTGGTCCAAAGCGATTCAATATCCCTTCACTGAAAATGCGCGAATACTACAAAACTAGGACCCGACCCGTTCACGACCCGTTCATGGGCTTCAGTTTTCAACTTCTGAGCCGGACCAGTATCATGAGGTCCGTTTGGGCGCAAATGCCCGAAACCGGACGCGAAGCTCTTCGGCCTGCTGCGCGAATTTTTTCGGATTGGATTTTTTCAGTCGGGCGAGATTGTGAATTTTCCATTGGATTGCCGACAATTTTTGAAGGTGCGGGCATTTCATCAGATGCCAGTCGGGTGCGCCGGACACCAGGCCGATTAAAAATTGCCGCTGATTGGCGGTCAATTTGGCCGGCAGTTCCTTTTTGAGCTTGGCCCGCACTTTCTGCAACTCGGCCAGTGAAATTGGCTTTTGCGTCATGCCGACAAATTCATTTTCAAAGGGTGCCGACAGATCCGTGTCATTGGAAAACAACACCTCATGCACGGGGCGATTGTGGCCGGCGAGATAACAGACGAAACATTCGATCACGTCGGCGGTCAGGCCGGTTGTCTCGTAAAGCCCCCGAATATCAAAAATGTCGCGTGGGTGCTGGCGATCCATCGCGGCCACAAGTTTGCTGCCGTAAAGCTCGGCGGGGGCGAGAACCGGCGCGGTTAAATCCGTGGTGAAAACGCGCCTGGCCTCGGCGTTCAATTTGCGGATTTCGACGGGCAGGATGGTGCCGCGAAAAACGTGGTTCACCTCCACTTTAACCTGAATCGCTCCACGCTGAATGAACAATTTGATTTCGTCTCCCTTCCCTGTTGCGGCAACGTGGGCATCAATCCCGGATTTGGCGAGTTGCTTCTGGGTATGATTCAGGCCGTCGGAAATCGCTTCCAACGCCGCTGCTCGCGGCGTGGCGTGGTCAGAATACACCACGTCAATGTCCACGGACAGACGCGGCATATCCTGAACAAACAGATTGATCGCGGTTCCGCCTTTCATGGCGAAATGCGGATGCGCAAAAATGGCTGGCACGCTTTCCAGCAAAAGCCGGACGGTATCAACGTAGGATTTGTCCATCATGGTTTGATATTCAGGAGGGTTCCGTTTTTGAGCCGGGCGGTCCACCGGCTTTGACCCTTCCGGGTTCCGACGGCGGTTCGTGCGGCGGGTGCCCAGGGCAGGTTTAATTCCTCGGCCCATTGGACGCACAACAGCCTCACTTTGACCCGCTGGCAATGTTTCAACAGGGTTGTGAGCGTGGCGGTTCGCAATGATCTGGCTCCCTCCATGATATTGCGGGCTTCCTCGACGCCCTGATGGACGCCAACCTCGCTTAACATTTCCAGCAGCGCCCTTTCGGGTTCGGAAACCAGCACGCCGTTTGGTGTCTCCGGCAACGGATGCAACCCGAATCCCTTGGACAATTTTTCTGAAAACAAATTGGTTGCCGCATAGCGTGCGGGAAAGCGCTCGGTGAACCACGCGGGCAGGAACGCTCTTTTTTCGCCCCATAGCGAAAGCGGCTCGCGGGCGGGAAGATTGTGGCGGATGCCACGCCATGCCAGCGCGGTCTTTCCGCCGACATGAAAACCTTCAACCCGCCGGGCCAGGAATCTCAATGAATCCTCCCGGTTCAACGTGTCCTTGGGAAACATAAAGACACCGCGCCCCAAGCCAGCCAGCCATTCCGACTTCAAATAATGGTGCGCCAGCGCCGGGGACACCCCCAGCTTTCGCAACTGCTGACTGTCAAACGGGGTTCCCCGTGGGAAAGCCCCTTGCAGGGCTTTGATTGATTTATGTCTCGTAGATAAAGCCATGCTTGAACTATTCGACATAAATCAATCAGGATGCAAGATTATTCTTAACGGAATAATGGGGCACGCGACGGCATTATCAGAGCGCGGCGTTCCGTATGGTATGTGACCATCTCGCGCGGACGGCGCGGCATCCGTATTTTCACGCCCGACAAGGAGCAGCTCCGGGAAAACGTTGCCCGTTCCGGTCACCGGCCACTAGCATTTGAATTTGCCAGGGATTTCCATCAACAACCCGGTTTGCAGCTTTGGGACAAACTTCACGGTTATCTCCTCCGTTTTGGCAAGGACGTGGCCGACACCATTTGCCGGCTGAAAAAATCCGAGCAAAGCAAACATCAACACAACCAAAAATATGAGCACAAAAATACCCGAATGCTGGTCGAGTGATTCCCAAGCTGACGGATTGCGGATTGAGCTTTCCAGCGAGCTTTGCCTGCTGCTACCGTTCAATCAGTTTCTGCTGGCCGAACTTAAAATTGAAAACAAGGAACATCATCTCCGTCTGGTCTTTGTCATGCACGAAGTCCTGATCAGCGGGAAAAATCTGAAACGGCTTCAAATAGCGATGCAGAAAAAGGAACTGGCGTTCATTGCCAAGGTGTCAACCAATTATCAATCCACCACCGTGGATGGATCCAATACGAAGGTGTCGTCCACGCTCAACAGTTCCGCCACTTTCGGGACGGTGTAGAGCGGCTCAATCCCGGTCTTGGTCGCTTCGAGACTCAGTTTCTTGTCGATGTGCGCCTCCATGAGATTGGCGAGGTGCATGTGGTCCTTTCTGCGGGCGAGTTCGATCGGGGTAATGCCATCAGCGTTGGCAATGTCCGGGTCGGCACCGTGAGCCAGGAACAGCTTGACCATTTTTGCCGATCCCTCGCAGACGGCCTCGTGGAGCGACGTGTTGCCGGGTGCAGGCCAGGGATACCTTCCTAGCCGATCTGGAGCGGCAGGCCATCGAGCGGGTGGCCATCGAGAAAGCCGTCGAGTGGTGGAAAGTTCATGAGCCAACCCGCCGGTTGGCCTGGCAGAAAGCTGAAAAAGCCATCGCGATGGTGGACAAGGCCTGGGAGCGGTGGGAGAAGTCCGGCAGGACTGTGGGTTTTGAAGGCATGGCGCGAATGCTGGAACTGGCGTTCAAACTGAAGCAGTTCGCCGCCGGGATACCAAGCGAGATCAAGGAGGTTCACAATCTCCACGCCGGCAAGGTGTCGCTGGAATGGGAAGAAGCCATCCGCAAAGCCTACCAGACGGAGTCTGGACTCAATTCGCCGGCCAAAGTTGAAACCATTGTGGATGCGGAGGTCGTGAAGCCATGACGCCGCGCGCCATTTTTTCCACTGCCGCCGTTAATGCGGGGTGTCCGATGGACCAGACTTTCAATCTGGTCCGCGCTGAAACCTGGCTACAGGAACGGCAACTGGTGGCCTGCGCCGCCGCCCGGCTCTGTGACCATGCCGACGGACCGACGGCCGTTGGTTACGGCGGCGCCCGTGGTGGCGGAAAATCTCACTGGCTGCTGGCGCAGATGGGCGTGGACGATTGCCAGCGTGTGCCGGGGCTGAAATGCCTATTGCTCCGCAAGGTTGGCAAAGCCAACCTGGAGCACTTCGAGGATCTCCGCCGGAAGCTGTTCGGGCTGCTTCCGCATGAGTTCTCCGCTTTCCGTGGCATCCTGACTTTTGCGAATGATTCCCGCATCATCGCCGGGCATTTTCAGAACGAGAAGGATATTGACGCCTATCTCGGCCTCGAATACGACGTGATTGGCATCGAGGAGGCAACGACGCTGACCAGCCGGAAATACCTGGACATCACGACGTGCTGCCGCACATCGAAGCCGAACTGGCGTCCACGCATTTATTCCACGACGAATCCCGGCGGGGTGGGTCATGCGTGGTATCGTACGAAATTCATCGTGCCGTTTCAGGAAAAGCGAGAGACGGAAACACGCTTCATCCCGGCGCGGGTCACGGACAATTCGTTTAACAACCCGGAATATCGGCGCATTTTGGAAGGCTTGACCGGCTGGCAGAAACGGGCATGGCTGGACGGCGATTGGGACATTGCCGCCGGCCAGTATTTCACGACGTTTCGCCGCGAAGTGCATATTGTCGAGGATTTCGACGATACGCGGGCGGTGGAGTGGTTCGCGGCGCTGGATTACGGTTTCGCGCATTACACGGTCGTGTTGCTCGGATGCAGGGATGGCGACGGAAACACGTTCATCGTGGATGAACATGCGGAGCGGTTGTGGCTGCCGCAACGGCACGCGGCTGGCATTCGAGCGATGCTGGGGCGGCACGTTGTGCCGGTTGAGCGTCAGTGGTTAAGCATTGAGAAACCGGGAACGCGGCCACTGGAGATTTCAGATTTGAAACGGTTCGTGGCCGGCGCGGATGTGTTTTCCCGCCAGGGAGACGGAACAACGGTTGCGCAGCAATATTCCCGGCATGGGATCAACCTGAGACCGGCCAGCATGGACCGGCTAAATGGGTGGGCAGAGGTCATGCAAAGGGTGGGTGATCCAGAAAATGGCATTCGACCGACTTTATTCATCCATTCGCGGTGCAAACGGCTGATTGAGACGCTGCCGACGCTCCAACATGATCCGAACCGGCCCGAAGACGTGCTCAAGGTGGATGCCGATGAGGATGGGGTCGGCGGTGATGACGCGGCGGATGCGCTGCGGTATCTGGTGGCGACGAAGTCGCGGGCGGTCACGCAACGGAAGTTGCGGGGGCTGTGAGGCCAACTACCAACTCATTTTGATGGGTATGAAATTCCAAGATCGTTTGCAATCAAATCGAAGCCGCACTCATTCTTATATTTTTCAATCTCTTCTTCGAGTCCTTTAGTGTGAACTTTTTCCCAGCCGGACTCGAATATTTTATGGTGTTCCCTAATCCAGGTGTTCGGGAAACAATAAAATTCAGGCTGACGATACCCTTCTAGGACAGGTTTGTTTTTCTTGAAGAAAAATCCGATGTTTTGAAATACGACCAAGAGGTAATCGAAAGCATCGAAGCTCTTCTTCTTCACAGGAAAAGCCCTATCGCAATCAGTCTGGTAACGGCTTTTGACTTGGACGCGTAATTGCTTTGCGACCTGCCTGGGATCGGGATGAATACAAATCAAGTCGTATCCCTCATTATTTGGCGGAGCCTTGTATGTAAGTATATTTCGGCGCATCAAATAACCGATGGCCAAAAACTCTGCCCCGTGTGAGACGACCGGCAATCTTCGCGCATCTTTATTGCTCATATTTGAAATGGGGTTGTATTCATTGTTTTGAATTATGAGTGTGTCAGGTTCGGCATCCGTCGCGTAAGCGAGCAGTGGGCGAGCGTTGACCGTGCAGTGACCAGTTTCTGAACGGGCAGCCAAACAGGTGAAGATTCCGGTGAAACTCTGACTCCCAACCTCAAGAAAACCCCTGTAAATAAAGGGTTTTGATTGGAGGCGAGGGTCGGAATCGGCCTGATTTTCCCGCCGTTGCACCTCAAATATGCCTGATTTTATTGGGTATTCAAGCTAATTCGTCTTAATCCAATCCTATCGTTTTTAATCCTTTTGGTGTCCGTTTTGGTGTCCGTTTGCAGACTTGTCCGGTCACTTGTCCGGCGACTTGTCCGGTCGCTATGCGTTTTTCGTTCCTCGCCTTCGTTCTACGACTATGCCGCGACGATGCGGTAAAGGCGTGAGTCAATCTTCATCAATGTCAGGTAGTTCATGGCCGACGCCAAACTCGCCGATGGTTCGCACCGGACTTGGCAGGCTAAATATTCCAGAAACCAGCGGGTGCGCCCCAGTCGCAGTTGGGCCTTGAATCATATGCGCGTGCTCAATGAGATCAAACCGACCCTTGGGCGAAACATCGAGCAATGTTTCGTTGATCACGATCCAGCCGACGGTGTGCTGCTTCTTCGCCGACAACCGCCTGAAAAAGTCGAGCAACACCTCGCGCCGTCCACCGATGAAGTAATCAGTTTCTAGCCACACATGAACCGTCGAATCCGACCCAGAGTTGTTGATTTGCTTAAGAGCGTCATCGAAAAGCCCGGAGAACGGAAAGCGCCGATACTTACCGACGATGTCCTCGGCAGTGATTTTCCACTTGATAGCTGTGTCCCATTCAATGGTGTCGAGCCATGTGGACACGCCTCCTCGCAGGTGCTTCGGCAAGTTCGCCCGTCGCACACGTTTCCCGATGAGTTGATGAACGATGCCGAACCACTCGCCGCGAATCCTGTGGCCATACCGAATCCATGAAAACCGAGGGGACGGGTAAAGCGTGTAATCTTTGCTTTTGAACTTTGGCAGCCGCGCCGCTTTGACGGTGAATTGGGAAGTGACGATAGTCACATGATCATTGAGTGCCGCCTGACATGCTTCAAATAGTCGGACCTGGTTCACGCACTTTGGGTCGCAGTTGAAGGCGACTTCGGCCAACACAGAAATCCCTTGCCGCTGAAACGAAGAGATGACCCCATTGAGTAAGGTCCGCACCGTCATTCGCGTCGCGATGCTAAAGTCTTTCACCCGAATCACCTTCTTGCACTCGACGAGCAAGTTCACTGCGCCTCGCTTTAGCAAAAAGTCGGGGGTGCGCTTCGGAGGTTGCTCCTCAATGAACTCGATACGACCAACGCCACCGGCCAGGGCATATCGCGCCGCCGTGATTAACTCGAAGGCGGTGGAGTCGAATTCATCGGGGTCAACGACTCGAACCAGACGTTTGACGCGCGCTGGCAGTCCTTTGATTTGCTTTGTCTGCAATACCTCCAACGCCTCGTCAAGGAGTTGGACGATTATCACACAACGACCAGCACCGAAGATGTCGTAATAATTGCTTGGCTGATGCAGATAGCTCGTCGCTCCAACGAGATATTTTTGCAAAGCCGCCAACGGAGTCCCGCCTGCCTGTCGTTTCTGATACGCCAGTAGATTGGGGTGCAGCCCGGCGTCGAACTGTTCCTGAAGTTGAGTGTCCGGGGCACACTGCAATTTTGAACGAAGCCCGTTTATGGCTTTTTCCACATCTGCAAATGGGAAACTCATGCTGTTGGCTATCGCTTTTCCTGTTTGTCTCGGCACATCATGTGCGCAGACGTTTAGCCTCTTGAAGGCAGGCATACGCTTCGGATTGCTGGCCGATGGCGAGCAGGGCACAGCCTTTGTTGTTCCATGCGCCGGCATCGCGAGGATTGAGTGCAATGGCACGGTCAAAGCAGACGACAGCCTCTTGGCCGCGATTCAACGCCAGTAACGCCGCGCCCAAGTTACACCAAATAATTACGTTGCTCGGATCAATGGCGATTCCTTTCTCGTAGCAGCGGATTGCCTCGGCGTTATTGCCCTCTTGCTGATAATCCGAGCCGAGTTGGAAATATCGGTTGGCGTCAGGAGCGAGCAATCTCCGGCATTGCTCAATACCCTTGGCGGCGTTGGGATCGCCGAGTTTCTGCGCTTCCAAGAAACACTTGAGTGCTTCCTGAAAACTTCCTAGCTGGCCAAGTGAATCACCTTTCAACAGCCATGTTCTTGTGTCGCGTGGGGTGATTTCCAAAATCTTGTCATAGCAAATCAAGGTTTCCTTGTAACGGCCTTGGGCGCAAAATGCGGCGGCTTTGTCACGCCAAGCAACCTGCATTCGTGGATCTATTGCCAGCGCCTTGTCGTAGCAGGCAATTGCGTCGTCCAACCTGCCAAGCGCCTTCGATGCGCTGCCTTTGGCATACCACGCATTTACGTCGAGCGGGTTGATCGCCAAAACGCGATTGTAACAAGCGAGCGCTTGTTCGTGCATTTCCAAGTCCATAGAGCGATTGCCCTTGCCGCCCCATGCGCTCGTGTTCTGCGGATCAATTGCCAAGGCTCTTTCGTGGCATCCAATGGCCTCGCGAACCTTTCCAAGTGCCTTCAAGGCGAGGCCCTTGTTGTTCCAAATATCCGGGTGATTCGCATCTACCGCTAATCCGGCATCGTAGCAACGAATCGCTTCTTCATAGTTACCTGCCTGTTGGAAAGCGTAGCCGCGTTGGAAAGCATCCTCCTCACGAAGCGCCAGCTTTCGAAACTGCTCGATGAGTTTTGCAATGGATAGATCACCAAGTTCGTTCGCTTTGTGATAATGATCCATTGCCTCTTTGTTCCGTCCCGATTTGGCGAGCGCCATCGCAAGGCAAATCAACGCCATCCCGTCCCGTGGATTCCGTTCGAGAGCCTTGTTTAGCGCTTGCATCTGACCGGCGATGTCACCTACGGCCGAACGACACTGAGCAAGAATAATCCATAAGTCGAAGTCCTCTGGGTTGAGCGCAAGCGCTTGCTCAAAGCACTGAACTGCCTCCGCATACCGCTCCAAACCAGCGAGTGCCACGGCTTTCCTATCCAGAGCAACAAGCAGTCGCGGATTGATTGCAAGAGCATGGTCAAAGCACTCCAACGCCTCACCGTCACGTTGCAGCCCAAGCAGGGAGAGTCCGCGATTGTGCCATGCGTTTGCCAATTTGCCGTCAAGCGCCAAAGCTCGGTCGTAGCACCGGATTGCTTCTTCGTGTCGCTCCAATTTTGTAAAGACAATGCCCTTGCCCTGCCAAGCCTCGGCGTAGTGCGGATCGATTGTCAGAACTTGGTCGTAACATTGGAGAGCTTGTTGGTGGCGACCTCCGACCATCAGTTGTCGGGCTTTATTGTCGAGGGCCATCGCGAATCGAGGCTGGATGGTCAACGCCTGATCGAAGCATCGCGTTGCCTCCTCGCTCCGACCGAGAGCGCTCAACGCGCTGCCCTTATTGTTCCAAATCTGCGCCGCACGCGGCTCAATGGCGAGCGCGGCGTCGTAACAGCGAGTCGCATCATCATGTCGCCCAAGCGCAGCAAGCGACCCGCCTTTATTGTTCCAAAACATCGCCGTTTTGTCTCCGACGCTTGGAATCTGAAATTTCCGCCGAGCGCAATTTTCGTAGAGCGGTAGCAAGTCGCCGCGCAATTCTTCGAAGCAACCATAGCGGTTCTGCGGTTTCGGATGGAGACAGCGATTGATTACTCCGGCTATCGGCCCATTGACCAAAGGAGCACGTTCCCGCATTTGCTGTTCGTATGTGCCCCTCAAGTAGGCTTCGGCATCTCCTCGCCACGGCGCTGCGAACGGCGGCCTTGGATTCCGCGTTCCCATTGCCCACAACACCAATCAAAACCTGAAAAGGTCGCTGCGAACATCTGCTCCTTCGCCGCGATAAACTTCCGGAGGCATGTATCCCGGCGTCCCGCATCTCATCTTCCCCTCGGTTTCAATTACACTGAAACGAAACGCAACGTCCGCCCCGCCATTCAATGCAGAGTCGCCGCGCCAAACGGACTGTGCGGCCATTGCCAAACCGAAGTCGCTGATTTTGAGCGTTGCACCTTGGGCGATTAAAATATTGCCTGGCTTGATGTCCCGATGACATTTGATACCGCGCGATTGCGCGTGCTCCATGCCTAAACAAAATTGAACTCCCCACTCCAGTGCCTGATTCATGTCCAAAGAGCCGTCGGGGTCTGCCAAGTGGTCAGCCAGACTTACACGGCCTTTTGAATCGGCGGCGATGTGTTCCATCAAAACGAACAGACGGCCTGACACTTGTTCGACCCATTGCGCCGCCACGATGCAAGGATGTCTCTCCAAATTCACCCATAGCATTGCCTCCTTCGTGAACGCCTCTTGGGTGGTTGCGTCAGCCATGCGCTCGTCGCGAAAAGTCTTCATCGCGAAAGCCTCACCAGTATCAAGCATCCGAATCAGGTAAACGATGCCGAACCCGCCTTGCCCTAATACTCCGTGGATTTCATACTTCCCGTTGA
>Ga0116130_1001559_pt1 | contig 12748 bp, 12 predicted proteins | sample June2015DPH_17_5_FD_89733 | JGI IMG/M metagenome (GOLD analysis project Ga0116130, IMG submission 89733) | Peatland microbial communities from SPRUCE experiment site at the Marcell Experimental Forest, Minnesota, USA - June2015DPH_17_40 | ecosystem: Environmental > Terrestrial > Soil > Wetlands...
ACGGTTACGGGCCGCACTGTTCTGATCGCCGCTGTCGGCTATCTCTGTAGCCGGGTAGTGTGACGGGTAGTGACGCCCCGCCATCACTACGGTCCGGACCGCTCCTTCAGCCTTTCCACGAACCGTTCCAGCTCCCGGCGCGTGAACATCTTCCGTCCGCCACGCCCTGCGCGGACAAACGGCAGCCCGTCCGCAACCCAGCCGCGAATGACGCCGACAGACACTCCAACGACCTGCGCTGCCCGCGCTGTGTCGAAAAGCAAGGGCTCGGCGCACACGCCCGCAATCGCTCCCATAACGGAACCCGACCTTCAGTCTGAATTTTTGGGAATAGGCGTTTCCGCGATTGGATACGGGTGGGGATTCGCGGCCCGCTGGGCGTCCGGGAGTCCGGACTGCACGCCCATCGTTTAAGGAAGTGAGAGTATCGCTCTACTGCCGGATGGAAAGCAAGTTGTTTGTTTACATCTGGTCCAAGAAAAATCTGGGCTGGGTGTCCGGGGATAGCGCACTTTTTTCTTCCACGAGCGGACGCTCGATGAGGTGAACAGCCTCTGCGTGATTCGACTGGTCGATTTCAAAACCGAGGAAATGCTTCTTAAGTTGCCGAGCAGCGAGCAATGTGCTTCCGCTGCCAGCGTAAGGGTCGAGCACCGTCTTGAAGTCATACCATTCCAGTACTTGGCGCATGAGTTCAACAGGCTTTTGGGTGGTGTGCAGGTAGTTTCCTGTGCGGGGCACGGAGATAATATCGTTCGGTCGACAAATGAACTTGTGTTCAGGTAGACGGGGATAGAACAATGCCACTTCATAGGCACGACTGTGCTCATGGTGAGTGTCGCCGGGACCCCCACCGCTCTCCTTTGCCCAAACTATTACGCTCTTCGGTTTTGGCAAGTCTCCGTGGTCCCACAGATTGTCCCATCTGCAAAAGAAGTACGACGCGAGCCGAGGGAGTTTTATCAACTGCTTTATCGTCTCCACAGGGAATTGGTCGTCACCGTGAATTCGGCGGCTCTCCTTGCGTTGCATCTTCAGATTCATACCATAAGGTGAATCAGTCACGATTAGGTCGACACATCCCGGCGCGAACTTTTCGAGGTAATCCTCGCAGTCGCCATGAATGACTGTGCAACATGGAAGCCCGGCGATTTCTCCCCCGCACCCTTTCATTGTCCGCTCCCAGCAGCAGCCGCTTTTGCGGCCTCCCGCTTCCGCCAACCCTCGTGGCTCTTCCATTCATCGAACAGTTCCTTATTTGAGAACCCCCCGGTTGGAGGCAACGGCAGGTAGAGTTGCCAGTGGTTCTGTAAATGGTCCGCCGTTTCGTTGAGCTTAGATGCAGTTTCTCTTATCTTATTCACCAAGTCGTTGCGATGCTCCTTCGCAGGCGGTTGACCAGATAGCAGGGGTCGCAGGCTCCAGTGCTTTTCGATTTTGTCGCAGGTCTCTATGAATTTCTTGGCAGCTATGTCGGCGCTGGTCGGACCGATTTTCCTTCGCTCATCATGTCGCCCCAATCCCCGCAAATGGAGGGAGAACCGCTCTACGCTCAAGCGGTTTTTCCGGGCGAAGTGCAGTTCCTTCTTCTGGAAATCGCGGTCTGGGTAGAGGCTCGCTACGAGCCTGTGGTGACCGAATGACACACCCTTAACACGTATTAAGACCTTCTTCGCGGCGTGCGCGAACTGCTGTATGGTCTCGCGGGTCATGCCCGTGGCCTTCTCAGCCGCGTCATACGCGGCCTCCTTGCCGAAGGTTTCTTGCCCTTCGAGCACCCAATCGGCAATCTCCCATTGATGAGCAAACTCCGTTTTCCGAATTTGATGTTCGGCGACCTTCAGGACCTTTCCGCGCTCGGCCCATTCCTTGAGGTCGCGCCGTGTCTCCGCTGCTGACTTCTTCAGGGCTCTTTTCTTCGTGGCCATACGCGGATTCTGCCGCTTGCACCACCGCCGCGCCAGTTACGTCCGTGCGCGACCGTCGACAAAGGGTTTTGTGCACGATTTGTGCACGGACTTCAGGAAGGTACAGGCAACTAAGGGCAGCTATCAGCGGCTAAATACGCGGCAAACACAAGGGGTTGATGATTCCGGGCGGGTTACAGGACGGGGCGAATAGTTTTTTGAGTCCGCTGCGTCTGCCAGTTCCGCCATCCCGGCTCGAAACGTCCACTCAAGAGAAGACTAGCTTAATTGACGGTTTCAGCCTTTGCAACCGCAGGATGAGGCACGGCGATTTATCGAAGAAACTCCTCAACAACCAGCAATTGCCAATTCGGACCACCTATCCGCTGAGTCGAAGCGCTAAGAGCAGCAACCTCAACCGGCGGTTCGGAGTCAAAACTCTTCATGTCTAGCGTCACACCTGCGCCTGCACAGGGATCACAGGCGGAGCGTCAGCGACGGCGGAGACGTGCTGCCAAGCTCGTCGCTCTGAGCGTGATTTTAGTCTGCGTTGCGGTAGGTGCGACCGTGTTCGGGTTGAGTCGCGCCTGGCCCTTCTCCCTGGTTCAAGTCTTGCAGAATTTGCAAGAGGCCAGCGACAGTCAAGTGCAGATCCGTGCCTTTCATCAAACCTATTTTCCTGCACCTGGTTGCATTCTGGAAGAAGTAAGTTTCCGCCGCGGCTCTTCCGAGACCAAGCCCCTCATCACCATTGTCAGGTTGACGATTCGTGGCAGCTACCTTGGTCTTCTTTCGCAGCGAGTCCGCCGCATTACCGCCGAAGGCATGCGAATATTTATTCCGCTCTTCGGCACTGGCGAGGCGTTCCGTATCACGCCGTCAAGAATTACGATTGACGAGATCGTCGCCAACGGCGCCGCGATCGAGTTCGCGTATAACGATCCCGGCCATAGTCCTTTGCGTTTCGACATTCACGAAGCGTTGCTGAGAAATGTGGGATGGAGTGGCCCCCTTGCCTATCAAGTGAAGGTGCGAAACCCTGAGCCACCGGGAGAGGGCACAAGCGAGGGAAATTTCGGAGTCTGGACTAAGAATGATCCCGGAGAAACTCCGATCTCCGGCAAATACAGATTCGAGCAGGCCGATCTCAGCGTTTACGAGGGCATCGCAGGCGAACTCACTTCCACGGGCAAGTTTGGTGGCAAGTTAGCTCATATCGATATCTCAGGAACCACCGACGTCCCTGATTTCGAAGTCAAATCGGGCCATCATCCTGTGCGTCTGACTACGGAATTTAGTGCTTACGTGGACGCAACGCGCGGCGATACGGTCCTGAATCATGTGGCCGCCGACTTCTGGAAAACTCATCTGACGGCCCAGGGCAGCATTGCCGCATCTTCGGATGGAAAGGGAAAAACTGCATTGATCGACTTCAAAGGGAGCCGGGCGCGCATTGAAGATCTGCTGCGATTATTTGTCGAAGGAAACCGTGCGCCCATGTCGGGTAACGTGACGCTGCAAAGCCGTACCGAGATTCCTCCGGGGCCAGAAAAATTTCTGAAAAAAATTAAGGTGCAAGGCGGCTTCGGCATCGCCGGCGGGACTTTCTCCGATTCTTCCACGCAACAGGACGTGAACAAACTGAGCGCGGGTGCGCGGGGAGAAAAAGACCGCGACGAGCCTGAAACTGTGCTGACCGATTTGAACGGTCAAGTCAGCCTGGTCTCCGGGGCGGCGAGATTCACCGATCTATCCTTCAGGGTGCACGGAACCTACAACCTGATCAATCACGCGATCGACTTGCGCGGCCAGATGCGAGCGGATACCAAAATCTCAAATACCAGTACCGGTACAAAGGCCTTGCTGTTGAAAATGATGGAGCCCTTTTTCAAGACAAAGCGCAAAGGAGAAATCGTTCTGATAAAAATATCGGGGACCTACGAGCATCCGACCTTTGGATTAGATCTGGATGACAAGCATGCGCGGAATCGACCATCGCCGTAAACTTGGAATCCGTTTGTTTCATCGCCGGCCTTTGCCACGACGGAAGCAGCCCGCCACGTGGTCATCCACCATTCCCACCGCCTGCATGAAGGCATAGCTAATGGTTGATCCCACAAAATTGAAGCCGCGCTTCTTCAGTTCCTTGCTCATCGCGTCCGACTCCGCAGTGCGAGCTGGAACCGGATTCCGAGCGTTTCGTAAATTCACTTTCGGATGGCCATTCACAAACTGCCATACGTAGCGATCGAAGCTGCCATATTCCTCCTGCACGCGCAAAAATACGCGGGCATTCTGCACGGCAGAAGCGATCTTTAAGCGGTTGCGCACAATGCCCGGATTCCTCAACAAATGCGCAATCTTCCGCTGGCCGTATCCAGCCACTCGCTCCACATCGAACCCGTCAAAGGCCGCTCGGTAATTTTCCCGCTTATTCAGAATTGTCTCCCAACTCAGCCCGGCCTGGGCACCTTCCAGAATCAGAAACTCAAAAAGCCTACGGTCGTCATGGACCGGCACGCCCCATTCTTCATCGTGATAGCGAATCATCAATTCGCCGCGCGCCCACGCGCAACGTACACGCTGGTGTTTTTCTTCGCTGGCTCGTTTCATAAAGCGCTGACCTCTCCCCTCGGGCCGCCGCGCAAATTATTCCAGCGACTTCGGATCCGACTTGTTCTTCGGCGACTTTGCATTCAACAGTGATACCAGTTGCCGTGCAGCAGGCGGAACTCCCACTTTGTGGTCCACAATGATCTCTCTCGCGCTCAACTTTTTCCCGTACAGTTTCTCGTTGGCGTTGCCGTCGGAGCGTAGCGTGGATCCCTCCAGCGATATCCCGGCAAACAGTCCCTTATTGCGCGAGTAAGAAAGAATCTCGGCATCCATCACGATGTCGGTCGCTCCCTCCGCCGTCCGCCCCTTCGGACCGGCGGCGGCCGAAGCGTCTGCTCCCAACTTCACTTTGCTCGACAGCAGCGAGCGTGCGCCCTTGGGATTCATCACCAGCAAAACAAAATCGGTCGCCTGGCCTCCCAACTGAAAACCGATGCTCACTCCCTCTAGCGCGTAGAGTGCGGGCGCTCCCCAAGGTCCGGTATAGTGCAGGCCACTGCGGCACACCATCACTCCGCGTCCGTAGCTGCCTCCCACTCCGAATGCGCCCTTCTTCACCGAGGGCAGAATCACGACGCATTCCGCCTTGTCCAGCAAGTCTTGTGGAATGTCATCAGGGATGTCCAGAATTTCCTTCATCACCTCGCCCGCTTCTTTCACCCGCTCCTCTTCGGTGGCGGCGAACGCCATCAAAGAGCACAACGATAGTGCCATTAACATGGCTGTAGCTTTGCCGATGTGTTTCGTCATCGATCTCATCCTTATCAGTTTCCCCGAGCGTGGATCTAGTTCACCACATGAGACGCACCATCTTAAACCGTTCCTTTTGTTTCGAACCGTTTTCTACTGTGCGAAGTCGTAAGAATTAAGTTACTTCCAGTATTCGGTTTCGGCGAAATGCTGGACATGACCAAACGAGTGCTCCTTTTGTAACTTGGCTCCGTGGTCGGGCCCCTCTACAGTCGATGAATAGGCTGGGGAAGGCCCGCACGTCATTCGGCATCTGGCGTGCATCTAAGGAAGTAGGGAGTACATTTTAGGGCGGGTTGGAGTGAAAATTTTGGACTTCTCAGGCACGAAGTACACTCTGTGCGCCGGTCGCATTCTGGCTCTGGCAGCCGCGCTGGCGCTTTCCTGCCCGGGTTTTGCCCAATCTGAGTCGTACTCCAGTACTTACGCCAGCAGCGCTACCTACACAAACGCGTCCGCGTCGGATTCGACCTCGGACGACCCTCAGTCTGGCGCCATGCTCACGATCCGCACACGCGTCGACGAAGTGAATGTTCTTTTCATCGCCACCGACAAGCATGGCAAGTTTGTCCGCGACCTGAGTGAGAAAGATTTTTCGATTTTGGACGATCACAAGCCGCCGCAATCGATTGTTAACTTTCGCCGCGAAACCGATCTGCCGCTGCACCTCGGCTTGCTCATCGATGTCAGCGGGTCGGTGCACAGCCGCTTTCAGTTCGAGCAGGATGCGTCCGTTAGCTTTCTGCAGCACTCAATTCGTGCCGGCTTCGACAAAGCCTTCATCGTCGGCTTCAACAAGCAAAGCGACATGACCCAGGACTTCACAGACAATGTGCAGCTTCTATCCGACGGGGTTCACCGGCTGCAAGATGGCGGAGGCACGGCGCTCTACGATGCCATCTACCGCGCCTGCAAAGATAAATTTCTGAAGGACCGCCCCGATCATCCGACGCGCAAAGCAATCGTCGTGGTGAGCGACGGCGAAGACAATCAGAGCGAAGTGTCACGCGCGCAAGCCATCGAAATGGCGCAACGCGCCGAAGTCATTATCTACGCCATCTCCACCGATGACAGCGGCCTTATCCTGCGCGGCGACAAAGTGCTCGAGCAACTCGCCGAAGCTACCGGCGGCCGCGCCTTCTTTCCTTTCAAAATGAAGGACATCACGCACTCCTTCGCCGCCATCGAAGACGAGCTCCGCAGCCAGTACGTCGTTTCCTACAAGCCCGCCGACTTCGATGCCGACGGCCGCTACCGCTCCATCGAAATTTCCGCTCTGAAGAAAGACCTGCAAGTCCGCGCCCGCAAAGGCTACTTCGCCCCCCAGCAGTAAAAAGAACTCTCACTCCAGAGACACAGAGAAAATCCCCAATCGTTTCTGCCTTTTCTTCTGTTTTTCTCTGTCTCGCTGGGCCTCTGCGGTAAACAGCCTTTCGGCCGCCTCGTCGCTACACACGCTCGAATGTCGATCGCTTCTCCGGCTGCTCCCTGGCACGCTTCCAGCAGCTGCCAGGCCTCCCGATACTAGCCGTATTTCTGGTCCCTGCGGCCCGCCCCCCCGAACCCATCCTTCACATTGATGCTCATGCTGTAACTGCCTTTGCGATACTGATAAAGCGTACTTCACCTGCACCCGCAGAATCGGTCCCGTGCTCTCCACGCCCACCTCGTACGCCGCGAACCCTCCATACGGACTCGATACCCTCAGGCCCTAGCTCATCGCAGTACCATGAAATAGAGTTCCGCCCACGCTCCGCGTTGCTTGGTTCTTTGATCATGCATCCCAGATTCTTACGGTTTTTCACAATTGGCTCACCTCTTTGCCTCAAATGGAAATCGCGGCCCAAGGCCGCGCCATTGTTACCACATGCAACTTGTGAATCCGTTTTGAAAGGGTGGGGCTTCCAGCCGCGCCGTAAGGCCTACAGAATTAACCCGGCTTTGGCCGCTGTGGGGACGGTCCATCCCGAACTGGGCTCCGGCTTCCCGAACGGAATGAGAAGCGAAGGTCCGTTTGCACCCGCGCCCTCCCTGTGCTACCGTCCCATTGATTTCGAGATTAGGCCTTCGATATTCCCCTAGGAGACGCTCATGTTCGGCATCATCTTTCTCGTAATCCTGGTCGTCATCGCAGTCGTCCTGATCGGCATGTACAACAGCCTGGTGCAGCTGCGGGTGCGCTGCGACTCGGCGTGGTCGGATATTGATGTGCAGCTCAAGCGGCGCCATGACCTGATCCCGAACCTGGTGGAGACGGTGAAAGGTTACGCAGCGCACGAAAAAGGCACGTTCGAAAATATTGCGAAATTTCGTTCGCAAGCCATGCAGGCGACCACGCCCGAGGGCAAGGCCGTGGCTGAAAATCAGCTCACGGGAGCCTTGAAGAGTCTGTTCGCGGTGGCGGAGAATTATCCTGAGCTGAAGGCGTCAGAAGAGTTCACTCAACTGCAGGGAGCTTTGAGCCAGACGGAAGACTCGATCCAGAACGCGCGCCGTTACTACAATGCCGTGGTGCGTGACCTGAATACGAAGATTCAGTCGTTCCCCACAAACATTCTTGCCAACATGTTTGGCTTCTCCGCGCGCCAGTTTTTCGAGACTGCCGAAGCCGACCGCGAGCCCGTGGCCGTGAAGTTCTGATGCGATGAAGCCGCGGACCCATGGCGTTCTGCGAAGCGCAACCCGTGTCACAGCGCTCGCTCTGTGTGTTTGTCTGTTAGTCTCGCCGCTCGCGGCCAAATCCTGGCGCATCTCCAACTTTCAAGACACGATCACCGTCAACCACGATGGCAGCGCTCTGGTCAACGAGACCATCACTCTGGTTTTCGTCGGCGAATGGCACGGTATACATCGCAGGATTCCGCTCGAATATCCCGGACCGGACGGGACGAACTACCAACTCTTCGTGAACGTCACCAGCGTCACGGATGAAAACGGCGGGAAACTCAAATACGATTCTTCCACGTCGGGCGCGTATCGCGATCTGAAAATCTATATCCCCGATGCGGTTAACGCCACGCGAACGGTGGGGATCGCCTACCGTGTGCGCAACGGCATGCGCTTCTTCGATCAATATGACGAGTTCTACTGGAACGTCACGGGCAACGATTGGCCGGTGCCCATTGACCACGCGGCCGCCAGCGTGAGCTTTCCCGCGGCCGCTAGCGGATCGTTGCGCGCGCAGGCCTTTACCGGCGTGTATGGCTCGACCGAGCGCGATGCAACCGCGAAAGTGGATGGTGCAAACGCGGAGTTCGAAACGAATAACCCGTTGCCGATGCGCGGCGGCCTGACCATTGATGGTTACATTCCGAAGGGCATTCTGAATCCCCCGGGTGGTTTGACGAAACTATTCTGGTTTATCGGCAGCAATCCGGTCGTATTCCTGCCGCTGGTCACGTTTGCTGTGATGTTCGCGCTGTGGTGGTACGCGGGCCGCGATCCGGATCCCGGCATGTCGGTGGCGCCGATGTATGAGCCGCCGCCCGGCGTTTCCCCCGCGGAGGCCGGGACGCTGCTGGACGACCACATCCATCCCCGGGACATTACATCGACTATCGTCGATCTGGCCGTGCGCGGCTTCCTCAAAATTGAAGAGACGGACGAGAAGGGCCTGCTGTTTCATAACAAGGATTACATTTTTCATTTGCTGCAGAAACGCCAGGACTGGCGCGGTCTGGCTCCGCATGAGCGCGTCATGATGGAAAGTATTTTTGTTGGCGAGGCGCCTGAAATTCGATTGTCGAGCCTGAAGAACCGCTTTTACACCGCCGTTCCGGCGATCCGCACCGACATCATGTCGGCGCTCAAACAGAAAGGGGTTTACACGCTCGATCCGGAATCGGCGAACGGGTACAGCATAGGGGCAGCGTTTTGCATTCTGATTCCGTTTGCCATTTTGCAATTTCTGGGATGGGCCGATTTTCTGAGCTCGATTCCGGTGCTGATCGGCTGCGTGCTGATCAGCACCGTAATCTGGTGGCTGTTCGCACGAGTCATGACGGCGAAGACGCTGAAGGGCGCACGCACTCACATCGCGGTGCTGGGATTTCAGGAATTCATGAATCGCGTCGATGCCGAGCGGCTGAAAACCATGCCGCCGGATACGTTCGAAAAATTTCTGCCTTATGCGATGGCGCTCGGCGTAGAACATCACTGGGCGCAGGCTTTTGCTGGCATCGTGAAAGATCCGCCGAGTTGGTACGCCGCGCCCGCCGGATATGGATACGGCATGGCGTTCAACCCAATCCTATTTTCGTCTTCGATGCATGGGATGGCGACGGATATGCATCAGGTATTTGTATCCGCGCCGCGAGCGAGTTCGACGGGATCGGGATGGGGCGGTGGTGGCGGATTTGGCGGAGGCGGAGGATTTTCTGGCGGCGGCTTCGGCGGAGGTGGAGGCAGCGCGTTCTGATTGCAAGTGGTGCGCCCGGAGAGACTCGAACTCCCAACCCTCTGCTCCGAAGGCAGATGCTCTATCCAGTTGAGCTACGGGCGCAACAAGAAATACATTTTACGGCAAATCATGGTCTAAGCCGAGTTTGCATCGCTGGTTTTTTTGTTGCGAGGGGTGCGGCGGGCAGGATTCTCGGAAAGGCAAAGGGGCCCGCTCCCAAAAAAGAGACTGGGCCCCTCCTCATTAAGAGTTGAGTGTTAGTTTTCTCCACCCGAAACATTGCTACCCCAGAGAGCGTTACTGCCCCATAGAGCATTGCTACCCCATAACGCGTTGCTACCCCATAAGGCATTGCTACCCCAGAGTGCATTCGATCCCCATAGCGCATTGCTGCCCCAGAGTGCATTCGATCCCCACAAGGCGTTCGAGCCCCACAGAGCGTTGCTGCCGCCAAGCGTGCTGTTGGATGTATTGCCGCTAGACGCTGCCGAGGGGCCGGTGACGAATTGCGAAGATCCCCAGACCGCGGCGTTCGACCAGGTGGCCGAAGTATTCCAAACCGCCGAGGGATCGTCGGACAGGTACACGTCATCCGTGTTTGAATTAAACCTGGCGATCGGAGACATCGCTGTCCCTTTCGGTACGTCGGTGCTGTTCAACGCTGCCTGCACATCGACGTAGCCGGCACCGATGGTGAAGACGTCGTATTGATCGGTGTAAGTGATGCCGGTGGTTGGATCGGTGGTGCTGCTAGTCGTCGGGAATGTCTTATAGGCCGTCTTCATCAGGCGGGCCTTCACCTGATCGGGAGTGAGCAGCGGGCTTTTCTGCAGCAGGTCGGCGACAACTCCGCTGACGATGCCGGTCGCCATGCTGGTCCCACTCAGCGAGAAGTAACTGGAAGAGGATGCGCCGCTTCCGCCTCTCAGGTAGTAGCTGTACGGAACCTGGTTGCCGGGAACAGCGTTGTAGAGGGTCGAGTTCGGCGCCTCCAGCGACGTCAGGAGATTGCCGGGCGCCACGATGTCTGGTTTCACGACCGCGTCAACCACGGTCGGGCCCTTCGAGCTGTAACTGGCGATCAGGTCGTCCACACGCGTGGGCGTCCCCATGGGCTTCATTGCGCCCACGGTGATGACATAAGGATCGTTGCCGGGAGAGGTGACGGTGGCATAACCATCGGTGGGCTGGTAGCGGCCGTTATTGCCGGCAGCCACGACCACCACAATTCCATTTTTCCAGGCCTGCTCGACCGCCTGGCACAGCGGATCGAGTGTGTAAGTCTCGTATACGGCCCGGCCGAGCGAAAGATTGATCACACGAATGTTGTATATCGATTTCAGAGAAATCGCCTGGTTGATGGCAGCGATGACCAGGCTATCGGTACCCTCGCCGTTTTGATCCAGCACTCGCAGGTTGACGATGTTTGCTCCGGGCGCGATCCCTTTGAAAGTCTTGCTGAAGAAAGGACCGGTGGAACTGAGACCATCTCCGGCGATGAGGCCGGCGACGTGAGTGCCGTGGCCGTACTGGTCATTGGTGCTGGAGTTTCCGGGCACGAAGGACTGTTGGTACACAACTCGTGACAGCGGAAGAATTCCCAGATACAGATCTGGGTGATTGCTGACACCGCTATCGATCAGCGCCACTCCGACGCCGGCGCCGGTGTAATTTGACTGCCACGCGAAGGGCGCGTTCACCGCGACGGCGGCGTTGCTGAGTGATGGCGCCAAGGGCCGGTCTGAGCTGATGTAGACAACGCTCGACTGGTTCGAAAGCGTCTGGATGCCATTGCCATCGAGCACGGCGACTACGCCATTGACCAGCGGCAACGGTCCAAGAATGGTGCCGCCCAGTTGCAGAACGTCATTCAGAACACAATCCACCAGGCCAAGCAGCCCACTGCAGTTCAGCTGAGCTCCGGGTGCATATTGAATGATGACTTGAGCCTGCTTCGTCGACTGGTAACCACGCAGTTCCGGCGATAGCTTCGAGTCGTCGGCGTACGCCAGCGCACCAGCGGCCAGCAACAGAATAACCAGAAGTCTTTTCATATCCCCTCAAAGGCGGACCCACTCCGCCGGGCGACAGGATTGAAGTGCATGCCTTGATGTGCAGCCTGAAGTCCAAAACCGAACGGGTCGGTGCTTACAAATCAATGGTTTAGCAGCCTCGGTTTTTCCGATCACGGGACAGCCTGTCCCACCACGCTGAGGCGAGGACACGTTGTCCCTGCGGAAGGATTGAGTTTGCAGTCGCGGGTGCTCTCATGCCTTCCAATCCCGCCCGTCCGTCAGCCCAAAGAAAAATCGCAAGTCATTGATTGGATTGAAGAACACGATGGTAATCAGGGGAGACACTTTGGGGCGGAAAATAACCCTCACTTCGGCAAGAATCTAAGGACCTCCTAATGTCATGGGCACGACAAATTGGCGCACGGGTCTATATCGCTGCAATGGCGCTTGCGGCCCTTAGTTGCTTCACGTTGGCGTGTTTTCATTGGTACGCCACAGACCCGCTTAAGTTCGCCTGCTACCTGATCGCAGCGATGCTGGCGTCGTCGCTCAAAGTAAGCCTACCTGGCATTGAAGGAACGCTGTCGGTGAATTTCCTGTTCACTCTGATCGGCATTTTGGAAATGAGTTTGCCAGAGACTCTGCTGATCGGCCTGGTGAGCACGCTGGCGCAATTCTATTGGCGTCCGGCGCGGCAACTGAAGTTGGTCCAGCTAGTATTTAATCTTTCACAAGTCACGGTTTGCAGTGCGGCTGCGTACGGCGGTTATAAGCTGGTGTCGATCTACGTGCTTCATGCTCCGGGGCCGTTGGCGCTTCTGGTAGCGGCGATCACGCACTTCGCCTGCAACACCGCGGCAATGTCGACCATCATCGGGTTGACGGAAGATAAGCCCATCTCGAAAGTTTGGAAGGAAAGCTATCTGTGGTCGTTTCCCTACTACATGGTGGGAGCGGCCATTGCCGGGTTCGTCAGCTTTTTGAACAGTCACATTGGATGGCAGCCTTCTTTTCTGGTCTTGCCGCCGATCTACCTTATGTACCGCTCCTACCGTCTGTAT
>Ga0116130_1001561_pt1 | contig 12742 bp, 10 predicted proteins | sample June2015DPH_17_5_FD_89733 | JGI IMG/M metagenome (GOLD analysis project Ga0116130, IMG submission 89733) | Peatland microbial communities from SPRUCE experiment site at the Marcell Experimental Forest, Minnesota, USA - June2015DPH_17_40 | ecosystem: Environmental > Terrestrial > Soil > Wetlands...
GGGGTGGCGGTGGCGCCCCTAGGGCAGCCGCTGCCGGTCCGCCGCTGGCCCCCAGCGGGGGGGCGGGCCACGGCGGCGCCCCTCCGGAGATCCTGGCCTTACGCCGGGTCAACTTTGCCTATCCCGGCGTGGCCCCGGTCCTTAGCGACTTTTCTCTCTCCTTCCGGGAGGGCGAATTCACTGCGATCCTGGGACCCAACGGCAGCGGCAAGACCACCCTGCTGAAGCTGCTTCGGGGCCTGCTGCGGCCCCAGTCCGGAGAGGTCTGGCGAGCCGAGGGGGGAGGTACTGAGGCCGGCTTCGTCTTCCAGAATCCCGACTACCAGATTTTCGCGGAGGAGGTCTGGGAGGAGGTGGCCCTGGGACCTCGGCAGTTGGGCCTCGGCCCACGGGAGGTGCAAAGCCGGGTGGAAGAGGCCCTGGCCCGGGTTAACCTGCTGGAGCATGCCCGGGACGATCCCTTCTCCCTCAGCAAGGGTCAGCGCCAGTGCCTGGCGGTGGCGGGGGTACTGGCCCTGGCTCCCCGGCTGATCATCCTGGATGAGCCCACCACCGGCCTGGACTACCAGGAGCAGCGAGGCCTCCTGGACCTGGTGGGTAACCTGCACGCCCAGGGCCGCACCATCATCATGGTGACCCACTCCATGTGGGCCGCAGCCAGCTATGCCCGCCGGCTGGTGGTGCTTAAGGACGGGCAGGTGATCTTGGACGGCCCCACCCGGGAAGTCCTGGCCCAGGAAGAGACGCTGTTCAGGGCCCGGCTGCGGCCGCCGGCGGTGGTGCGACTCAGCCGCCGCCTGGGCTTCTTGGCCCTGAGCAACGAGGAGTTCCGGGGGCTGGTAGGGGCGACCCGGCAGAGCGCTCCTACTTGAAATAGAGAAACTTCGCACCAAACTAAGCCTGCGCAGGCTTGCAACTCCGGTCAGGCCTCCTTAATATTTAGACTGCAAGGGTGACCCAATCACAGGCTGGAAGCCTGTGCCACTGTCGCCCGATATCTGGCCCTGCAAAGGACGGATTATGGTCAATCACCGCGTGGATTCGCACCTGTTCGTGATCTTCGGCGCCACCAGCGATCTGATGCGCCGCAAGCTGCTGCCGGCCCTCTATCATTTCAGCGAGCATTACGGCTTGGAAAAACGACTCCTGCTGGTGGGGCTCTCCCGCCGGGACCTGGATGATCGGGCCTTTCGGGCCCTGGCCCGGGAGGCCCTGGCCGAAGCCGGACTTCCCCAGACGGGCCATGCCGACGCCTGGTGCGATCAGTGCCTCTTTTTCCAGTCCCTGGGAGGGGAAACCCGCGAAGATTACCGGGCCCTGGCGGACCGGCTTAAGGCCCTGGAAAAGGCCCACCGGTTTCCGGGGAATCGCGTCTTTTATCTGGCCCTGCCCCCAGAAGCCTTTGAACCGGCGATTACCGGCCTGGGCCAGGCCAAATTGAACCACAGCCCCGGCTGGACCCGGCTGGTGGTGGAGAAGCCCTTCGGCCGGGACCCGGAGTCGGCCCTAAATCTCAATCAACTGCTGCACCGCTATTTCGACGAATCCCAGATCTATCGCATCGACCATTACCTGGGTAAGGAGACGGTGCAAAACCTCCTGATCTTCCGCTTCGCCAACAACATCTTCGAGCCCCTCTGGCACCGGAACCTGGTGCAAAGCGTCCAGATCACCGTGGCGGAAGCCAGCGGGGTGGGCCATCGGGGCGCCTATTACGAGCAAACCGGGGCCTTGCGGGACATGGTGCAGAACCACCTCACCCAGCTCCTCACCCTTATCACCATGGAGGTCCCGGTGACCTTCGAGCCGGAGGCCATCCGCGCCGAAAAAGTCAAGGTTCTCCGGGCCGTCACCCCGATGCGCCCCGAGGACGTGGTTTACGGCCAGTATACCCGGGGAACCGTGAATGGACAGATGGTGCCCGGGTATCGGGAAGTCCCGGGAGTTTCTCCCGATTCCACCATCGCAACCTTTGTCGCCTTGAAGCTGGCCATCGAGAACTGGCGCTGGAACGGGGTGCCCTTCTACCTGGTCACCGGCAAGGGGCTGCCCTCCCAGTTCACCCAGATCGCCGTCACCTTCCGCTGCCCGCCGGTGTTGCTCTTCCAGCCCCTCAAGGCTTCCTGCAACCCCAATGTCCTGGTGCTCACCCTGCAGCCGGATGAGGGCTTTGACCTCCATTTTCAGGTCAAGACGCCGGGGGAGCCCCTGGAACTGAGAACCCAGCGGCTAAGTTACCGCTACGGCGAAGCCTTCGGGCCCCTGCCGGAGGCCTATGAGACCTTGCTCGCGGACGTCATGGCCGGAGACCCGACCCTCTTCGTCCGGGCCGATGAGGCCGAGGCGGCCTGGCGCATCTATGCCCCGCTCTTGGGGGAGCCCCACCTGCCGCCGCTCTTCTACCCCGCGGGCACCTTCGGGCCGCCGGCTGCGGCCCGCTTCATGGAATGGCCCGACCCGGCTTTGCTTTCCGCGATCAGCTAAAAGCTAAACCTGGTTGCTGGTGTACGAGACGTATCCTCTTGGTTTTTACCTTTGCTGACAGCTGATAGCTGACAGCTCCTGGGAGACCCAGCGGGTCGCCCCAGGAATTTCGCAAAAACTTGTGGTTTACCGGAGGAACAGGCCCGCTTGCCGGTTCTTTTACAAAAAAATCTCCGCCGGGCGCCCCCCAGGGGCGGGTTTAATTCGGGACCCTCGCTCTCCTACGCCAGGGCGATCCGCCGGGGCGCGCCCTCAGGAGTCCAACTTCATGCCGGAAAGCCCTGACGAAAAAGGCGAAAAACTCAAATCCGGGGGCCGGGCCCTCTTTCGCTGGTACCTGAGCAAATTCCCCCTGCGGGATGGCAAGGTTTTTTTGTATGAGCATCTCCACCAATACCTGATGCCGTCTGAGCGCCTGGTCACCGCCACCCTGAATCCAGGTTTTCGCATTTTTCGTATGAGGCTGGACCTTGGGGACCCCGAACAGCGGAAGGTCTATTTCTTCGGCCATTACCACGAACGCTACGAAGCTGCCCTGGTGGCCCGAGTCCTGGACCCGGGTGAGGTCTTTTGGGATGTGGGGGCCAACATTGGCTATTTTTCCCTGGTGGCGGCCGCCGCGGTGGGGGAGCGCGGGGAGGTGGCGGCCTTCGAGCCGGGGGCCGCGGCCCTGGCCCGTCTTCAGGAAAACGTCTCTCTGAACTCTTACAAAAAAGACAAAAACATCAGGATATTCAACCTGGCGGCGGCTGACGCCGACGGCGAGGCCGTGCTCTACCGCCGCGAGGGTATCGCCGACAGCAGCGCCAGCCTTTATATGGGCGCCGCCGGGGCCGCGGGGGGCGAGACTTGCACCACCGTCGCCCTGGACCGCTTTCTAAAGAAGGAGGGTTTGCGGCCGCCGGACCTCATCAAGCTGGACGTGGAAGGGGCTGAACTGGCGGCCTTGCAGGGCGCCGCCGCCATCCTCGCCGACTTCCGGCCCCTGTTGCTGGTGGAAATGGAAGAGAAGAACCTGCAGGCCGCCGGCGCTTCCAAGGCGGCCATCCAGACCTTCCTCAGGGATTACGGCTACCGGGCCGCCCACCTGAGAAAGGGTCGCTGGCGACTCCTGGACGACGTCAACAACACCCGGGGCCGCAATCTCTTCTGGTTCAACCCCGATATTCCCCAACACCGGGAAAAGGCCGGGCTGGTGGGGATAACTCTTTGCTCCAATTTGTAGCGGAAGGGCAACTCCGTCAATTCTTCGTGCCTTGCATCCTCTTATTTGCCAGGTACTCCCTTATTTCCTCAAAGAGCCTCAATTGCTCTGGCTCCTTATCTTTATAATGAATATCAAGGAATCCTCATTACTGACAATATATGGGGGAAAATCAAAAATAATGCCAACAAAAAAGGGCGGCAGGATGAGTTCCTACCGCCCTAAGAATTTTTTTAGTTAGTTAGCTTATGGTCTCAGCGGGCCGTGGCCTTGGCCAGTTTTTCCCGTTGGGACATGCAGCCGCGGCACAAAGGGGTCTCCGGCATGATCTCCAGACGCCGGGGTTCGATGTGCTGGCCGCAAACCTCGCAGAGGCCGTAAGAGCCGGTTTCCAGGCGCTGCAGGGCCTCCTCGATGGCCTCCAGCTCCTGGCGCTTGGGTCCCAGGAGGGTGAGGCTGGTTTCGGCCATCAGGCTAACCGTGGCCTGGTCTTCCTCATCCCGGGCGGTGGCCAGCATCTCCTGGTAACCGTCGCCGATGCTGCTTTTGAGCTGCTCCTTGACCTCCAGCCAGAGGAGCTTCTTGCGTCCCAGCAGGCGATCCTTTACCTCCGCCAGTCTCTCGGGGGTCAGTCCTGCCATCCTTGGTCCCTCCACAGGATCGGGTTGGCGGGGCCGCCACGGAGGGCCGGCCCCCTGGGGTTACTCCAGAAAATCTTCCAGCGCCGCTTTGCGGGTGGGGTGTTTCAGACGCTTCAAGGCCTTTTTCTCGATCTGGCGGATTCGCTCCCGGGAAACCTTGAAGGTCCGGCCGATCTCCTCCAGGGTGTGCTCCACCTCTTCCCCGATGCCGAAGCGCATCTTCATGATCTTCTCTTCCCGGGCGGTGAGGGTGGTGAGGATGGACCCGGTCTTCTCCCCCAACTGGGAATCCAGGATGGCCTCGTAGGGGGAGACCGCCTTGTCATTGCGGATGAAGTCACCCAGCCGGTCCCCTTCGTCCCCCACCGGGGTCTCCAGGGAGATGAGCTCATCGGCCAGGTTAGTGACCAGGAGGATCTTGTCCTCGGGCACCCCGGAGCGCTCGGAGATCTCCCGCAGGTTGGGCTCCCGGCCCAATTCCTTCAGTAGATCGTAAAAGGCCCGGTAACAACGGTTGCGAATCTCCTGCAGGTGCACCGGAATCCGGATGGTCCGGGTCTTGTCGTAGATGGCCCGGGTGATGGTCTGCCGGATCCACCAGGAGGCAAAGGTGCTGAGGCGGTAGCCGGTGGTGTAATCATAGCGGGTGACCGCCTTCATCAGCCCCAGGTTGCCTTCCTGGATCAGGTCGGAGAAGGTCAAGCCCCGGTGCAGGTACTTTTTGGCGATGCTCACCACCAGACGCAGGTTGGCCTTGATCATCTGATCCCTGGCCTGGTTGACCTCGGTTTCGGTGACCTGGATGAGATTGGCCAGTTCCTCCACTTCATTGGCCTCGGGATGGTGCTTCTGAATCTGGATCAGTTTCTGATGGATAACCTTGAAGAGCTTCTCTTTGCTCTGCGCGGTCTTATCCAGAGTTTTGAACCATTCCTGGACCTTCTTTTGGAGATAGCAAATCTCTTCCAAATCGGAGGCCGCCTGGGAAACCAGGTCGAAGATGGCCTCCTGTCCCTCTTTGATGATGCGCCCCAGATGGCGCTCCTCTTCCGGGGAGAGGATGGCATAGCGCAGCATCTCCCGGAAATAGGCGGCCACCAGCCCCTCGTGTTCCGGGATCTCCTCTACCTCCACGTCTTCCAGTTCCTCCTCCAGACCTTCCTCTGCCCCGCCGCCATAAGTGGCCACGTCCAACTGGTCGGTCACTTCCAGCTCTTCGTCGGCCGGACCTTCGTAAGGGCCCCGGAAATCCAGGGAATCGTTATCTTCCCCGGGGACTATGAGGTGAAATTGATCATAGGCGACCAACGGTTCGTTGGCGCCACCCAGATCAAGGAATTTTTTCAGGTAGTCTTTTTCCATGTATTGGTATTCCCGTGGTTGCCCAGCGCCTAAAGGTTAAATGATTTATTTTATCCTTATTCTTAGTTAAAGTCAAGGAAAATTTTAGACTTTCTCCTTTCGCTCACCGGCCATAGGGCACAATTTTTAATTTGCGCACGCATCGTTGATATCGGCTAATCTACCAATTTATTTAAGATAATTATCTATAAAAGGTTGTCAAGGGCCTCAGTGAATTCCTTCCACTTTATTTTTTCCAGGTACCCGGCCTTGACCCGGCCCCGGCCCGGCGGTATGATACCGCCACCCCATAGTTGCGAGGCCCCCAATGCCCCATCACTTTATTGACCAACTGCAGGAAGGCATGGCGGTACACCAATTCTTCCTGGTGCGCCAGGTGGAGAGCCGCACCGATAAAAGCGGCGCCCCTTACCTGTCCCTGGTGCTGGGCGATAGGAGCGGCACCATGGTGGCCCGGGTCTGGAGCAAGACCCTGGCCAAGTGTCCCGGTCCCTTCGCCCCAGGGAATTACGTGGGAGTCCAGGGCCAGGTGGATTCCTACAAGGGCGAGCTCCAGCTCACCGTGCAATACCTCAATACCGTTGCCGCGCTGGCGGCCCTGGGCAAGGACCTCAAGGACTTCGAGCCGGAAATCCTGCACCTGTCCACCCCATATGACCGCCAGCAGTTGTGGCGGGAGTTGCGCCAATTGGCCGAGGCCCATATCCAGCCGCCCCTGGGGCAGTTGGTGCTACGCCTGTTGGACCGCTACCAGGAGCTGTTCCTGGTGTGCCCCGCGGCCCGACTCTATCATCACCCTTATCTGGGGGGGCTGCTGGAGCACACCTGGTTCGTGGCCCGCCATGTCCTGGCCTCCCTGAGCATCTATCCCGACCTCAACCCCAGCCTGGCCCTGGCCGGCGCCATCCTCCACGATCTGGGAAAGGTCAAGGAAATCACCAACCCCGCCGCCCCGGAGTTCACGGTCCCGGGCCAACTCCTGGGCCATATTGTCCTGGGCTGGGAGATGGTGCGGGAGGAAGCCCGGGCCATGAAATTCTCCGACGCCAACCTGCTTATACAGCTAGAACACATCATCCTGGCTCATCACGGCGTCCTGGAATTCGGCTCCCCCATCCCGCCCAAGACCCGGGAGGCCATGCTGGTTTATGCCCTCGATGACCTGGACGCCAAACTCAAGATGATGTCCCAACACCTGGAAAGCGACTGGGGGGAGGGCGATTTTACCGCCTACCACCGGGTCTTGCAGCGGGGACTATATAAAGGCGGAAAAACCAGGGAGACCGGCGGCCAGGGAAAAAATGATTAAGTAATTGACATTTCTGTATCTTATTCTTATTTTAAATCTAAATCGAGCAGGGCCGCGGCGGGTCGGTTTTGGGCTAGGCCCTGCGAAAGTCAACCAGGAGGGCATTTATGTTCAAAAAGATTTTGGTTCCACTGGACGGCTCGGAAATTGCGGCGAAGATTCTTCCCAAGGTAGCGGAGTTTGCCAAGTCCTGTCAGGCCAAAGTGACCCTCCTTCACGTCTGTTATAGTGGGGTGGGGGCCTTATCCGGCGAGGCCTCCCCGGGGGTGATCGAGAACGCCGAGGCCCAGGAACAAAAATTCTGCTCCACCTTTCTGGCCCAGGCCGCCAAGGACCTCCAGAACCAGGGCCTGGAGGTGGATTCGGCTTGCGAGGACGGGGTGCCGGCCCGGGAAATCATCGCCTTCGCCCAGAATAAAGGTTACGACCTCATCGTCCTGGGCACCCACGGGGCCGGGGAAGTGGCCTGGTATATGGGCGGGGTCGCCGACAAGGTGGCCAGCCATGCCACGGTGCCGGTTCTCTTGTTCCGGACCCTGGAAATCAAACCCCCGCTCCTGAAAGAGATTTACTCTGCGGTGCCAGGGGTTGACTTCCCCAAATAATTACGGTTTCCAGTTACCGCCACGGTTCGGGACGCTGAGAAGAAGACCCTCTTGAATAAGCCGGTTTACCGCCTCCCAGAGGGGGGTGCGGCTTATTTCCATGTCCCGCGCCAGTTGTTGGACATTGAGCCTGGCCCCTGGCTGAAAGCTGCAATTGGTGATCCTGTCTCTCAGGATCCGGTAGGCCTGCTCGCTCAATTTTGCTTTCCCCAGTACTGTTTTCATGCTTCCAACATAACTCCGTGGCAAATTTTGTCCACATATTGCATTCTTAATTTTTCATGCCATATGCAGTTTCTGGGAACGCTAGATTGGGCATGGTTAAGTCCCCCTTTGAAAAAGGGGGATTTAAGGGGATTTCAAGAGGTTATATTAAATCCCCCCCTACCCTCCTTTTCCAAAGGGGGGTTAATAACCAGTCATTTTCAATGGATAATCAATTGCGGCACAGACCATCAGGTTGTTAGCCACTCAAGGGTTTGGGCAGGCTCTTTAACGGAGATTCTTAGAGAGCCTCCAGGAGTTCATCTCCGCCTGGCCATGGGGGGGGCAATAAATCGAAGCTTACCAGTACTTTTGGAGTGTTGCTATCCGGCTCGGACCTAAGGTAATCATCTTCCTTCTAAGCCAGGGGGTGGAATATGCTCAGACCTGAAGTATACATTACCCGACTCATTCCCCACGAAGGCCTCGACCTGCTCAAAGAAACCTGTGAGGTTGAGATCAATCCCGAGGACAGGCCGCTTTCCCGCGAGGAATTACTCGCCAAGGTTAAAGACAAGCATGGGGTCATCGGCATGCTGACTGACCGCATCGACGCCGAGTTCTTCGGAGCCGCCAAGGCCCTCCTGGGCTATGCCAACTTTGCCGTGGGCCTTGACAATATTGACGTTACCGAGGCCACGAGACGAAAGATTCCCGTCTCTAATACCCCAGGGGTCCTCACGAAGGCGACGGCTGAAATGGCTTGGGCTCTTCTCTTTGCTGTGGCCAGGCGCATCGTGGAGACGGATCAAATCATGCGTTCAGGGACCTGGCCCGGCTGGGGCCCCCTCCAGTTCATTGGCGCAGATGTGACCGGGAAAACCCTGGGGATCATCGGCAGCGGACGCATCGGCACCGCCATGGGCCTCATGTCCAAAGGCTTTCAGATGCCGGTCCTCTATACCAATGCCTCCGGTAAAGAAAACGAGACTTTGAAAGCGGAACTCGGGGCACAGCGGGTTTCTCTGGACCAGCTTCTGGGGGAGTCGGATTTCATCAGCATCCATACTCCGCTCACCCCCGCCACCCGGCACCTGTTCCAGGCCGAGACCTTTGCCAGGATGAAGCCTGCCGCTATTCTGATCAATACCGCCAGAGGACCTATCATCAAGGAGGATGACCTGGTGGCCGCCTTGGGCTCGCGGACCATCGCCGGCGCCGGCTTGGACGTATACGAGTTCGAGCCCAAAATGGCGGAGGGGCTGGCCGGCCTCGACAACGCCGTGGTGGTCCCTCATATCGGTTCAGCCACCAGCAGCGGTCGCGCCGGGATGTCCCTGCTGGCAGCCAGGAACCTACTGGCCATGCTGCAGGGCGGCAAGCCGGAATCTTGCCTTAATCCTGAAATCTACGCCTAGAATATATTGTTCAGCTGACCAGCAGGCAAATCAAATCCATCACGTTGGTTCGGGTGGGCCCGGTCTTCAACAACTGGCCCAACTGATCGAAGAAGTTATAAGAATCGTTATTCATAAGGTACTCAACCGGATTAATCCCCTTCTGCAAGGCCTCTTTACAGGTGTCCCCATCGGCAAAGGCTCCGGCGGCATCGGTAGGCCCATCGGTGCCATCCGTGCCGGCACTGAGGAGGACGATTCCCGGCCAGTCCTCCAGGGCAATGGCTGCGGCCAGGGCCAGTTCCTGATTCCGGCCCCCTTTTCCCATGCCCCGGATCGTCACGGTGGTTTCCCCTCCAGCCAGGATACAGCCAGGCGGGGAGATGGGATTGCCAGTCTCGATCATCTCTTTACCAATACCCACCAAGGCAAGCGCGATTTCCCGGGCCTCTCCCTGAATGAAGGAAGAGAGGATCAGAGGTTTGTATCCAAGCGCCCTGGCCTCGGCGGCTGCGGCGAAAAGGGCGGCGCGATTGCTCCCCACCACCAGGTTCTGAACTTTTGCAAACACGATGTCGCCGGCTTTGGGCGTGTCCTCGATCAGACCTTGCGCCCCTTTATTAAGCAGGTCGAGCACCGGCTCCGGCAGGCTTTGGGTCAATCCGTAACGCTCAACAATTTTTAGACAATCGGCAAACGTGCTCGGGTCGGGAACTGTGGGGCCGGAGGCGATCACATCCAGTGGATCGCCGATCACATCGGACAAAAACAGCGAAACCACCGTGGCCGGGCAGGCTGCTTTGGCGAATTTGCCCCCTTTGCTGGCAGACAGGTGCTTTCTGATGGCATTGAGTTCATTGATGGTGGCCCCACATTCGAGTAAGAGCTGGGTAGTTTTCTGTTTCTCGCTTAACGACAGAGGAGGAAGGAGCGTCGGAGTAAGGGCGCTCCCACCGCCAGAGAAGGCGCACAAGACCAGATCTTCCTCTGTGCACTCCCTCAACCGGTCCAGAATGAAGCTCGCGGCCTCGAACCCGGCCTGGTCTGGCATGGGATGGCCGGCTTCCATGACCTGAATCTTTTTCAGGGGGAGACCGTGGCCGTATTTGACAATGATCCAACCGGCGGCGAGCCGGTCGCCCAGAATTTCCTCCAAAGCTTTAGCCATAGGCGCGGTACCCTTCCCAGCCCCAGTGACTATAATTCTCCTGAAGCCCTCCAAAGGATACGATCGTTCGCCTACCCGGAGCCGATTGCCAATCCGCTCAACGTGGCGCCTGACCGCTTCCTCGGGGTCAACGGCCTTAAGCCCGGCCATAAAGATTGCTTCAAGTGCTTTCCTGGTATTTTGATCCATGCTCACCAACCTTGAGGCGCAGCGTGCAGATGGAGTAAGGCGCCCGGCGGGATTCCTTTCGGGCCCGGATGTCCGGAGATACAAGAAGCCATATGATCTCAGCGCTTTCCGGCCGCGGCGGCATCGGCAACGGGGAGGGGGATCTTGGATCTGGTGATTACCACCAAAACCGCCCCCAAGGCCATGAACAAGGCGTTGACTAAAAGACCACCGGTATAGCCGTAATGCAAGTCCTTGAGGTAGCCGGTGATGTAAGGACCGACAAATCCGCCGAGATTCCCGATGGAGTTTACCACCGCAATGCCTCCAGCGGCGGCCGTGCCGCTGAGACGCACCGAAGGCAGCGGCCAGAAGGTGGGCATGGCGCAAAAGACGCCCACCGCGACCAGTACGAAGCCCAAGGTGGCCATGGCCTGGTTGACCACCGGAGTGAAATTCCCGGCAAAGCCCTTGTAGGCAGTAGCGGCTGCCAGGGCAAAGCCCAGGGCGCCGGCGAACATCGCCCCCAGGACGTGCCATTCACGCTCCTGGGTACGGTCTGAGTGACGTCCCCAAAAGAACATGGTCAGAACGCCGCACAACGGCGGGATGGCCAGGATCCACTTCAGCGGCCCCGAGGGAATGCCCACCCCCTCCCTACCCAGCATGCTAGGCATCCAAAAGTTCAAGCCATAGAGGCCCACCATCATGCAGAAGTAAACCGCACTCAACGCCATGATGGATGGGTGAACTATGGCGCGCCCGAGTGACATATGAGGCTTGCAATAGTCCTCGACATCAAGCGCTTTTTGGAGCCATCCCTTTTGTTCCGGTTTGAGCCACCTGGCCTCCGCTGGCCGGCTGGTCAGGTAGAACGGCACGATGAGGCCGAGCAAGATCGCAGGGAGTGCTTCTACGATAAACAGCCACTGCCATCCAGCCAGGCCTCCCACCCCGTGGAGCTGCAGCAAATAACCCGAAACCGGCGCGCCGATGATACCGGAGATGGGGATGGCAGCCACAAACAGGGCGGTCATCCGGGCCCGGATGGTGGTGGGGAACCAGTAGGTCAGGTAGAGGATCATGCCGGGGAAAAACCCCGCTTCTGCAACTCCCAGCAGGATCCGAACCGTGATATAGCTCTTTGCGCCCACCACAAAGGCGGTAGCCCCCGCAACGATGCCCCAACTGATCATAATGCGGGCGATCCACTTACGGGCGCCAAAGCGGTTGAGGCAAAGGTTGCTGGGAAGCTCAAAGAAGAAGTAGCCCAGAAAGAAAGCACCCGAACCAAAGCCATAGAGGGTCTTGCTGATGTTGAGAGCCCGGTTCATGTCCGTCGCGGCAAAGCCGACATTGGCGCGGTCGAGGAAGGCAATAAAATAGAGAAGCATCATGAAAGGGATCAATCTCCAAGTGATACGCCGCAGTGTGTCATCTTGGATGTTGCCGGAGTACTGCGCGGTTTCCATTTCTTCCTCCTTGGGAAATGAGCCTCACCAAGCTCGCGGGTGCCTGGCAAATGTTAAGGTTCGGCACGCGTGCCAGAGCTCTCAAGACAAGTCCATCAGCTCTGGGCGCACGCGGTGAGAGAGGATCACCCGGCTCCTTACGGCCTTTCGAGGCCAGGACATTTAGTATAAAAAATTACTATATGAATGTTGCCTACACCCGGTCCAGGCAAATTGCAAGAAAAATTTCCCTTGGCATTTTTGGGGTCTTCTAATCTAGAAGTTCCGGATATCATCTAGGTATGAGAAGCTGGGTAACCCAGACCTGGGGAGAGACTGGGCTGACTTTACTGGCTTCTTGATTATTAGCTTAATTTGCCCATATGGGGAGAAAATCTTCAAATTTTGATGTCGTAATAGGTTTCTGGTCATAGCAGAAAGTGCAGATTTTCAAAGGGGCCGTCTCCTCAAAATAGGCATCTCTGGCAATTGGCCGCCCCATAAGACTCAAATTGGTCTTTGGCAATTGAGTGGAGTTTTAAGGCATTGTCAAATCCCGAGAAGCTATACACGCCGGTCCAAGGGAAAACCTACTCACTGTTTGCTGAGGGCGGCGCCAGCGAACATTACTACGCCGAAATAAAGCGCCTGGCAGATGTTTTCCTCCAGCGCTGTCCCGACCAGAAAAGGCTTTTGAGCCTGATACGGAAAGTGGGAAAGAAGCCCTTTCTTTGGGGATCGAAAACCAC
>Ga0116130_1001567_pt1 | contig 12694 bp, 8 predicted proteins | sample June2015DPH_17_5_FD_89733 | JGI IMG/M metagenome (GOLD analysis project Ga0116130, IMG submission 89733) | Peatland microbial communities from SPRUCE experiment site at the Marcell Experimental Forest, Minnesota, USA - June2015DPH_17_40 | ecosystem: Environmental > Terrestrial > Soil > Wetlands >...
CTACTTTTTCTTCTGGAGTGAAATGCTTCCGTTCCTTCCTCATACGTTCGCTCCGTTATCTTAACGGACGAACGCTTTCTCCATTTCCAACTGAGGCAGGACAGGGTCAGTAGAAGGTCGGGATTGGCCTTGATTTCGGGCCTCACTTTGGCGATCCTCCAACTGGCCTTGGATATCGCTTGAGTAGACCAAACTTTACTGTACCGTGCCCACGACGTTCGCTGCAGGAGGACCCCATCCGACATCAGGCGGTAAGTGACTTCGCGGTACTTTCCCGAATCCCTAATGTGCCGGACATAATCCGCAACAGTTTCGCCATGTACCGAAAGTCTAGCCATAACGATGCCTAACGGCTAAACATCAATTGGCTCGGCGGGAACCGCGAGCTCTCCAGCCGATCGCTCTTCGAGAAGAAGGCGGCGGATCGAACGTAGATCATTCAGGATCCGCTGGCTCTTGCTCATGTGGAACTGGAGTTTTTCCATGTGATACAGAGTGAGCCGCAATGCCTCCTGGCGGCGGGGAAAATTCGAGTCCGATTCGCGCTGGACGTCCGCTTCGATGTCGTGCTTGGCCTCAACGATCGCCTCGTTCAACAATCCGACGAACTCCTGGGCACTCTCGATTGTGTCAAAGTGATTTCGATTCCGTGATTCATGGCGGTTCTCCTTCGGAGTCGAGCAACGAGGCGATGTCCTTAGGACTTACGCCGACCCGTTGCGGAACCCGCACAACCTTCGCGACGACTTGCTCTAAAAGGCGACTCTGCTCCAACTCCTCATCATTTTGGGTAATTGATCGCGACGGCTGTGCAAAGACTCCATGATTCATCCTCGGTTTCCGGATTGGTGCACTATCTCAAAAGCCGAGCACATCTCGCAGTGACGCGCATCACATCGTTTCTTGCCGCGCCGTTTTCTGTTGAGGTCTGCTAGTTCAATGCGACGGTATTTAGCTTCTGCAGTGGCGCATTGCTCTTTCTGAGGAAAGGCAATTGAATCTTTTCCCGCCGAGCCAACATCCCAAGAGGAAACAGACTGGCAAGGAGGAAGAAGACCATGCTTAAGCACACGGCTATATTCGCGGTAGCTGTAATTCTCGCCCTGGTTGTTCTGGGCCTAGATCTTCCCAACAAACCTGTTCCCATGACCGGGTCCTGGCAGGTGGACACTCGTCATTCCGATGCGAAACTTGTCGTGGACGCGACGACGGATTATGGGAAAACGAAAATGAACGTAACCCTAGGCTATGCCAGAGTGAACGGAAAAGTGACATTGGACGGCGTCGATCCCGCAAAGTCCAGTGTCGAGTTTAGATTCTACCCGGCCACATCTATGACGCCTGCCATTGATGAAGATGGGCAGTTCCTGAGCCATTGGCTCGAGAACATCTCCAACAACACCCTAGTGTGTTTCCACTCCAAGCGGGTCGTGCGTACGCCTGACGGCCGGCTGCAAGCCACGGGCGAGCTGGCCGTCACGCGGGTGGACCGCAACGTCGAGGCGACCCCGAGTGAAGCATATGCGGGGCCCGTGTATGGTCCTCCAATGATCCACCGCGTTTCGCGCGAAGCCACTTTCGTTTTTGACCTCCGGGACTCCAATGGGAGCGGGCCGAAAGAGGGCGCTATCCAGGCGGCGGGCTCCACGAAGATTGTCCGCGAGGATTTTCCCCAGTTGATGAAGACTGTGGTGAATACCTACTGGCCAGCCGTAGTTCAAGAGGAAAACTGTCAAGTGCCGGACGCGAATGAAGCCTATAGCGGTTCTCAATGCACGGGAACATACCTGGCAACTGCTGGGCTTCCTGCAGAGCCTCACGCAGCCAACGGCGAGGACGTCGGTGTGCTGCAGAATTTCAATGCCATCGTCGGGGAACATCTGACGATTCTCGCTCACATGCGATTGACACCGAAGGGTTCTGGAGAAAGAGCGTCAGCGGGAAACTAGGCGGAGCAACAATGGCCAGCCAGATCAAACTTTGAAAGCCGCCTCACCAGACCGACCTCGTCTTTACCCGCTATGGAGGCGAGAGCGCTCGGCTGGGATTGTTGGCTACAGCAGCTAAGAGCAAGAGGAGAAAAAACAGTGGTAGGCCTGTGAAAGATAAGGCACCAAAAGCTAGGTCGGCGAGATCACGGAAAAGCGCGACGTCAAGTCCGAAGCGCTCAGGCAAAGGTAGCAAGCCCCACAAGTTCTGCTGAAACAACGGCCGACCGGAAAGCAGACCAGCCGGCCCGAAAGGAGGCTACAGGAACAATGTGAAAATTCTAGTCAGGGCGATAAGATCGTCGTTATCGAGGTGCCGATGATATCGGCCCAAATGCCGGCTGTTCCTAGCGTGGAGGCCTCATGAACCTCCGCGCTGCGTGAATTATAGCGTATTTGCCCTAGCCTAGCGCGCTGGCGCTGCCTGTTGGGCCATTGCCTTTTTCTATGTTTGAGTTCAGAACTCACTCCTCAGTTCCGAATTTCTTCAAGTCTTCGGGTCCATCCGCCAGCGCCACTGCCTCTTTGCCCTGGACCATTTCCCGGACCTTTTCCACCACGTCAGGATTGGCCAAGGTCGTGATATCTCCAGTGCTCATGTTGTTGGAGAGGGCTGCGAGAACACGGCGCATCAGTTTGCCGGATCGTGTTTTTGGCATGTCCGGAACGATGAGGATCCGGCGCGGGCGGGCAATTTTTCCGATCATGGTCTCAATGGCCTTGTTGACCTTGTCGATAATCGCCTGACTGGCCTGCAGGCCCGGTTGCAGGGCAATGTAGACTTCGGGCACGCGGCCTTTGATTTCATCTACTACCGGCACCACCGCCGCTTCCGCCACTTCCGGGACCGTGAGGCAGGCAGACTCGATCTCCTTTGTCCCCAGGCGGTGACCAGCCACGTTGATGACGTCATCGACGCGCCCCAGTATGCGGAAATAGCCGTCCACGGCCAGCACCGCTCCGTCGGCCGCAAAATATGGCCAATCGTGCCAGTCCTTGCTGTTGGCATCCTTGCAATACTTCCGGTAGTACTGGGTGACGAAGCGCTCGCGATCACCCCAGATGGTCTGCATGATTCCGGGCCATGGATTACGGATGCAGATGTTGCCTGCCTTCCCCGAACCCGCCAGAACGGGCTCGTTGTTTTCGTCATAAATCATGGGATAGATGCCGGGCATTCCTGGACCCGCACTGCCCGGCTTCATGGGATCGATCGCCGGCTTGGTGCTGCATAAGAATCCACCATTTTCCGTTTGCCACCATGTATCGACGATTACTGCCTCACGTTTGCCCACAACGTCGTGATACCAGCGCCAAACCTCAGGCTCGATAGGCTCTCCGACGGTGGTCATGTGCTTGAAGTGATAGTTGTACTTGGTGGGCTCATCGGGACCGGACTTGCGCAACATACGAATGGCCGTTGGCGAAGTGTGGAAGATGTTGACATCCAGGCGCTCGGCGATTCTCCATACTCTGCCGGCGTCGGGGAAAGTAGGTACGCCTTCGTAAAGCACGCTGGTGGCCGCCAACGCCAGCGGACCGTAAACAATATAGGAGTGACCCGTGATCCAGCCGATGTCGGCCATGCACCAGTAAACATCCTCGGGATGAATGTCCTGGATGTATTTCGAGGTTCCAGCTACATAAGAGAGATAGCCGCCAGTGCGGTGTTGACAGCCTTTGGGTTTTCCGGTGCTGCCGCTGGTGTACATGAGAAAGAGCGGCGCTTCCGCATCCATGGGAACGGGAGGCACTAGTTGGCCCGCGAAATTGGGGAGCACTTCGTCAACAAAGGCATCGCGTCCTTTGACAAACGGCGAAGCGGACGCATTCTTTCCCGGGTGTCGCCTCCACACCAGGACCTTATCCACCACCTGACCTTCCTTCTTGGCTACGTCCACCGCGATGTCGGCGCCCGCTTTATGGTCGATCATCTTGCCATTACGATAGTAGCCATCCATGGTGATCAGGACGCGGCTGCCGGAATCGGCTGCGCGCATACCGCACGCCTCTCCGCTAAAGCCGCCAAACACCACCGAGTGAATCACTCCCAAACGAGCACACGCCAGCATGGTGACCGGTAACTCAGGGACCATCGGCATGTGAATGGTGACGCGGTCTCCGCTCTTCAGGCCGCAGAAGTCGCGCAGCAGTGCGGCGAATTCATTCACCCTGACGTAGAGTTCGCGGTAGGTAACGGACACCGGCGATTCGTTTTCAGGTTCGGGGACAAAGATCAGCGCCGCCTTGTTTTTGTACTTGGCGAGGTGCCGGTCAACACAGTTGTAGGAGGCGTTGATCTTGCCGCCCACGAACCATTTCCAAAACGGAGGATCGCTGGTGTCCAGGGTCTTGTCCCAATACTTGTCCCAAGTCAACAGGTCAGCATACTCCCGGAAGCATTCCGGGAAATTTTCCTCGCTGAAGCGTTCCATAACACTGGGATCGCTTAGGTTCGCCTGGCCAACGAATTTGGGGGAAGGATAATAGTATTCTTCCTCCCGCCAATGAACTGCGATCTGAGCTTCGCTGGTCTCGCTCACTGCCTGCTTCTTCTGAGGAATCTGAGCCATGTCGGCCGCTCCTTTTGATTGCTGAATTTTGCGATACAACTCCGGCATTATTTGTCCAATGCTTACCCCGGCTTGAAAGGAACAACCTCGCGCTCCGATCAAAGCTTAAATCGTGGAACATCTGTACATCAACTGCAGCGAAGTCTGCAAACTAGGCGACCGCCAGCACCTTCTTTGCAACCGACTCCTTTTGCGGAATGACGGGGCGTTTGGCTGCTAATTCGAACATCAGGGCCACGGCCGCCAAGGCCGCCGCCGCGTAGAACGCCATCTGGTAGTTCTTGTACTTGTCGAATAGCACGCCGGCGATCCGGGGACCGATGATACCCGCCACGCCCCAGGCAGTGAATAGCATGCCGTAGTTAATGCCTGCGTTCTTCGTCCCCCAGAAATCCGCCGCCGTCGCGCCATTTACCGAAAGCTGTGTTCCATAGCACCAGTACACGACGAAGACGGTTGCGTATAGCAATGCCACATTGCCACCGACGTGGTAAAGAATTGGCATGGAAATCATAGAGATGGCGATCATGAGTCGCAAGGTGTTCAGCCGGCCGAGTGTATCCGACATCCAACCAGACAAGATGCGACCCGAGGCGTTGCCAACCGCACCGACAACCAAGCTCATCGTAATCAGCGCCGCGCCGGGAATACCCACGCTCTTCGCAAACGGAACCAACTGGCTAATCACCATCAGTCCAGCCGACGTGCCGAGCGCGTAGGCAACCCACATCAGGTAGAACGCGGGCGTGTGCAGTACCTCGCCCGGACTGAAATCATAGGTGGTGGCGGAAGCCTTGGCGGCGGGTACAGGTGTCCAGTTGGGGGGCTTATATCCAACGGGCGGATTACGCAGCAGGAACGCACCGAAAACCGTCATAACCAGGAAAATGGCTCCCAGAATCATAAACGTCGTGTGCACTCCAAAGGCAGGAATCAGCTTGAGGTTGGCCAACGGCCCGAACAGCGCCGAGCCCGCTCCGTAGCCGCCTACCGCCAGTCCAATGGCTAAGCCACGTTTGTCGGGAAACCATTTGGCCATTACCGGGATGGGCGTGGAGTAGCCAAATCCGTTTCCTAACCCCCCAATCACGCCGAAGCAGACATACAGGTAATTCAGACTGTGGGTGAAGGCACACAAGAAGAAACCCAGGCTCACCAATATGCCGCCGGTCAGGGAAACCCACAACGGGCCATACTTGTCTTGCAGGCGCCCCGCCGCGACAAATGTTAGCGCGAAGACGACGACCGCGATGGTGAATACGTTGGACGTCTCGGCCCGTTTCCAACCGAATTCTTTCTCCAGCGGGGCCACGAACACGCTCCAGGCATAGAGAGTGCCCAGTGCAACGTTCATGGAGAGTCCACCGACCACACGCCACCAGCGATTAATTCCGCTGGTATCCGGAGTAGATTCATTGCTTGCTATAGCCACTGTTTTTCTCCTTTTCCGGCCGCGAAATGAGAACCCGGAGCTCGGCCCTTCCTGCAATCACGACTCCCGTTCCTACGAAGCAAAAATGGAGCCGAATTCGGTACGATTTGGCGCGTTATTTCCAACCATGACGGGCGAAGTCGTGACGGCGAGGACGAGAAGGCGTTAAGGAGAACTGCTTCATCGTCGACATGGACGGACGCTCCTGTTTTCCGGCTTCGAGCGCAGCCGGGCACATGGAGCGCAACCGTACTGTAGAACGTCAAATGCCGCTGTGATACGGATCACTGGTGTCAGTGATTAGACACAAAAGATGTGCCGAATTGGGATCTGGCGCTTGCCCGTTGCCTGGCTGGCGGCATCATTCTAGCGTCTGAAGACACACCGCGTTGTGATCTCGGTCACTGCGAGGGTCTGATCTGCGGAGCAAAATCCACGCCAGTCTGCTAGCGATCGCGCTCTCTCCGGAGGTTCGCATGAGTGTTCTAAGCGTCGAAAAACGAGAAAACATCTCCAACCTTCTAGCCCTGGACGGGGAATACGCGGCGCCGAGCATTGTGGCCAGCAACGTCATCCAGAAGAATTGGCTGAGGGAGTGTGCGCGAGCGCAGAAATATCCCGAAGTGTTTTGGGCTGACTACGCCAGCCGGTTTGAGTGGTCCTGCAAGTGGAACCGCGTCCTGGAGTGGGATGGTGTCCATCATAAGTGGTTCACCGGCGCTAAGACCAATATCACCATCAACGCGCTCGACCGGCATGCGAATTCGGACCGGCGCAATCGCGCAGCTTTTATTTGGCTCGGCGAAGACGGCAGCGAGAGGATCGTCACCTATGGGCAGCTCCACCGCATGGTCTGCCGCTTCGCCAACGGCTTGAAGTCGCTGGGCGTCGGGAAAGGGGACCGCGTGGTCATTTATATGCCGTTGACCATCGAAGGCGCGGTCGCCATGCTGGCATGCGCTCGGATCGGGGCCATTCATTCGGTGGTCTATGCAGGTTTGGGGCACACTGCTCTGCAAGACCGGATTGTCGATGCCCAGGCGAAGGTCGTGATTGTCGGAGATGTCGGATTCCGGCGGGGAAAGACGGTGGCGCTCAAGGCCATCGTCGACGAGGCGGTAGAGAAATTGGAGTTCGTGGAGAAGGTTGTGGTGTATTCGCGAGCTGGGGCTAAGCTCTCGCCTCCTCGGGAAATCGACTTCGACCAGCTGCTGAAGTTTTCTCCGGACTGCCCCGCTGAGGAAATGGATGCGGAGGATCCGCTCTTCTTGCTCTATACCTCTGGTTCGACGGGCAAGCCCAAAGGCGTGGTACACGTGCATGGCGGTTATATGGTGGGGACGACCTACCATCTAGAGAACTACTACGATGTGGGCGACCGCGATATTTTCTGGTGTACGTCAGATATCGGCTGGGTTGTGGGACATTCCTATATCGTCTATGCGCCACTATGTGCTGGAGTTACGACGCTGTTCCGCGAAGGAGCCATCGATTATCCGAATCCGGGGACTGCATGGGAAATCGTGGAGCGCTACGCTGTCACCAAGATGTTCACCGCGCCCACGGCTCTCAGGATGTTCATGCGCTATGGCGAAAGTTATCCGGCGGCGCATGACTTGACCACCTTGCGCGTGATCGCGTGCGCGGGAGAACCGCTGAATCCTGAGGCCTGGCGCTGGGCGCAGACGCATCTAGCCGGCGACGGAAAGTGGGGATACGTCATCGACAACTGGTGGCAAACCGAGTTGGGCGGGCCGACTCTCGGGACGCCGCCATCGATGGCAATGCGTCCGGGAAAAGTTGGTGTGACCATGCCCGGGGCCGAGGCTGATGTTTTGGATGAGAGTGGCAAGTCAGCGCCTCCGGGAGTTGGAGGGCGTCTGGTGCTCAAGCGGCCGTTTCCACATATGCTGCGCACCGTATGGCGCGATCCAGCCCGCTACGAGCGCGATTGGCAGGTGATTCCCGGTTGCTATGTTACCGGCGACGTCGCCATGAAAGATAAAGACGGTTACATCGCCGTGCTAGGTCGCTACGATGACGTGCTCAATGTGGCCGGACACCGCATCGGCACAGCCGAGGTGGAAAGCGCGCTGGTCTCGCATCCCGCGGTCGCCGAGGCTGCGGCTATCGGCGTCCCCGACGTGATGAAGGGGGAGACCATCAAAGTGTTCGTGCAGGTTCGTGGCGATCAGGTGGCTTCCGACGCTCTGGCCGCGGCGTTGATCGAACACGTGCGGAGAGAACTGGGCCCGATCGCAACTCCTTCATCGCTGGAATTTGTGGCTTCGTTACCCAAGACCAGATCAGGGAAAATTCTGCGCCGCTTTTTGAAGGCGAGGGAAGCAGGCGTGGACGCGGGCGACGTCTCTACGATGGAGGGTTAGCTGCTGGCCACTAGCTTTCGTCTCCTTACTTTTTGGGACTTTCCGGGGTGGGCCGACGGTCTCAGGGGTTGAGGCCGGCACCGATTTTGGATACTTTACGCGGCGCCGGCGGGCCGCTCTCTTCCACGTCACCGTCGTGATTCCCCACTTTCCAGCCTCCTCTAGAAGCTGTGCTGGACTATCCTTTGGGGCTAGAATTGCTCGCGTAGCTGTAAGGGAGAGCCATGCACTTTGAACAGTTTTATCTGGGTTGTCTGGCGCACGCGTCTTACATGCTGGCATCTGACGGTGAGGCAGTCGTGGTCGACCCGCAGCGCGATGTAGAGATTTATCTGCAGGCCGCTGGGGCGAATAAGGCTTCCATCAGGCACATTTTCGAGACTCACCTGCATGCCGACTTCGTTTCCGGCCACCGAGAGCTGGCGGCTAGGACCGGCGCGAAGATCTATATCGGAGCCCGGGCAGAGGCTCAGTTTCCCCACGTCGCCGTACGGGACGGATTCGCTCTGCAAGTCGGGCGAATCTCCATCAACGCTCTCGAAACTCCTGGACACACGCCAGAGAGCATCTGCCTGGTAATTACGGATCAAGAAAAACTCGCCGAGCCCTGGGCGGTTCTCACTGGCGACACGCTGTTTCTCGGAGATGTGGGACGTCCCGACCTCTCCAAGCAATACAGCCCCGCGCAATTGGCAGGAATGCTTTATGACAGCGTGCACAACAAACTTCTCAAGCTGGCGGACAATGTCCTGGTGTATCCAGCGCACGGGGCGGGTTCTTTGTGTGGGCGAAACATGCGCGCCGAGAGGGTGTCCACTATCGGCACGGAACGACTGACAAATTATGCCTTGCAGATCAAGAGCAGGGAAGAGTTCGTGGAACAGTTGACTAGCAACTTGCCGGCTCGTCCTGAATATTTTTTGCAGGATGCTGAGATCAATCGCACGGGAGCGGCGGCGCTCTCGGATCTGCCGCAGTTGTCCTCAGTCGAACCAGCGGAATTGAAAACACTGCTGGCGGAGGGTGGAATGGCGCTGGATGTTCGTCCCGGTGAGCTGTTCGCGGCGGGGCACGTGCCGGGATCCGTGAATATTGCATTGTCGGGACAATTTGCGTCGTGGGCAGGCGCCCTTCTGGGTTTGTCAGCCCGTCCAGTCTTGATCGCGGAGTCGCCAGAGAAAGTGTCGGAAGCACGAATGAGGTTGGCGCGCATCGGCCTGGAGGACGCGCGGGGATATCTGAAAGGTGGTGTCTCGGCGTGGAGCGAAGCTGGACTGCCATTGCCGGTACTTCCGCAGATCAGCGTGGATGCGCTTGCGGAGCAGTTGCGAGGCGGCGTGTTGCAAGTGCTGGACGTCCGGCGCGAGCAGGAGTGGGAGGCTGGGCACATCCAAGGCGCCTCGTGGTGGCCGCTGGATAATTTCAAGGTGGCGCCTCCGGAAGTCGATCGCGACGTTGCGATCGCGGTGCACTGCCAGGGAGGCTACCGCAGCATGATCGCGTGCAGTCTACTGCAGCGGGCTGGGTTTCCCAACGTGGTGAATGTCGTCGGAGGGTTCGAGGCCTGGCAAGGTGCGAAACTTCCAAGTGTTGCCGAGAAGCCGGTCGTTGTCTAGCCGGCCGAAGTGCTTCCTGGGCAACTCACTCTATCCTTACCGCAGTGTAGACTTTCTACAAAGATTCTCCGAGCGAAGAAGCAATGAAAATCTCCAAACTGGCAAAGTCCTACCGCATTAATGATGGCAAACACTTCCAGCTAAAAGACTACGATCCGGCCGATACCGGACACTGGCGCTCCGTTGATCAGGCCAAAGAACAACTGCAAAAAGACATTGCGCGCATGGAGGATTTGCAGGACAAGCTTTACGCGCAGGATCGCTGGGCCGTGTTGCTGATCTTTCAGGCGATGGATGCGGCCGGTAAAGACGGCACGATCAAGCATGTCATGTCCGGGGTGAATCCCGAGGGATGCCAGGTCACTTCATTCAAGACGCCATCCGATACCGAACTGCAGCATGATTTTCTGTGGCGCACGAATGAACATCTACCGGAGCGCGGGCACATCGGGATTTTCAACCGCTCTTATTACGAGGAAGTGCTGGTGGTGCGAGTGCATCCTCCCCTAATCGAAAACCAGAAGGTTCCACCGTCCTTGGTCACGAAGGACATCTGGAAAGAACGGTTTGAGGACATTCATTGTTTTGAGCAGCACATGACAAGGAACGGCACGGTCATTCGCAAGTTCTTTCTTCATCTTTCCAAAAAAGAGCAGAAGAAAAGATTTCTGGCGCGACTGGATGATCCTGACAAAAACTGGAAGTTCTCCGAAGCGGATATTCGCGAGCGCGATTATTGGGATGATTATCAGGACGCGTACGAGGACATGATCCGCCACACCACGAGCCAACATGCCCCGTGGTATGTGGTTCCCGCGGACAATAAGTGGTTTACCCATCTGGTGGTCGCGGCAGCGATCGTGGAAACGCTGGAAGACCTTAATCTTTCCTATCCCGAAGTTGACGCGCAGAAGCGCAAGGAAGTTCAGGCAGCTCGGAAATTGCTCCTGAAAAAATGAGAGCTGCAATCTGCGCGGGAGAAGCGCTTTGCAACCGCCTCTTGCGCGGCATTACCATAGCAACCATCCGTACTAAGGTTCATTCTCCAGGGGAGATATCCGAACATGGCTGGTCAAGACACGTTTTGCGGGAGCAAGTTTGCGAAAATTTCGATCATCTGGTTACTGTTAATTGTGGTATTCGTCGTGCTCGGGACGCGCGGCATGGCTTTCGCGCAAACAAAGCCCGAGCGTCAATCGAAGGCCGCCAAGCCGACACAGCCGGCGTCACCATCCACCACAAACGCCTCCGGCCAGAGCGCCCCAGCTGCAAGCGATTCTGTTAAGCCGGAAGAAAAGCTTTTCAAAGGGATGAAGTATCGCATGATCGGTCCTTTCCGCGGCGGGCGCTCGCTGACCGCGGCTGGAATTCCCGGTGATCCCACGACTTACTATTTCGGTGCGACGGGCGGCGGGGTTTGGAAGTCGACGGATGGGGCAATGACTTGGTCGCCGGTCTTCGATAAAGAGGGAAGTGGTTCTATCGGCAGCCTGGCGGTCGCCAATTCCGATCACAACACAATTTATGTCGGCACCGGCGAAGCCTGCATCCGGGGGAACATTTCTCACGGCGATGGAGTCTACAAATCGCTTGATGGCGGAAAGACGTGGAAGAACATTGGTCTGCACGACAGCCGGGCCATCGGCAAAGTCGTCATCAATCCAAATAATCCTGACATTGTTTTCGTGGCGGCGCTTGGTCACCCATACGGGACGAACACGGAACGCGGTATTTTCCGCACGACGGATGGCGGAAAGACCTGGGACAAGGTTCTCTACAAGGATGAGAACACTGGAGGAATCGACGTAGCCTTCGATCCTCACAACCCCAACATTTTATTTGCCGCGCTCTGGCAGGCGCGCCGCACGTCGTGGAGCATGACCAGTGGCGGTCCGGGAAGCGGACTCTACCGCTCGAACGACGGGGGCACGACCTGGAAACGGTTGGAAGAGCATGGACTGCCGAAAGGGCCATATGGGCGTATCGGGATCGCCGTCGCCGCCAACTCTGACCGCGTTTACGCCCTTATCGAGGCGCACGATCCCAATGGTGGCCTTTTTCGCTCCGACGATGGAGGGGAAAATTGGGACTTCGTCAATCCCAGCCACAGCTTGTGGCAGCGTCCCTGGTATTACATGCACATCATCGCCGATCCGAGAGATGAAAACGTGGTCTACATCATGGACGTGGAAGCGTACAAGTCCACGGACGGCGGCCATCTGTTCAACCGAATCAGGGTTCCACACGGCGACAATCACGGACTGTGGATTGATCCCAGAGATACGGGGCGCATGATCGCGGCCAATGATGGTGGGGTCACTGTAACTCTGGATGGCGGCAAGAACTGGACGCTCGAAGACAATCAACCGACCGCGCAGTTCTACCACGTGATCACGGACCCGGCGACGCCGTATCGTGTCTACGGTTCGCAGCAGGATAGCGGAACCGTGGCCATCGCCAGCCGCAGCGATGACGGCTCCATCGATCGCTCCGACTGGTACGACGTGGGCGGAGGTGAGGCTGGCTATATTGCACCTTATCCACCCGACCCGAACATCGTCTACGCCGCTGACTATCAGGGGACCATCACACGCTATGACCGGCACATTGGGCAGGTGAAATCCATCACGGAGCAGCCCGAACTCTCCGATGCTCACGGAGCCGCCAATCTGGAACACAGGTTCCAGTGGACCGCTCC
>Ga0116130_1001570_pt1 | contig 12681 bp, 13 predicted proteins | sample June2015DPH_17_5_FD_89733 | JGI IMG/M metagenome (GOLD analysis project Ga0116130, IMG submission 89733) | Peatland microbial communities from SPRUCE experiment site at the Marcell Experimental Forest, Minnesota, USA - June2015DPH_17_40 | ecosystem: Environmental > Terrestrial > Soil > Wetlands...
CGCAAGGGTGAAATAACACTCGCCGCGAGGCGGGACCTGAAAGAAGCGTGGAGCAAAGACGCGAGCCGATGAACAAGAACCGGATATGAGGCCTACGGTGGCGGGGGAGCGAGCAAATGATCGCGAAGCCCATTATCCATCAAGCTCACTGGTGGTAAATCCGGCGGTTGTGCGTCGAAAGCGGTTGAACTTACCTTGGGAGATCTGCGGCATGTCACGGAATCGTGACTGAGGGTGAAGCGATTGATCCTGACCGTGTCGTAGAAGTCAGCAGAGGGCAAAGTAGGTCATGCAGTCGGCGAGGCTATTGAGGCACTCCAAATGCCTTACTTTGCCCAGCTCGGACTCCCGCCTATGGTCGTGCGGTCGGCTTAATCCGCCGAACCGCCGGATGCGGACCCGCATGTCCGGTGGTGTGGCAGGGGAGGCGGGGCGACCCGTCCCCCTATGCCGATTCCGAATAGTGCTAAATAAAGAAGTTTTCAACACAACCGTGGAAAATACTGTGGAAAAGCACAGACCTATCTTCGTAAGTGATTCAACAAGCGACGGTTCAGCATTTTGCACCGGAGCGAGTGCTGGCACTTTCGGGGTACAACTACTAGGCCATGCCACGGTGATAATCACTTCTACTACGGGTCGAATGTGAAACTGAGACTCGACAAACTTCTCGTTGACCGGGGAATTGTCGCCTCTCGCGAACGCGCACAGGCATTGATTATCGCGGGAAAGGTATTGGTCAACGAGCAGAAGCTCGACAAAGCGGGTGCGCAAGTTGTAAACGACGCTGCGGTGCGTCTGCTCGGCGAAGATCTCAAGTATGTCAGCCGCGGTGGCCTTAAGCTTGAGCGTGCTCTGGAACATTGGAAAATCGACCTGAACGGCAAGATTTGTCTCGATGTTGGCGCTTCAACCGGCGGCTTTACCGATTGCCTGCTGCAGCACGGAGCCAGTCGCGTGATTGCCATCGATACCGGCTACGGCCAGATGGATTTCAGACTCCGGCAAGATCCCCGTGTTCGACTTCTGGAAAAGACCAATGCGCGATATGTGACCGCCGAGACTATCGGTGAAACGGTGGATCTAATCGTGGTCGATGTAGCGTTTATTTCCGCGACCTTGGTCCTACCTCCGGTAGTGGACGCGGTCTTTGCGACGTCCGCAGCTGAACGTCGCGGCAGAGAGATGATCGTTCTCGTCAAACCTGAATTCGAGGCGGGAAGGGAATTTGTTGGCAAGGGTGGTATTGTGCGTGACGAGGCTGCTCAACTCGCCTCCGTCGAGAAAGTTAAGGCAACTCTCATTGATCTGGGCTGTTCTGGACTCGACGTGATCGATTCGCCCATACTCGGCAGGGAAGGGAACCGAGAATTCCTGGTCCACGGAGTGTTTTAGTTCTCCGCTTGCTTCCGAACGAGCCCCGGTGAAGATTTTTCAGCCGGATTCTGTACAATCTTTCTTTCTCTCTTTGATCATGGCAACTTCGCCCTCATCGTCCCCGTCGAAGGTCGCGGCCATTATTTCTCGTTCGGCCCGGCACGAAGTAGCTGACACTGTTCCCGGACTCCTTGAATGGCTTCACGCGCATGGCTACAGCGTCATCGTGGATCCAGAGACCGCTAAATACTCCAACGGCGAAGAAGAAGTGGCGCGCTCGGAAATGTCATCGCGACCCCTGGACCTGGTTGTGGTCTTGGGCGGCGATGGCACTTTTCTCTCGGCGGCTCGGGCTACAGCCGCAATTGACGTCCCGCTGCTTGGCGTGAACCTTGGTTCGCTGGGCTTCCTTACGGATGTGCCGCTTTCCTCGCTGTTTCCCATGCTCGAGAAGATTGCGCAAGGACGTGCCGCCGTGGAGCAGCGTTCGTTGATGCAGTGCGATTTGCTTCGCCGCGAAAAGACCCTGGGCAGCTACCTGGTTTTCAACGACGCCGTGGTCAACAAGACCGCCCTGGCCCGGCTCAACAACTACGACCTTTTCATCGACACGGTGTTCGTCTCCAGCTACCGGGCCGACGGTATGATTGTGGCCACTCCCACGGGATCGACCGCTTACTCGCTCTCTGCGGGTGGCCCTGTCTTGATGCCGACCGTCAATGCGTTCGTGATCACGCCGGTGGCGCCCCACTCGCTCACGCACCGGCCGCTGGTCGTGCCGGATTCGGCGGTGGTAGAAATTTTGCTGCGCAGCGACGAGGAGGTAGCGTACCTCAGCCTGGATGGACAACCTGGGCTAGATCTATGCGATGGTGACCGGGTTCGATGCCGCCGGTCCGAACACAGCGTTAGCCTGTTTCGCACCGATCATGATTTTTTCCATGTGCTGCGTACGAAGCTCAAATGGGGAGAACGATGAGCTTAGTTCGCGGGAAAGTTGTCGAAATTACAACTCCGCGGAATATAGCTCGCGCACGCTTTCGCGGCGTCGAATGACCTTCGCCGATTTTCCACGAACCAGAATTTCCGCTACCCGCGGACGCGTGTTGTAGTTGGACGCGAGCACCATCCCGTACGCTCCGGCGTCAAGAATCGCAAGCAAGTCACCTTCGTCCACTTGTGGCAGCTCCCGGTCGCGAGCGAAGAAGTCTCCGGACTCGCACACCGGACCGACTACATCGACAGTCTCCTTCTTGGTCGACGATTTCTGGGATTGAACCACAGGAACGATCTCATGGTATGCCCCATAGAGCGCTGGCCGAATGAGATCGTTCATGGCCGCATCCACCACCAGGAACCGCTTGCCGTCATTTTCCTTTCTGTAGCGGACCGCAGTGAGCAACGCACCCGCCGGACCTACGATCGAGCGTCCCGGCTCGAGCAACAGATGTACCTTTAAGCCTCGCAAAGGATTGGTTACGGCTTCCGCATAACGCGCAGAACACTCGTCAAACTCCAAATTCGGCGCCTGATATTCGATGCCAAGGCCTCCGCCGATATCGACGAAGTTGATGGTGTGACCATCCGCGCGCAATTCTGAAACAAGATCAACCACTCGATCGACAGCTTCCGCGAAGGGCGCAACGTCGGTAATTTGCGAGCCAATGTGAACACTGACGCCCGCAACTTGCAGGGATCTCGCCCCGGAGGCTTTGGCGTAGAGTTCGCGGGCGCTCCGGATGGGCACTCCAAACTTGTGCTTGCGCAAGCCCGTCGAAATATACGGATGCGTGTCGGCAGCCACATCTGGGTTCACTCGCAAAGCCACTCGCGCGACCGTACGACACTGCGTGGCACGTTCCGCCAATGCCCACAATTCCGATTCACTTTCGATGTTGAAAAGCAGGATGCCCGCCTTCAGCGCTGCGGTCATCTCCTCGGGAGATTTTCCCACGCCGGAGAAAACGACTTTCTTGGCCGCCCGGCGATCGGCTGCCAGGACCCGTTCCAGTTCTCCACCGGAAACCACATCGAAGCCGCATCCTTCACGCGCGAGCAATCGCAGGATGCTCAAATTGGAATTCGACTTTACGGAGTAGCAGATCGTGTGAGGAAAACGACGAAAAGAATGTTCAAACGCGCTCAGTCGCTTGTGGATCGCCGTAGCCGAGTAGATGTATAGGGGTGTTCCGTAGCGCTCTGCGAGTTTCGTAAGCGGAACGTCCTCGCAATACAGAGTGAAGGCTCGGGCGCGGCGGAACAGACCTGTGTGACTCTCGCGGAAAATGAATCCCGGTGGCCGCTCCCCGTCAGTCACGCTGCGGCGCTTCATTTTCGTTTTGTGGAGCTCGCAGCCGGATTATCCTTGACCTTGATAGCCACTACAGTCTGGTCGTCGAAGGTCTCGACGCCCGCAGAGTGTTCCGCCACGGCTTTGAATAAAATATCAACCACGCAGTCTGCCGAGCTGCCCCCGCACTCCGTGATAAGTTTTTCCACGCGTCCGCGACCAAAGAGTTCGCCACGGCGATTACGCGCGTCCAGAATGCCATCGCTAAAGAAAACAAATACATCCCCAGGTTTCATTTTGAATCGGAATTCATCGTAATTCGCATCATCGAAGAGTCCCAGCGGCAAGCCCGTAGCCTCGATTACATGGTTCTTTCCAGCACGCACGTGAATCGGGCGCGGCAGCCCGGAATTGGCCACATCGAGGGTTCGATGTTCATCATCCCAGACCGCATAGATGAGCGAGACGAACTGCGCTTCAATGCGGCGCTCTGCCAGGGACAGGTTGACCGCCCTGAGCATTTCAGCGGGGCCAGGCTCAATGGGCGCGTGGGAGCGGAGAATCCCGCTTACCAGCGCAGCATAAATCGCGGCGGGCGCTCCCTTGCCGCTTACGTCGCCAATGGCAATCCCCAGCCTTGAAAGCGAGTAAGGGATAAAGTCATACAAATCGCCGCCAATGGCGCGGGCGGGAACAAACTTCGCGGCCAGTTCCAGGTTCGCCAACTTGGGAAGGGTTTGCGGCAGTAACCGCATTTGCAATTCTCGAGCCAGCGCCAAATCGCGCTCGAGCCGACGTTCCTGCCGTGCGATCTCCTCATAGAGGCGCGCGTTCTCAATTGCGATGGCGACCTGGGCCGCCAGTGTCATCATGGTGCGGCGGTGGTCGTCGGTGAAGAAGCCACGGCGCGTGTGCTCTAGGTCCAGCACTCCGATTACTTTGTCCTTATAGATGAGCGGCACGGCCAGTTCTGAGCGCGTTTCCGGGTTGCCCTCGATGTAGCGTGGATCCTTCGTCACGTCGGGCACCAAGACCGCTTGTTTAGTCTCTGCCGCATAACCGACCAAACCGCGTCCCCACGGGACTTCATGCTTGAGGTGAATGTTTTCGTGAAAGCGCAATGAGAATCGATGTTGCAGCTTCTCTCCGGAAGAATCCAGCAACAGGATGCTGAACATCTGGTAGTCGATAAGCCGCCGCAGCAACTCCGCGACCCGGCTTAGCAGTTCGTCCAAATTCAGAATGGACGACAATTCCCGCGCGATTTCATTGAGCAACAACAGAATGCGCGCCTGTCGCGTAGTTCGGGTGTAGAGCTGGGCGTTTTCGATTCCACCCGCAATTCGCGAAGCCACCAGAGTCAACAGCCGGCTGTGTTCTTCATTGAAATAGCCAGGATCTCGCGCCTCCAGGTCGATCACGCCAATCACACGGTTCTTGGTGATCAACGGCACGGCCAATTCAGATCGCACGTTGGGGATGGCGGCAATATAGGCCGCATCCTTTGTGACATCATCCACCAAGATTGCTTGCCGCAACTGCGCCGCCTGTCCGGTCACGCCCTCGCCAACTTTGACGCGAGCCTTCTCGGCAAACTCCGGCGGATAGCCCACCTGAAAGCGGATCCGCAACTCCTGGGTCTTTTCGTTCAGAAGAAGGATCGCGAAGATTTCATAATCAATGACCTTGCGTACCACCTCCGCAACGCGGCGCAGAGTGGTATCCAGGTCGAGAGATGTTGCTAGTACATCAGCTACTTCCAACAACAACGGCTCAACCGGCAACTGATTTACAGGTTTGCTCAGAGCAGATCCCATAGTTTTTTCTATGATAGCAGCCGCATCTTCAGTAGCGAGTACCTAGTATCGAGTACCGAGAAGAAGGCGTTTGATGCTGGGCGGAGCGTGCGTGCCTTCGCACTGGAGACTCGGTACTACGCACTCAGGACTGCCGTTCACTCGCGGGGCACTATGCAGATATCAGCAAGGTTTCGATAGCGTTCAGCGTAATCAAGTCCGTAACCCACCACGAACTCATCGGGAATGGTGAAGCCGACGTAGTCGCCCTGCAACGGCAACTTGCGGCGCGAGGGTTTGTCCAGAAGAGCCGCGACCTTCAGTGATCGGGGCTGGTGCGCCAGCAGCAGCTTTTTAAGGACCGTCAGCGTAAGGCCGGTATCCAAAATGTCCTCTACCACAATCACGTTTTTGTCTTTCATGGACTGGTCCACATCCTTGGTCAGCTTTACTTCGCCAGTGGAGTCCCATCCGCTCTTGAGTTCCTGGGTCGGGCTGGGACGATTCCCATAGCTCGAAATGCCGACGAAATCAAAAGTTGCGTCCAGATCTATCTTGCGCGCCAGATCAGCGAGAAAAATTGCCGAGCCCTTCAATACCCCGACTAGAATCACGGGCTGGCCTGCGAAGTCGCGTGTGATCTCTGCCCCTAGTTCCGCAACTCTTTTTGTAATCTGTTCCCGCGAAATTAGCACCTTGAGTTCGGTCATGGCGTTTCATATTAAACTTTACCGTCCTGATCCCACAACCTCAGCAATTTGGCCGGAAAACATTCTCTCCTGCCGCACAAATCGCACAAATTGAGCCCATGTTGTTACACAGCGGAGCCTGCCATGAGGCGGCCATGATCGCCAGCCTGCCATCCTCCAAAGAAAGGAGCGTTCACCTGGCGAAAACGAAGAGACGGACGCTGTGGGCCAGAGAAATGCGATGTTCGAAGGCGGTTTAGAGATCAGGGACGTGCGAGTGACGTTTCCAGCGCATATGACAGTCGAGGAAGCGTTGCAGGCCGGCATCCTGCTTGCAACGGAGTGGCCGATTACGATCTGCGCGGCCTGGGCGTTGACTGGGCGTGCATGAGATCGGGACTGACCTAGAGTCGCGGTCGGGCTTGGCGCTCTTTCGAACTCGATGGCATCGCCACCATTCCCTGAGAAAACTTATGAGTGCGCAGCGCATCGGTTAGCTGATCTGGATGATTCTGAATAAAGGCGTTCGCTATGAGGAACGGGGCCCGGCGGTTTCGAAAAACTCCAGACCAGCCCGCACTTCCCGAATGATCCGGACACTCCGGAAGCTTGGCTACCGAGTCGAACTTGCTAGGGGATCCGATGGTTTTGTTGTGGCCGAGACGACGGTAGACGATCTCGAAGATGTTTCCTTTATGCTTAGCAGCATTGGCAGCCTGATGGAGAAGGCGGCGCATGTGCCGGTTACCCTTTTCGGCGAGCCTGGGCTGTAATTCGCTCCCGCGCTCTCTTCCTCTCCCGGGTATGCCCCCACCCGCGAGGAGAGATTCTTGGCGGAAGCGAAGGTCGCCGCCTGGGCGCCCACTTCGGCAATGATCTGTTGCGCCGAATTCACCCCGAGACCCCGGGGACTTCGGCCCGATCGCGCTCTAGCGGTGCCCCCCGCCATGCGTAGCACCCCGATATCCGGGGAGCGCGTGTTCAGCCTTCCCTTCATGGCCAGCGTCGCCTACGTTGCCTCGCCCATCCCGCGCTTCGTTTGCCTGGAAGTGGTTGAAGCGCTGCGCCCCGCGCTCCGGCAACGGTCCACCGTAGCCGTGATGAGGATCAAAGCGGTTGTCGACATGGCCGAAAAAGCCGTGAGGGCCATGAAACCAGGGGCCAGCTCCAAGAAACACCCCATGAACAAACCAATCGGGCCCATAATAGCCGTAAGCAGCACAGTCATATGGGGCATAGTCGAAGTAACCGTAAGGGCACACGGGAGCCGGTCCGATGTTTACGTCGACGCCGACCTGGGCTGGCGCTACAGGTGCACAGCATAAAAGGCCAGTTATGAGAGCTGCGAAAGCAAGCGCATTGACTTTGAACATGATTTCTCCTTGATTCGTGCAGAGTTTCAACCTGACAGCTGAACCCCAACATAATACCAAGGATCAGTACCGGCAAGTCGGCCTATGGAAGTGATCGCGACCTGCTCCCGGTTGGGCAATTCCCGGAAGTGACTGTTGTTAACAGGTTCAGCATGACCGGAATCCGGTCACAACGAAACATGAAAACAGTCGCGAACTGCGGGACAATGGGCACTGCCGCTGGCGAGCAAGCCCGGAATAACGCAATGGTCTGGATAGGGTAGCCCGTTTAACAGGTTGGAGCTGGACGCCGTAGGAACCGCGAAATGACACCTCCGTCAGGAGAGTTCGTTGGGGAGAATCTTAAATGCAGGCGTCTTCGCCAGGGGTGAAGGAGAAGCGACTAAGCCGCACATCAATGACCAAGCGCGAATGTGTTTTGGGTTCAATACTGCCTGCATTTGTCTGGACCCGTACGCTGGAAAAGGGTTATTTGCAATCTTGAAGTCGTGGACGCTACGTTTTCTCCACGGGATCAGGATCGCGTGGCAATGCCGATGCCAGGACCAGTGCTGTTCCGGCGAAGAGTAACGTGTCAAAGACGTAATTTATCGCCTCCATGATCTCCGGCGTTGTTCCGCCGTGGGCGAGGATCCAAATAGGCAGATATAGGAATAGAGTGAGGACGGTCATTAGTGCGCCAATCGAGATTGCGGCTATCCGAGATTTTTTGTTCAGGGCCAAGCCGATTCCAGCGGCCAGTAGGATCGCTCCTGTGAGGTATCCCCATACGCTGGGGAATGGAACCCATAATGGCGTCATCTTTTCCAAAGGAAAGCCGGGCGCAAACTTCGGATGAAGAAAAAATTCTGCGGCAAAAAAGATCGCAGCAATCGCTATGACGATGCGCCCAAATAAAATCATCCATTTCGATTGTCGCGGCGACGAGGCGCTACTATGCAGTCCGGAGAGAGCCCATGCGCCTCCGGCAAAAGAGAGATCTCTTAGCGCGTAGGCCCACGCGAATCGATTTTTGGGATCCGCCAGCGCGTTCGGTATATGTATCATGCAGACAAATAGAAAGAACATCAATCCGAGCAGAGTGGACGACAAGCCTACGAACTTCCTCACAGTAAGACTGGTAGCCGCTGCGAACAGCGCGCATCCAACAAAATACGCCCAGAACAAGTGCGCCGGCATCCAGGACGGGACCATATCCGGGACTCCCATCGGGCCGCCGAAATGCTCGGGCGCGAATACAGCGAGTGGAACGGCGATGAAGATACAGCCCAAGGTGATGAGCTTGTCCCAGCCGGGAACCGCGCTGACCTCTTTTCGAAGTATAAAAACTCCGACGACAAGATAGATAAGCCCGGCAAAACACATCCAGAAATTTGTTGATGAAAGCATCAGCGGATCTTTCGCGAACGTGCTGCGGCGGCGACTATATCCCGGTCTGCTGCAAGCCTACGCCAATATTTTTACAGTAGGCTGTGACTTACAAGTGATTGATGGAGAATCGCGTAACGCCCGATCTTAGTCGGGAAAGAGCGCGCCGGCGCCAATCCAGAATTCCGCAAGAAATTTGAGATTCTTCTTGTAGGTACGTGTGACCCTGTATTCCTGGCGGCCCTTCACCCGTAGACCATATTCTCCCGTCGAGTACGGCTTGATCTCCTCCACAAACGTGGTATTCACCAGCATAGAGCGATGGATCCGAATGAATCCATGTGGCTGGAGCTTCTCTGCCACCGCCGATATCGACTCACGCAGCAGATAGGAAGTCGAGTCGCGCTGCAACAATACGCAATTACCCTCAGCCTGAACGCTAACCACGTCACCAAGACTGATAAAGAGAATCCTTCCCTTTACTTTGATCGCAACCCGGGGTGACTCGCGCTTTGCAAGTGCCTGCAACCTCGGAAGAGCGTCCATCAACCTGGTCGAGGGCTCTCCTGGGGCCGGGGGGAAATCAGTGGGTGCTAAGAGACTCATCGCAAGCGCTTTTCATCGAGCGTCGGTACAACTGCAGAGACCGGCTTGTTTGTACAGTGCGCCGAAAAATGGTCGGACACAATAGCCACTTGACGGGATTTTGACATAACCATTATGATCCGCCGAAATGAAGAGAGCAGCCTCAGGGATTCCGCCAATGATCGCAATCGACCGGAGGGCTCCGAAGGCTCTGTACCGGCAGATCTATGATGCCTATCGCAAAGCAATCGTCGAAGGAAGCCTGCGTCCAGGGCAGCGAATTTTATCAACTCGAGCGCTGGCAGCCGAACTCGGGCTTTCCCGGCTCCCCGTTCTTAACGCCTATGCCCAGCTCTTGGCGGAAGGCTACTTCGAGAGTCGAGTGGGAGCCGGAACTGTGGCTTCCAGTTCTATCCCGGACGAGGTCATGTCGAGCGGACCCACCGGTGCCCGATCCCCTGCAACTCGCTCCGGGCCTCGACGACTCGCGCGCCGCTCCTCGATCCTCTCCCCTGTCGAAAGCTCCCCGTGGCTGCGGGGCAGGGGAGCATTCAGTGTGGGTCAAGTGGCATCCGATCAATTTCCACTTCAGATCTGGTCGAACCTCGTGGCGCGCCGTAGCCGGAATATGGATGCTAGTTCATTTCACTACGGCGAAAAGATGGGGTCCAGGGCTCTGCGGGAAACGATCGCGACTTATCTGCGAACCGCGCGATCTCTACATTGTGAAGCGGACCAAATCATGATCGTTAGCGGTTCTCAACAGGCGCTTGGGATTTCGGCTCTTTGTCTTCTCGACCCTGGGAGTTGTGTGTGGGTCGAAGAGCCAGGGTACAGATTTGCGCGAGATGCCTTCGCGCTGACTGGTTGTGACCTCGTGCCCGTTCCCGTTGATGAAGAAGGTCTGGATGTTGCTGTTGGCATCAAAAGATGTCGGAAGGCGCGGGCCGCGTTTGTTACGCCCTCTCATCAGTTTCCGCTCGGGGTAACTATGAGTGCTTCGCGGCGTCTCCAGTTGCTGGATTGGGCGCAAAGCTCGGGATCCTGGATCATCGAGGATGATTACGACAGCGAGTATCGCTACGTGAGTTCGCCGATCGCATCCTTGCAGGGGCTCGACACCAACGCTCGCGTGATCTACATCGGCACTTTCAGCAAAGTCCTATTTCCATCATTGCGCCTCGGCTATGTGGTCATTCCCTCCGACCTCATCGACCGTTTTCTAACACTCCGCCGTGCTATCGATTATGGTCCGCCAAGCTTCTATCAGGAAGTGGTCGCGAACTTCATTGACGAGGGGCATTTCGCGCGCCACATTCGAAGAATGCGGGTTCTCTACCGCGAGCGAAGGAGTGTGTTGGTGGACAGCATCAGCAAGGAACTCGGATCCCGGGCAGAGGTGCTTGGGGGTGAAGCTGGTATGCATCTGACGGTGACCCTGCCGAACAAGGTTCGCGATCTGGAAATCGCCGAGCTAGCCGCCCGCCAGAACCTTTGGATCTGGCCCCTCTCCCCTTCCTACTTGGGCGAGGTGTCGCGCTCTGGGTTCATCTTGGGCTTTGGCAGTACAGCGGCAGCGGACATTCCCCGCGCCGTTCGCATGCTCCGCAACCTGCTCACGACAAAGTAAACATCCACCGGGTTACCAGGGCACAACAAAATGCTTGTCTTAGTTCCTTGGCAGGCAGCTATTTTCGCACTCGCCTCGCATTCGTGCTGCAACGTTAGCTAAGCCACGCCGCGTTCAGTTCCCTCTCTTGCTGCAAGGTATACACATGGGTAAACTCCTCCAATGCCAAGCTCGTTCCAGCCCGCAGTAGCAGTGCCGACTATTGAAACAGAGCACCTCCGACTCCGCGGCCATGCCATTGACGACTTCCTCCATTGCGCTGCGATGTGGGCCGACCCCAACGTGACTCGGCACATCGGCGGGAAACCCTACACCGAGGAGGAATCTTGGACGAGGTTTCTGCGTTATTTTGGGCACTGGTTGTTGCTCGGTTTTGGTTACTGGGTGGCGGAGGACAAGGCAACGGGCAATTTTGTCGGAGAGGTTGGTTTCGCTGACTACAAGCGCTCCCTGCAGCCGTCCCTCAAAGGCGTGCCGGAAATCGGGTGGGTTTTGGTCTCACAAGCGCAGGGCAGAGGCTTCGCAACGGAAGCGGTTCGCGCGGTCGTTGCCTGGGCTGATGAACACCTCCCATCCCCCCAGACCGCTTGCATCATCAACCCTGAGAACCTTCCCTCCATTCGTGTTGCGGTGAAATGCGGATATCGTGAATCCCAGCCCGCAACATACAAGGGACAACCAACGAAGCTGTTTATTCGCGACCGGAATCAATGACGATAGCAGGATTGCTGGCCGCGCGATAGCATCCGCTGTTCCCAGGGCTTGGTTCAAGTTCGCTGTTCAGAAGCAACTGTTGTCCCCAACGCAAAGCGATCAGGGAAAGTGGCTAGAAACTCAACTGCGTGACACCTGGAGGCGGCGATAGTGCCAGGCTTCCTACCTTCATGATCTGCCCAAATGGGATCGTGATTCCCGAGCTGTGTACGTAGAAGTGGGAGACCTAGCCGAGTCGTGCAAATCTGCGGTTCGATTCGGGGAAGTCGATGCCACAGACGAACCCCGCGGCCATTCCGCAGATCAATGCAACAAGGAGCGACGAAAGGTGCAGGATAGGTTCGGGAGTGCGAGGAGTTTGCACTAAGGTTTTGATCGCCGCGCCCAGAAACACAGTGACAAGAGCGCCGCGTAGGGCCCCTCGTCTCCGGCAATTTGTCGAAAATCGCCATACCATTGATCCGGTGGTGGGGGTTTTGAGTGTAACGCCTGGCCACAACCGATGGTTAGCCGCACGGCGGTCGGGATCGCCGAGGACTTAGGTCCTGAATTTAATCGCGGAAGGACCGCTGGGATGATGGGGCCAAGATCAGCGCGAAAGACTAGTTTCTCGAGCATTCAAAGGCCCGATCTTGGAAGTGCGCGCATTGGTTGCTGACCCGATGAGCCTTTAAGAAGCTATCCGTCCGGGAATAACAACGTAACATCGAATTAGGTGAAATTGAAGATGAACCAAGATCTCACAGAGAGCAAGGAGTCGGGAGCGAAGTATCGAGGGTTATTGGAAGCGGCACCGGATGCGATGGTGGTAGTGAACCAGGGTGGAGAGATTGTCCTGCTGAACGTTCAGGCGGAGAAA
>Ga0116130_1001571_pt1 | contig 12679 bp, 10 predicted proteins | sample June2015DPH_17_5_FD_89733 | JGI IMG/M metagenome (GOLD analysis project Ga0116130, IMG submission 89733) | Peatland microbial communities from SPRUCE experiment site at the Marcell Experimental Forest, Minnesota, USA - June2015DPH_17_40 | ecosystem: Environmental > Terrestrial > Soil > Wetlands...
CGCGGGAGGGGGAGAGGAAGGCTTAATGCGCCGCAAGTCTCCGCCGGCGGGAACCGGATTCCGCCCGCCGCCGTTGCCGGAGCCTTGGCTCGGTAAACGGTCGAGATCGATTTTCGGCGGTTCGTGAACTGTCGTTGCCATACTGCTACTCCAATTCTGCACTGCTTGGGGTGAAGATTATTTCTCTTCGTTCGGGCTCGCAATTTTCTCTGGCGAGGTTTGCATTACATAGTCGGCGCTCGCACCCTCGACGCTGTACTGATAAGGATCGTGATAAACCACCGGCATCTTGTCGCCAAAATTGTTGTGCGGCGGCGGCGTGGCCGTGCTCCACTCGAGCGACGTGCCTTCCCAGGGATTGTCGTTTGGAGCCAGAGGGCCTTTGAAGCGACTGTAGATCAGGTTGTAGATGAAGATCAGCTGGGCAAATCCGGTGACGAGCGCAGAAATCGTGATGAACTTGTGCACTGGAATGAGCGGAATCAAGTAATCGTCGGTGAAAGCCTGGTAGCGGCGAACGTTGCCGGCCATTCCCAGGTAGTGGAAAGGCATGAAGATGCAATAGGCGCCGATGAAGCTGAGGATGAAGTGGGCCTGGCCCAAGGTTTCATTCATCATGCGGCCCGTCATCTTGGGGAACCAGAAATAAGTTCCAGCGAAGATGCCGAACATAGCCGCGACCCCCATGACCAGGTGGAAGTGGCCGACCACGAAATAGGTGGCGTGCAACATGATGTCCAGCGAAGGCTGCGCCAGGAAGAATCCGCTGACGCCGCCGCTGATGAACATCGAGATGAAGCCCAGCGCGAACAGTGAGGCCGAGTTGATTCGTAAATGGCAGCCATACAGGCTGCCCAGCCAGATCAAAACGACGATGGTGGATGGGATCGTAATGACCAGGGTCGGGAAGGAGAAGGCGATCGCGGAAACTGGATTCATTCCGCTGACGAACATGTGATGGCCGTACACCATGTAGCTGAGAACGGCCAGGGCGCCCATGGAATAAATGAGCACTCGGTGACTCAGCATGGGCCGGCGCATGTTGGTGATCAGAACGTGGGAGACGATGCCCATGCCGGGGACGATGGCGATGTAGACCTCGGGATGTCCGAAAAACCAGAAGAGATGCTGCCAGAGCAGAGTAGAACCGCCAGAGTGCGGCAGGATTTGACCGTTGATTACAAGATTCGATGGGACGAAGAAGCTGGTACCGGCAAGGTGATCGAGAATAAGGAGAATGCAGGCGGGCATCAGCACCGCGAATGCGGTCAAGCCCATGATAGAAGTGATGAACCATCCCCAGGCGCTGAGCGGCAGCCGCATCAGGGACATGCCTTTGCAGCGCATGTCGAGCGTGGTGGTGATGAAGTTCAGCGAGCCCAGCAACTGGCCGATGCAGAAGATGCCAATCGATGCCGCCCACAGAACCACGCCCAGACCTTGGCCCGGGCCACCGATTGCACCCACTGCGCTCAGCGGGGCATATTGGGTCCAGCCACCGAGGGTGGGACCGTCGGGGACGAAGAATGCCGCGACCATCACCAGGAAGGCGACGAACGTGACCCAGAACGACATCATGTTGAAATGCGGGAATGGCATATCTTCCGCGCCGGTTTGAATGGGCAGGAAGAAATTGCCAAAGGCCGCAAAGGGAGCCGTGGTCAGCACAAAGAAGACCATGATGGTGCCATGCATGGTCATCAGTTGCAGGTAATACTCGGGGGTCATCACGTCGCCGGGCGCGCCCACGCTGGAGAGCAGATGCAGGCCTGGGATGGCGAAATTGCCCCAGCCGAGGTGAATACGCATGAGCCAGGAAAGGAACATTCCCACGACCGCGGCGACCAGAGCCAGCGCGTAATACTGCTTGCCGATCACTTTGTGGTCAAGGCTGAAGACGTGCTTCCGAATGAAGCTGGTGGCTGCTCCATGCTGCGCCGCGTGGGCTGACATATCGTGCATTGTGCTCACCTCAAACGAGATGTTTTCTTGATCCGCTCAAATCGTACTTACCCAGAAGCTATTGCAATGCCGCCTGCTGTTTGAGCCAGGCGTCGTAGTCTTCCGGAGACTTCACTTCGAGGTAGGCCTTCATGTTGTAGTGTCCGAGGCCGCAAAGCTGCGTACAAACGATTTCATATTTGCCCACCTGGGTGGCGGTGAAATGAATCGAGACATCGAGTCCGGGAACAAAATCCTGTTGCACCCGCAACTCGGGAACATAGAAAGAGTGCCCGACATCCTTGGAGTGCATCAACAGGTGAATTTCCTGGTTCACCGGGATCGCCATTTCCGCGGTGACGATGTCGTCTTTGGAGTCTTGATCGTGAGTGGTATCGATACCAAAAAAGTTCGCGTTGGCTTCGTTGATCTGGTCGGGATGGATGGGACCGAACTTACCGTCGGGGCCGGGGTAACGGAAATAAAAAGCAAACTGTCCCGCCTGAACCTGAATGGGCACGGCATCGGCGGCCGGCGGAGTGAGGTACACGCTGGCCCACGCCTTCACTCCGAACACACCCAAAGCCAGGCACTCAGTGCCGACCAACAGGAAGGCCGCGATCACCAATCCCGCAGCACCACCGGGGAAGCTCTTGATCTTGTCACCGGGTTTGGGATTGGAAAATTTAAAGATGAAGAAGGCCAGCAGAATTTGGGAGGCGAGGAACGAAATTCCCGCCTCAGCCATGGTGTCGACGAACTGCTCGTCGATCAGATGACCGTGGACGGAGATATCCTGTGGCAACGGCCACGTGTGCATGATAATGGGAATTGCCGAAGCAATTGCGATCAGCACAATGACTACCGCGAAGATTTTCGCCATGCTCCCCCGCCTTTGCCGGCTCAATCCGGCGTAGTGTCGAAATCGCCGCAGGGTGGACTGCGGCGATTGGTTGAGTTATGCAACAACTGCGATCTGGAATTTTTCAGCTCCTACTTCGCTTTGAAGGTGAAATTGGCGGATCCGGCAGCGCCCGCGGCAACGGTCACCTTCGCCGTTTGTGTACCCAAGTCTTCCTGCCACGCGGTCACCGTGTAGCTTCCGGGCGGCACGTTGTTGATGGTGTAGTTCCCGCTGTCATCAGAGGTCGCGTACGGACCTTTGACCACCGCGAACCAGCCGTGCATCCAGGGATGGATGTTGCACTGCACCGGAATCCATTCCGTGGCCTTCCAGCTCTTTTCAACCGGCGCTGCTCCGGGCGGTTGCGACTGGTTCCAGGGGATGTTTCCGGTCATTGGATTGGGATTGGGGTGGATGTTGTGCGTGGTCTGGTCGCTGGTCGTTACCTTGAATTTCTGATTCACGTCCATGGCCAGCACGTGGGGCGTATACATGCAATTCCTCTGATCGAATACCGGCTCTTCCGACGGCACCGCGGTCAACGCGCCACCGCTCAAGCCTTCGGAGATGTAGAGCACTACATGCTCCAAGCCATCGCCCGAACCAACCACCACGTTTTCCAAGTGCTGAGGCGAGCTAGCGTTGGCCTTGACACAATACGGATCTTTCGACATATCAATGCCCCTCATGTGAGGGGCCGTGCCGGTGAGTTTAACGCTTCCTGTGATTTTGCCTTCTCCAGCGGCGTCGACCTTGGGATTCGAAATCAAGGCTCCACAACATATCAAAACTACCGCCGCTAGTACAGCCGCGAAATTGAATCTACTTCTCATGGGTCTTTCTCCTTGAACCTGCGTAGCTGAAAACCGTTCCTGCGATGCCTTTCTAGCCCCTACGGTTGGCCTGCCGGCGCATTGGGGTCGATTGGCTTGAGATTGAGCTGCTTCGCCATCTCTTTTTCCTTGCTGTGCTGGTGCATAAAGGTTCGCAGATAGAAAACCAAGTCCCAGGCCTCGTCGGGCTTGATGTTGTCGGCAAATGACGGCATGGGAGTACCATCCAAACCGGTCATGAAGATGCGGTAGATATCCTGATCTGTATCTCCACACTTGGGCCGCGAACCTTCGGTAAAGTCGTATGCCGCAATCGGCCGCCCGAGATCGTCGGTAAGAGTGGGAGCCGACGGGCCGTTTGCCCTGCCCTGAACGCCGTGGCATTTCCAGCACTGGACGCGGGCGAATACTTCGCGCCCAGCCTTGATGCGCTCGGGAGTGACCTCTGGCTCCGGAGGAATCTTGATGGGATCACCCGGCTTCTCATTGGCCCAGCGCGGAGAGAAGTGCTTGATCCAGGCCACGAGGTCGGCGCGCTCCTGCTTGGTGAAGGTGCTCCACTGCGGCATCGTGGAGCGGTCCATGCCGCGAGCGATGGTATCGAAAAGATCTTGATCGGTGGGCAAGGTCCCGCTTGGGGTGGAGCGGCACTTAAAAATGCCCAACTGGAAGTCGCGGGGTTTGGGGAACGAGGGTGGCTCGTACCACTTGGCGTTTTCGCCGTTCCCATCGCCCAACTCGCCATGGCAGCCGACGCAATACCTGCGGTAATCGCCGGCGGCATCTTTCGCGTGCCCAGTCAGGTTGCCGATGTGACTGACCGCGGTGGGCGCGTTTTCCCACGCGTTAAGCTGTTCGGTCGAGAGCTGAGCCGATGAAGTCCGCGGGAGCGCCAAAAATGCAGCCGCGCCCAACCAGAGCGACCATTTCCGCAATCTTGTCCGCATGTCTATCCCTCTCTAGAAATCAAAGTCAAGTCCCAGCAGTATTTCGCTGGTGTTGATGTTGGCGCTGCTCAGGCCAAGACTTGGGCCCGTGCCGTCCTGGTGCAGCCAGTTGTACTCGTTGTGCCAGGCTAAACCGGCACGGCTGGTCATGAACGGGTTGTAGCGAAAGCCGATGGTGTAGGTGGAGATATTGCCAAAGTCCGAAGGGGTTGGGCCCGTGAGTCCGTTAGCTCCGGTAAACGCAGGGTTATATCCCGATCCGTTTGCCTGTTGCGACATTTTCTCTACCTCATATCGGCCGATGAAGATCAGCTGCGGACTGTAGATGTAGTGACCCTCGAAAGTGACGCCGTTCCAGCTGGGCGCCTGCGATCCCACCGGAAGAGTTGTTCCCGGCACATTGTTCGGAGGGCAGGGAGCGGCCGTGCAGGTTGTGCCTCCATTGCCGTCTGTGGCTTCTGCATTGCCATAACCCTGTCCGAACCACGCGTTATCCGAGCCATGCTGAGTCACAACCGTAAGACCGACGTGCGAGCCGAAGTAGAATTGCCCCACGAAGCCTTCGCGGGTGAAGCCCTTGTTGCCAATTCCGGAACCAAGAATGGGAATCCCGCCAGAAGTCAGATAGTACGTTGACGCTTCTCCGGCCATGGCGTAGAACCCGATCCGTTGCACCCCCAGCCTACCCGCGTCGAAAGCCTGGCTCGCGGCAAAGAACCCGGTGTAGGCGTTGGCGGTGGTACTCAGGTTCACGTTGCCATCACTGGAGCTGACAAGGGAAGCGGAAATTCGCGTCCGATCATCAACCGAGTGTCCCAGGTACTCGATGCCGAGCTGGTTGTCCCCCATCTGCCCAAAGATGTTCCCGTCACCCTGAGGGATGAAGTGATAGGTCTGATAAATACCACCGTTACCGGTCAGCGTGAGAATGCGCTTTTCAGAAAGCAGGTTGTCGAGTTCGAATCTACCCAGCTTGAAATTGAACCAGGGGCTGTGACCGATGTTATCGAAGCGCACAAAGACCTGCTCAAAGTGAAAAGCGCCGGTAGGATCGGAGGACGGAAGCAGATAGAAGGAGATGTTTTTCTCCAGAGTTCCGCCGGTATGGAAGTCGAGACCGCTAAGGTCGAATCCGGAACTGCTGATGCGCTGGACCGCTTGGCCGACGGCGGTTCCGCCCGAGTAAGTGTCCACCAGCACTTTGCCGGTGCTCACGCGATGCCAGAAGGGCGTGATGCGGAAGACCACCGGCCAGTACCCGGGATTCTGCCAGATGGGAGCGTCACGGTCATTCATGAGCTGATAGCCGTTGTCTTTGAACTTTTGTCCAAAGTAATTCAGCATCGGCCAGGACTCATGACAAGCCGAGCAGCGCAAGCCGTACTTGCGGGCAAAAGCGGGGAGGGCGCTCGCAGGCTGGCTGCAAGTTAAAACCAGAGAGAAGAGAATCAGCGAAAGGGCGGAAACAGAGGTCGCAAACTTTGCGACATTGCGAATGCGCAAACGCCTCATAGCGTGCATGGCCGGACTCCTCGGCATTCAATCAAGATCAGTTTTTGTTGAACCGCATTCCCACAAAAGGCGATAAGCGAAGATGATGCAAAATGAATAAAGACAGGCAACGAACGAGAAACCCCTTCCTCGTTTCGCCCCGGAGTAGGTTTTAAATCAAGGTCCTACCACCGTACCGGGGGTGAATCCTACTACGGGCACGAGAAATAATTCAAGTGGCTTGCACGCTTTTTTTGACAATTTTTTTACAATGTTAATTTTTACAATTCTCTACGGAGACTTCGCCGACTGAAAAAGCGAACTGCCGATGGCAGTTGACAGCATTGCGTCGAACATACGAGACTCTGTTCAGGAAATCGACAAAACGTCTGTTGACGAATGGGCTTTAAGGGTTGCCGGGTTTTTTGGGTCATGAAGTTTGAAACTGTGAAGAACAGCGTCGCGCGACGCAGTGGGCCTGTCCTGGCAGGGCTTGGGGTATCGGCCAGAACCCTTCCGCCGCTTCCCCTGCTTCTTCTGTTTACGCTGTTGACGTTCGCCGTTCCGCTCGCCGCCCGCGACAAAGAGAAGGTTTCGTATGGGGAAGGCCTGATCGTGAATATACCTGTGCCTGCAGCCGAAGTGGAGCAAGTGGTGCAGGACGTGGCCCAGAATGGCGTCATCCGGGGAACCAAGGAATACAACAAGGACGAGTTTGTCGCGGGCGCGAAGGTCGCCGAGTCCTCAAATGCGTTTCCAGCCTGGGACCAGGGCGGTAAAGTTATCTACAAAGTGCGTACCCAGGCCATCGACCCGCGCAACTTCAAGGACAGCAGCGACGTTGGTACTCTGGCCGTGCGCTACGTAGTGCTGCCTCAGGGTGAAAACAACACCGTCTTGCGCATCGACGCGCTGTTTAAGGAAGACTTCCGCCACATCGTGCATCCATCCAACGGATCGGTCGAAAACGCCGAGTACAAGGACATTCGAGAACATCTCGACGGCATCGAATTCATGAAGGCGCAGGACATCGAGGCCCAGAGAGAGCGCCGGGAACAGTTGGCGAAGAAGCGGAATCTGGCGGTGGGAAACGATGCCGCGCCGCCGGCTACGGGTCAATCGTCCTCCCAGCCCGAGCTCCAAGCCGCCGAGAATGATCCGGTTCCCGCAGCAGCGCCGGCGACGGCGACGCAAGAACCGCCGGAAGTTTCAAGCTCGGCACCACCCGATCAACCATTGGAAGAACGCATCAAGGATCTGCGCAAGCAAGTGGTGCGGTTGGTAAAGTCTCCGGGCGCTCCGCTCAAGTCCGCTCCGTTCCATACTGCGGGCACCTTGCAATTGTTGGGTACAGGCACCGAAGTGCTGATCGTAATCAATAGTCCATACTGGTACGGCGTGGAAACGCATGAAGGTCAGCATGGATGGGTGTTGCGCGATCAATTGGAGCTGCTGCCATGACGCCGCGCACCGCAAATTTCCGGCGAATGTTGTCGCCAATGCTTCTGTGCGCAGCCGTTCTCTGCTGCACCGCCGCAAGTTACGCGCAGACGGGCGGATACGAGCGCACTTTCCCCCAGTCGAAAGCCACGGTGGAGAAAATTCTGAAGGAGATGCAACCGGCTACGGCCGGACGCCTTCCGGTGCTGGATGGGTTCGCGACTTCATCGCAAGAGCGTCCCCTGGACCACTATCGACGCGGCTATTATCAATCCAAGATACAAGTGACCGCGGCGCCTTCCGGGGGTTCGATAGTGCGCGTGAGCGTGGAGGTTACAGCCTGGTACGCCGATCCGGAAACTGCGAAATCGGGATATCAGTTGTTGACTTCGAATGGCCGTCTCGAGGCCGACTTGCTCGATCAACTGTCGGATCAGCTCGCCGCCAAAGAACCGCAGCCGGCTCCGGCGCCGCTTCCAAGTCCGCCGGTAACAGCGGCGGTCAAGCCACCGAAGTCTCCCGCCGCAACGTCTACGGGCTCAAGCGAGCCGACGATTTCCGCGCCTGTTCCGAGACTTCCCGAGGCCGGGACTTATTCGTCGTCGTTGTCGCAGGGATTGTCGGCAGAGGCAGAATCCAGTTCGAAAGCCGGAAAGAAAAAGCCTGAGGCGAGGGATGGCGGTCCGCTGCAAAACGAAGCGGACAGCCTGCAGGAGATTCTCAAGAATCAGGGTCATCCCAAGAACCTCGTGGCGGTGAAGAAATCCGGCACTCCGGTGGTGTCGAGCGCCAGCTTGACCGCCAAGACTTTGTTTCTGGCGAGCGCCCGCGATGAATTCGAAATGCTGGATTTCAATCGGGACTGGGTGCATGTGCGTATTTCCGGCTTGTCCCGAGGTTGGATCTGGCGCAATAGCCTTGAGATGCCGGACAGCGTTCCCGACAGCGACGCTGCTCCCGACCCGAAGGCGATGCCTGCCGCGGCCGAGCTGTTCCACATTTCTCGGGAAGATGTCGCACTTTTCCCGGGAGATTGGAGCCCTCTGCGGGGAAGGAATGTGAAAATTGTTTCGGTAGAAAAGAACGACGACAACGGGAAAGATTCGGATCCGCAGCTGCGGCTGGAATTTGTTAAGTCCGTGCTGGACAGAAACTATGCGGAACTCGCACAAAAGCCGCAGGAGTTGGCAGGAATTGTGGTAATCTTTGACGCCGCCGACGGTGGAATGATCGCCGCCACCTTCCCGACGCTGCAGCAATGGAAGGCCGGAAAACTGTCGGACGCCGCTTTGTGGCATCAGTGCTTTTTTGATCCGCCGGAAACCTTTACACAGTCGGGCGCATCGGCGAGTCAGTAGCAGTTGGTTTTGCGTTTTGGCGACAGATTGGAATACGTTTTGCGATGTCAGTCTGAGTTTAGACTTGACTTTCGAAAACGATAAGAGTACCTATGCAATCCTTGGGTGGTCGTGTGGGTCCACCCTACTTGCTCGTCTCAAGAAACTGAAAACTGCCGTCCTCATCCTGAGTCGCTGCGATGGAACAGCGTTGAGAGTGCACGTATAGCGGTACGACAACCACACCACGAACTGCCCATGAGCACGATGACCCAACCACTGTACTTACTTCGCAGGCAGGCGACTTCCCTCCTGCGCGACTACGCCGAATTGATGAAAGCTCGTGTGACCACACTGATCGTGATGACTGCCTGGTGTGGTTATTATTTCGGTGCACAGAAGGCTGGCGTTTCGTCGCTATCCTGGGGACTTTTTCACGCTTTGCTGGGAATTGGGCTGGTGTCCAGCGGAACGGCCGGACTGAATGAAGTGATGGAATATAAGGTTGACGGAAACATGCGCCGCACGGCACAGCGTCCACTTCCCACCGGGCGCATGAGCCTGCTTCATGCCACCATCGCCGGTCTGGTCGCCACCTTGGGAGGTTCACTCTATCTGGCAGTTTTCACCAACCCGCTGACCGGGCTGCTCACCTTCCTCACTTCGACGGTATATCTCGCGGCTTACACGCCGCTGAAGCGAGTCTCGCCGATCTGTACTTTCGTCGGAGCTTTTCCGGGGGCGATGCCTGGAGTTTTGGGTTGGACAGCGGCACGCGGCCAGCTGGAATGGGGCACGTTGATTCTGTTTGCCATCTTGTTCGTGTGGCAGTTTCCGCACTTCTTTTCGATTGCCTGGCTCTATCGTGAAGATTACGCCGCCGGCGGAATTCGCATGTTGCCGGTTGTCGAAGAAGACGGGCGATCCACCGCGCGCCGCATCGTCGCCTACTCGCTGATCTTGATCCCGCTAAGCGTTTTGCCCAGTGTTTTCGGCATGGCGGGAAAGATCTATATGGTGGGAGCCATCGTGCTCGGGATTGCGCTTTTTTATTTTGGAGCCCGCCTGGCGTTTCTGAAGTTGCCGCTGAATAGTCCGCGATCAAAGATGTTCGCGCGCCACGTTCTGCAAGCGACGGTGATCTATCTACCGCTTCTTTTTGCTCTCATGATGAGCAACTCGTTGAAACCATGAAGGGTCCCGGAATTCCTTTCGCCTGCGGAAACGGGCCTCAGACGTGCAAAAGCCCCGGTGGTCATCCGGGGCTTTTCACTTGATCCTGGAACGCTCTCCGCGAATAACTTTTTAGGATAACCGGCGGCGCTATTCTCAAGATTCAAGCGCGCAGCGCGAACGACCCATGGTTTCCGCTTACTGAATAGCGCTACCGACTTGCGAGAACACGTTGCCGGCATTCGAGCCGATCAGCCGTACGGTGCCCACCACAATCACAAGAATGACTGCAAGCATCACGGAATACTCCGCAATGTCCTCCCCTTGTTCATCCGACCAAAGCCTGCTTAGAAAGTTGCCCATAATTCCCCCTTGATTCATGCGGCCCCCGATGTTGCCGAGGACCTCGTAAGCGGCGGCGTGCTGGAGTGAACCGCGCTCAGTCCCCACGGATCGCTCTCCTGCGTGGTCAATTGCAGGCCCACCTGATACTCGCCATGCCCATCCAGCTGCTTCGTCCACACCACGCTGAACTGAACCCGGCGCTGCCGAAAAAGAACTACCAATGTGTCCAGCGCATTCAGCTGGTGATGAATTGCGCCTAGCCGTGCACCGGTGGGCGTGAGGTCGAGGGTGTGCGCCAGCGTTTCAAACACCGCGCCGGATGCGTCTTTTCCTCGTACTCGCACCGGCAGCACCCCTTGCTTGCGCTCCTGTTGCCGCCGGTTTATTTTCACTTTGGGTTGCATGTGAGGCTCAGGAATAGTGTGCCGCAAACGAAACTTCGCGGGAATGGCTCCGTTGTGGGAGGCACAATGGTAACTGGCCAGATTCTAATGAATGGCAAGTTCCGCGTTCAGGGACTGCGTGGGACATTGCGGAAGCGCGTATAGTCGGTCCGTTATGGATAGACGTCACTTCATCTCCAGCGCGTTGGGCGCGGCCGCGGCGACTTCGCTCGCCGCCAGGGCTTCGGTGGTCTCAAACCATTTCGATCTTGGCGAGATGGGGGTCGGTGACTTGCGTCTCACTACACAGGGCCGGAGTCTTGCATTAGAACGGCATCGTTTTGGCGTGAACTATACGCCGTCGAGGAATTGGTGGTTTTGCTGGAATGAATGGGATGCGGACTCGATGAGGCGAGACCTGGACGCGATCGCCGCTTTGGGCGCGGACCATCTGCGAATCCTGCTGATCTGGCCTTACTTTCAACCCAATCCGAAGTGGGTGAGTCCGCTTCACCTGGAGAGGCTGGATCAGCTGCTTACCCTGATGGGCGAGCGCAATCTGGATGCAGTGGTAACCGTGTTCACGGGACAGCTGAGTGGATGGTTCTTCCTGCCTCCGTTTAATAAGGCGGGATCGGGTTTTTATGCGGATGACGCGATCTGGAATGCACAGGAAATTTTCATCCGGCAACTGGCGGAGGTGATGAAGCAGAGAAGCAACATCATTGGCTTCGACTTTGGCAATGAGATCAACACGTGCTGGGCCGCGGAACCTAGCATTGGCGACGCTTGGATGGCAAAAATGTTTTCGCTGATGGAGAGCGTTTGTCCGGACGGCGTGCACGTGAACGGGGTGGATGAATTGCCCTGGTTTGAAGCGACCACGTTTTCTCCGCAGGCACTGGCGAGGCGGCGCATGCCGGTGATGCACTGCTATCCCTACTGGTCAGGGTCGCTGAAGTTCGGCGGGGCGATGGATCCGCCGAGCATAAAGCTAATGTCTGCTATGGCGATGCTGATTCGGTCCTATGGCGATGACCGGCGAAAGCCGGTGTGGGCGGAGGAGTTCAACACCTGCATCGAAGCGCTGAATGAAAGGCAGCAGGCGGAGTGGCTGGAGAAAGCCGGGTTGGCCGCGATTGATTCGGGAGTAAGTTGGTTCACGTATTGGGATAGTCACGACGTGGACCGGAAGTTCGAGTTCAACTCGCTCGAGTACAGCTTGGGGCTGCTCACCAATGATGGCAGGGTCAAGGAACAGGGTCGGGTTTTTAAGCGGCTTGCGGATGGGTATCGAGGGAAAGCTGTCGTCATTCCTACGCAGCCGTTGCCGCCACCACCGGCGCATCGAGACCATGAAGTTACTTGGAAATGGATGCTGGATTGGATGGGGTGGAAACCGAGCGGGAGTTAGATTGAAAAGCATCAATCTATTTTCGTAAAATATTCCGATTAGCGCGATGTCCACCGAAGGCTGGATTGTCCTGGTTCCAGCAATGACTTCACCAGCGTGCAACACGCCGCGCGGAATAAAGTATTCGTCGCCTGCGTCTAGCGGAATTCGGTTCGCATCGATGATCAGCGTATAGCGGCCCTGCACGACGAGCATGTATTCGTCGTAATCGTGGGCATGGGGTACGGATGCGATGGTTTCGCGGCAGGTCCAGAATGCCATCTGGCTTCCGTCTACGCCATCGAATACGTAACCTTCCACGCCGGGAGTTGCCTGGTTGCCGGTCGCGATTCTGTTGGCCGAGTGCTGCATAAACTCCGGGAAGTCTTTCATCGGACGCATCTCCTTCCGGCAATCTGAGCGCGGGTTGTGGCCAGCCCTGAATCCGATGCGAGCTAGTGTATAAGATAGTAAGAATGTCGCAGGCAGCGC
>Ga0116130_1001575_pt1 | contig 12651 bp, 13 predicted proteins | sample June2015DPH_17_5_FD_89733 | JGI IMG/M metagenome (GOLD analysis project Ga0116130, IMG submission 89733) | Peatland microbial communities from SPRUCE experiment site at the Marcell Experimental Forest, Minnesota, USA - June2015DPH_17_40 | ecosystem: Environmental > Terrestrial > Soil > Wetlands...
ATAGCATCAACGTGAACCAAACAAACAACAAACCTATGATGAGAAAAAAATTAGCCGGTGTGGCGGTGCTGGTCGCCGCCCAACTGATTGCAGTGGCATGCTACGTATCCAGCAGCCGCACCTGTCCGGGCTATGCAAATCGTGGAAACGCAACTTGTGTCTTTGATACTGGGGTAGCCGGTTCGAGCGGCAGTGGTGGCTACAGTTATCCTTGGGTTACAGCCGGTGGACAGGGCATGTCAGGGGCTCAAAGTGACAACACGAACCACTGTCATTACACATGTCCGAACAACACCGGATTTTGGGTGTTTCCGGGTGCTGTTACCAAGGGCACCAGTTGCGGCGGCGGATGATCCCGGAGTTTGAAACTGTTCAAGCCTAGTCAGGAAGCGGACGCCTGCCTTCGAGGATGGCGTGAGGGAGTGCTTTTAGGAAAAGCGCGAAATAGCGTGCCGCTTCAGTTGCAGGTTGCAGCGGTGGTTTTGCTGACTTTGGGCGCGCTTAAATTGTACGCCTGGTCGATTCCGGGCTTGGTTTCAACCACTCCGGATGCGGTCATTCCGCTACCCTTGAACAATCTGGCGTTGTTGATGGGATTGATCGAAATTCAATTTGGCATCTTGATTATCTTTTTTCTCCGTCCGGTGCGCGCGGCGCAGTGTCTCGTTTTGATAGGAGCCAGCTTTATTGGCTACCGCTGGTTGCACGCCGTGAGTACTGGACCTGCCTGTCCCTGTCTGGCCGGGGCCACAAGTCTGCTACCCGTGCTTCGAAACCATGAAGACGAAATCCTGCTTTCCCTTTCGATCTGGTTTTTTCTGATTGGGGCCTGGAGTTGGGGCATGGCAAATCGAAACGCATGAAGTTTTCCATGCCTCAATGGCTGCTTTATTCGCTGCTTGTACCGGTTGTTTTGGGGATAATTTTTGTCTGGAGTCCGGCTTGGGATGCCTTGGCCGTGGGCGGAGATGAGGGTAGGGAGTTGTCCAAGGCACTGCTTCTGAGCGAGAGACCATCCACAGTCATCCGCATGGAGAATGATCAACCCTGGCTCTACACCATGCTGGTGTCGACATTCTTCAAAATGTCCGGTCCCAGTGCCGGCATTGCGCGCCTGTTCAGCCTTGTTTCCACAACCGCGATGCTGGCTGCTCTGGGATGGATATTGCGCCCTGCCGTTGGTTGTTTTGGATTGTTGCTCGCCGGCATTTTTTTGTTTTCCGCCAAGGGTATGCTGGGTCTATCCATGGCCGCCATGCCCGGCTTGCCGGCGATTTCGTGGGCCGTGGTGGCAGTGGCGCTCAGTTGCGCGTCGTCGCATCCACCCAATTGGAAAAGGCTTTTGTTGTCAGGCGCGGTATGGGCCTGCGCCGTTCACATCAAACTCACGGCTTTGATGGTCTTGCCAGCCTTTGTGGTCTTTGTGTTTCGGCAATGGGGATGGAAATCCGCCAGCAGAGGTTTATGCCCTTGGGGGATTGGATTTATGGCGGCTTTTCTCATTATCGTCATTGCCTCGCCATCTTTTCATTTGAATCTGCTGTTCTGTTCATCGCCAAAACCGGATTGGAACAAATCAGGTTTCCATTTGAGTGAATTGCTATTAAATCCTGGTTCAATGTTAGCCGCCATTTTGGGGGGGGCACACATGGTAAAGCTGAAAGCTCCGGCTCCGCTTTTATTTGCTTTGGTTTGGTTTGCAACTGTGGCGCTTCTGGCTGGAATGATGGGATCCTGGCCGGAACAAGACATCGCTCAATTTTATATTCCACTGGCCATTTTGGGTTCCGTCGGTTTTGCCACAACTGTTTCTCGCGCACTTGGGGAGCTTCAGGGAAGCCCGTCTCCCGACGAGTCATCCAATAATAAAGGCCTGTGGTTCCGGAATCGGAACGAACTAAATGCACTTGGCGCAGTCACAGTTTTTGCTTTCTGGGTTGGCTTCGCCATTCCGGATTTTGTCTCTGCTTTAACCCGTTTAAACCATCTTCCCAGTGCCAAACAAGACGGGCTTTGTCTTTCGATCAGGGAGAATGCCAAAGCAACGCGATGGTGCTATACCCGTTTCCCAAAATATGCCTTTGCCGGCGGCGTGATTATCCCGCCGGAACTGGCAGCTATTCTCGCACCGAGGTCGCTGGAATGCAACCTGACGGGTGAACTTGCATTGGATCTGGTTCGGAATTACCAGCCGGAGCAACTGCTTTTGGAGGGGAACGTCGAGATGCGAAACCAGGCATGGGCAGCCTGGACAACTAATAACTACGTTTTGGTCGACCGAGATGGGGAAAAAGAGCTTTGGGTGTCCCGCCAGTTGCATCCCAGGGAAATACAGCCCTCGAATGAGCTTCTGCGAAAACTGGGACTGTAAGCCACAGAGCCACCTGTGAAAACTTGGAATCTCCCACTTCGTCTGCCATGATTTCAGCATCACCATTTTCTGTGCCTTGATTTTCATTGACACGTTCAAATGGAATACTTACAATTTTCCCTCGGGTAAGCGTCGGAATGCATATTTCGCTCAAAGGCAAATGGCTTTGCAGTGGGTTGGCTCCTGGGGTCATATGGTATGGCGGGAGGGGAAGAGTTGTCGGTACTTTTCGCGCCGGCTTTGTAAAGACTTCCATCAAGTTTCTGAATCTTCGCTTTGGTTTTACGCTGATCGAAATGTTGGTGGTCATCGCCAGCATTGGAATTTTGGCGGCACTTGCACTTCCGGTTTTAAGCGGGGCAAAAGACAGGGGAGCCGTTGCGACAGATCTGAACAATCTGAAAGAACAGACGCTCGCGATCCACATCCATACCTCGGACAACCAGGATGTGATGCCGTGGCCAAATTGGGCGGCGGGCGATGAACCGGATCGTCCGGGCTGGCTTTATACACCGAGCAGCAGCGTTATGGTGCTTCCTCCGGGAGAGTCGGCTTTCAAAGTTGAAACGGGCCTATTCTGGCCGATTCTGAATAATCCCCAATTATATTTTTGTCCGAGGGACGGTCCGAGTGCTCCGCTCTTCTGCGAACGCACGCAGCAAATCTCCAGTTACGTGATGAACGGGGCGGTTTGCGGGTACACGAACGTGATATTTCCCCCGGTCAAACTCGGTGAACTGCGTCCAGACGGAGTGGCGTTCTGGGAAACCGATGAAAGGTATCCCAGCGATTTCAATGACGGGGCCAGTTATCCCAGTGAAGGCATAAGCACACGCCATCATCAAGGAGGCGTTTATGGGGCTTTTGACGGGTCGGCCGGTTTTATCAAGTTCAACGATTGGTATGCGGAAGCGAACAGCCCGACCCAAAATCGGTTGTGGTGCTATCCCCGAAGTTCCAGTGGCCATTGAGTTTGAAATTGAGCTGAGTTTGATCCAAACAAAACTAATATGAACAAGCTGATGCAGCGGGTGGTTTTCGATCGGAGTGGTTTGTGGCTGGCTGCGGTGGCGGTGCTGTTTGTTGTCGCTTGGCGCGGTTGGATCGTTGCCCACAAACCGGCGCACGCCCGGGAAATTGCTGACGAAATCGGCTCGGTCTGGCGTACTCCCAATGCTTTGTTTCCCAACCACTTGAACTCCCGCCTAATTTTTGACCAAGTCACCGAAACTGGTATAGGCCTCTTTTTTTGTGATACGACCGGCGGGAAGATACAACCGATATGCGAACAAAAAGAGGCCGGGTGGAGTTGGCAAATGTATGGAATGCTGGGCTGGTCGCCTGACGACAGTCTTTTCGCCTGCGCCTTTCCCCCCAACGATCCCAAGCAACCGGGGGAGGAAATTCTTATCTGCAATGGAAACACGGGCGAGGCGGTCACAAAATTGGAGGCCAGTATTTTTCTTTCCGAACTTGCTTGGCTGACGCCCCGTTCATTCGCTTATTCATTTTGGGACGGGGACAATCACGACGTGGCCGTGATTGAACAAAAGCCCGTCGGGAACTGGGTTCAGACAAAAATTTTCAAGAAACTGGGCAACAAGGAAATGACCGGTCTGGTGGCCACCTCCTCCCATTCGGTTGCTTGGCGACAGGGAGCAAGTCTCTGGGCGCTGGATTTTGCCTCCGCGGTGCCCGAAAAAATCTGGGAATCCACTACCAATCTATTGGTGGACTTCACTTATTCGATGGACTCGAAGGAATTTCTTCTCAACTGCTGCGATGAAAAGGGACAGTTTTTAATCCGTCTCTATCCCCAGACCAAATGGATGGCGGATGCCGGCAGAATCAGCGATCAAACCAACAATACCATCCCCAATGTGACGTGGTTCAACAATGGAGCGAAATACGCCTATTGCGGCCATGAGCATGGCTTGAATGTCTTTTATATCAAAGCGAATACAAATTCCGGATCGGTTTCTTTGCTCTGGCAGGGTGAAATAAACAAATACACGTTAAACGGTAATCGTCTGTACATTGCCGGCACTTTGACCAATGCCCCTCCTGGTATCTGGGTGTACGATGTCACCTCCAAGGATTTAACCGGCATTGGTTCCAGTTTAGATCGCCGCTTGCAATACGCCAGCGTCGTCAATCCCGTCGGCAATGCATTCACAAACGCATCGGGCCAGGAAAGGAATTATTGCTTGTGGCCTCCTGCTCATGTTTCTTCCGGAAAGAAGTATCCCGTCATCATTAATCAGACAATTGGTGGGGGAGGGCCATATCCACAAGTTACCGCCAGCCTAGGCTACTATTTTGCATCGGTCTATAGGCCTGGCTGGTGGGAAGGACTGGACAGTTGGCAGGACGACGTGATGAGCCTCTATGATATCTTGGCGAAAAATCCAAACATTGACACCAATCGCGTTTTCCTCAGCGGGAGCAGCGCCGAAACTCCCTATCTGAACCAACTCGTCGCGGAAAAGCCGGACCTGTGGAAGGGTGTTATTCTGCTCAGCCCTTCCGAACTGCCCGATTTGTCCATGTCCAATATGCACCTGTCGAGCATGTTCATTGTAGCCGGCGCGAATGATGGCAACTCACTCGAATGGTTGACCAAGTATCAGGATCAGGCTGCCGCTGCCGGTATTTCTGTAAAGCTCCTTTTTCTTGGAGACGCCCAGCATATTACGCGGTCCATAGCCAGTGAACGTAATCAATTGCAGCAATGTGCCGAATACCTGTCGGGAAATTAAGCATCACCCCTCAAAATGATTATGAAACCCGGAGTATTCCGCCTGTTCACAGATTCAGCCGGCGCTTTGTTGCTGGCCCTGGCAGTGGCGATGTTTATCAGCAACTGCACCAATACCGGCTTCACCCTGCCGCATGATCCTCTCCTGGTGATTTCAATGCGAAACACGTTTTGGATCATCGGGGCAATCGAATTGTTTGTGGCACTGGTTTGCCTCTTCGGCCAACATCTCAGATTCAAGGCAATCCTTGTTTTGTGGCTGGCAATGAATCTTTTTGTGTATCAGATCGGCTTCCTTTGGAACGGCAATCACCGTGGCCTAGGTGTGTATTTGAGCGGCTTGGCTAATACGTTTGGCATCACCCCCAGCATGGCCTATCTGATTCTAAAAATCGTGTCCCTCTACTTACTCATCGGAAGTTCGATTGCACTGCTGTGGCTTTGGAAAGAAGACACCAAGGGCTACTTAAAGATCGCCTGCGCCCACTGCGGTGGTCACATCGCATTTTTACCTCAAAGCCTCGGCCAAAATATTCCCTGCCCGCACTGCGAGGCAGCCATCACGTTGAGCAAGCCGGAAAACCTGAAAATGTCCTGTGCGTTATGCGGTGGACACATTGAGTTTCCGGTTTATGCGCTGGGACAAAAACTCCCATGTCCTCACTGCGCGAAAAACATCATGCTGTTAAAACCCACTTGAACTCAAGGAAAATGGAAACGCCTGTTTGCACACTATGCTGCCGCAACATTGTTTCATCATTCATTCTTAATTCGGAATAATTACAAACCCGGTCCTTGTCCGGGCAACCTGACTGATGCGCTGCACATTTCACCGCAAACCGACAGCAACCTTGTGAAAATTGTTCTTGGCTATCTGTTGATCGGTAGTTACGCCACCTTGTTCTGGGTTTGGTGGCAAAATCGGAAATCCCCGCTTTTCAACACCGTCAGTGGAATCAATTGGTTCAACAGCAAAACAGCTTTACAATAATTGAACAAACGCCACCTTTTGGCGATGGTCAGCAAGTCAACAGCCACCGCTCTGAAATCCTGCACAGTGGCCATTTTGTTGGTTGTATTCCTGTTTGCTAATGGGCTCTGGGAATTGTCGAATGGCTTTATTGGTTCCGCTTTAAGAGAGGCCGCCTCCATTTTTCGTGATCCAAAAACCCAATGGATGGTCTTTCTGTGTCTGGGAATTTACTTCACGGCCTTCCTTTTTCTTCGAATTCGTGTCAATTCTGATTTCTCCAACCCATCAACATCCAAGGCCGGGCAGGCAGTCTTCTCCCCGCCATGGTGGCCATTCACAAGGACCATTGCGCATGGAGTTACGTGTCCAACCTTCTGGCTTACTTTTACTCTGATCATTTGTGCGGTTGATTATACCTTGAATTATTCAACATCCATTGATGCTCTGACGTTGCTGGCAGGCGCGATGCTAGGTCAGGGAGTGGCAGCATGGGCTAATTTTGAAATCCGAAACCGTTTAGGAGTACTGGTCTTGTCTCTTCTGGTGATTCTGCTGGCTTTGGCTTCAGTTTGGGATTTGAGTCCCAGCCACTTCTTTGAATATCGCGGTTATACGCGTTGGTCCGGTCCTTGGGATAATCCAAACATCGCGGGGTTGCTCATGGGGGTGGGAGTCTCGCTTGCGCTTGGATTGGGAGTTAGCCGATGGAAGACGGAAGTTGGGAAATTGGAGATGACAGATAAAAGTCTGGGGGGGCGAGTCAGAAAATATGCGGTGGTGATTTTGTTTTCCTTTGCTGCCATTTTAATGGCTCGCGGGCTGTTGCACGGTTACAGTCGGGGCGCATGGGTGGCAACGGGTCTTGGTTTGACCTATTTGCTGTGGCAATGGATCAATTTTCAAATTGAACTCCGGAAAACGTTTTTGCGTCCTTCGTGTATTTCATGGTTCAACAAAAACTGGCTTTCGCTTTCTGCCATTTTACTTTCCGTGGTCGTTCTGTCTTTCTGGCATTTCCGGCAGACGGAGTGGCATCCGGCACACCGGGCATTTTCCGTAAGCAATCAAAACGATTTTTCCTGGCGCAACCGAATTGCCGCCTGGGAAGGCGCATTGCAAATGGTGGCGGAGAAACCGTGGTTTGGCTTTGGCTGGAACCAGCCGGAACTGATATATGATCATTATTATCGCGCGCCCAAAGTTGCCGAAGGCATGGCTATTCAATCGAATGATTGTTTGATTCTCGGTGCAACACTCGGAATTCCCGCCCTGTTCTGTTTTGTTGCTTATATCTGGCTGTCACTGACGCAGAAGTCGGACGTGAAAACTAAGAGGCCGAAATTGCCGCCTTCGGATTTCGGGTTTCAAATTTCAGACTTCCTTCCTGCCATTTGCCGCGCCGGCACAATTGTGCTTTTGGTTGGTTTCTGGTTTGACGGCGGCTTGTTCAAGCTGCCAACTGCGGCATCATTTTGGATTTTGCTGGAATTGGGAGCGGTTAAATCGCCGCAAAAAGCCGCAAAAGGTCCAAAATCCGAGAGTTTCAAATAACCGTTTGATTCTTGTGCGTTTTTTGCTTTTTCGCGGAACTCACAAAAAGGATTGCCCCGGCAGGAATTAATTCTAAATCATTGTTCCGTGACCGCGCGACAAAATGTTTTCTGGGTTGGATTGGTCGTTCTGTTTTTCTTGGGCACGCTGTTTTGGGCCAAAGAACAGGACCCTTTTTCCAGAAAATGGTTCGCGCTCAAAACCGCTGATCGCGGTTCCGTCAAGTGCGTTGCAATATTGCCAAAGCCGATACATCAGTGTCCCGTCATCATTTACGCGCATGACTCCGGCGGCAGCTTGATGAATGACGGCAATGATCTGCGACAAATGGCCGAACTCGATTTAGCCACTGTCAGCCTCGAATATGACCAAACCAATGAGGCTGCTTTTACAGTACAATTCGAAGCCTTGCTCCGTTATCTTGGTAGTCAAAAATGGGTCAGGACCAATGCTATAGTTTGGGTCGGCTTTAGCATGGGGGCCAATCGGATGCTTGATTTCGCCCTGCAACATTCGGAACAACAACCCCAACTGCTCGTCCAGATAAGTGGCGCCGGAGTGGAAAAATCGGCCACAAATTCATCACCCTCAACCTTCAACTTTGATCAATCGCAAGCAAGCCCTAAACTACTATCCAACCTCCATTGTCCGGTTTTGCTTATTCATGGTGAACAGGATGAAGTGTTTCCGCTGGCAGATACAAAACGGCTGGCGTCAGCTCTGCAAACCAATGGCCTGCAAACCGATGTAAAAATTATTCCCGGCGCTTCGCATGGCGTGGAATCGGAACGTGGAATGATTTTCCGCAGCATTGGCGAATACTGCCTGACGCATCCGGCTGACAAGGATATCTGGCAAAATTATCATTCTATTGCCCAATGGCAGACAAACGCCCCGCCGCTATGGTTATTCTGGTTGCCAACCGCAGCCTTGATTATCGGTTGGTTTGTATGGTCATGGCATTACATCTTACCTAAACAAATCAAACTGAAACGCCATGAAATTGCACTCTGTTGGCTTGCAGCTATCCTTGGGATTTGGGTGTTGGCGGAAACAGCCGTTCACCTAGTCACGCCGCATTTTGCCGTCAGCTATACGACGCTTTCCATCACCCGACGTGTTTTGGCGCTGTCGAAAGAACGCGTTGATTTAGAATACCTAATTGCCCAACCCATCTGGCATGGCCAGAAACTGAATACCCTGCTGTCACATGTTGAATTGGCCGGCTACAACCGTGAGCTGATCAATTGGCAGGTGGATGAGAAGAATTACCAAGATTTCGTTCTATCACCAGTGATTACAGGCGATGACGATGAAAAGCTGAATTGGCGCCGTCCGCTTTGGGAGGAGTTTTATCCGCGCATCCGCCATGTATCTTCGCCAGAAGACGCCGCAAAGATCGTCGTGTGTCATCTTCGCGAACGGGTGACCATTGCCAACCAGTCAAATCTACCTCGTGACGTACCGACAGTTTGGCTAAAACAAATAACTGACAAACCGGGCTTTGAAATAATCTATGTCGCCGCACTTCGTTCCGTCGGCGTGCCCGCTCGCTTGGACTCAAATGGCCGCACCGAATTTTTAGCCGGCAACAAGTGGCAAGCTGCACCAGAACCATCCGTTTTGTGTTGGTAGATCGTTGTATATAGTACCAGCAAAAGTGCGAACTGATCGGGCTAATTGCATTACTAGATTGGAGTGAAACTTGCGAAAAATCAGCCGTCGAAAGAAAAAACATTCAATAGCGTTTTGAGGCGCTACGTCTTGGTCAACCAGATTGCGTGGATATGGAAAAAATAACTTGCAGACCAACTCTGATGTCTCGCCTTTCGAGAACCAACAGGTAAAAAAGAGGGTCTGCCTTTTTGGCAAACTCTCTATGATTATCAATTCAACCACGCTTGGATTTTGTCCTGAGCGACGGTGAACGCCCGGGCTTTGGTGCGGGAGCCTTCGCCAAACCAGGCCGAGTTGAGGCGTTGATTTGAGTTTTGCCGTGTCTGGCGGTGATCCTGCCATTCCGTGACGCCGTTGAAAGCCGCCCACAGAGTTCCTTCCACACCAGCCATCCGGTTTCCCCTTCCCTGGTCGAAGAAGAATTCACTCCAGCCGCGATCCCGTTGAACCAGCACCTGTTTGTCTGGTTCGGTGCTGTCGGGATACACACCGGCCAGATATTCAGTGAGCCGATGGCGGTCCAGCTTCACCCGGCTCATCGCTTGGAAGGACTGTTCCAGATCATCGAACCTGGTTTTAATCAGCCCCAACATTTCGTGAGCCTGTTTGAGTTTCTGGTGGATATCGGAATGATGGGAAACGCGAAAGACTGCGTTACCATCATTCAGAGCGAGTGTCAGCGTATTTTGACAGACGACCCTGACTGGCGTGAACTTGATTTGAACACTGCTTTTGCCATCGTGGCTATTGGACAGTAGCAGATATTTTTCAGTGATGTCATCGCCAACCACCCGAATGTGACCGGGGAGTTTGGCCAATATCCAGACGCGTTCACCCTGTCCCAAGGCGCCAGCAGTGTGATAAATGGCGGCGTCCTGACCAACAATTGGATCGAAGAACGCAAACGCCTCACGATTTTGCAACGGCGTGTATTCGTTGCTGACGACGCCGAGGACCGGATCGGTTCGGGCAATGAGGTTTCCCGATTTTCTGACGACGGCGAATCGGTCAGGAACGGGTATGCGTTTTGAGCCGGCGAACAGGGGCAGCTTTTTTACCTGCCAATCCAGTTTCGCCGCCGTGATGGCTTCTTGGGCGGTGGCGGGTTTATCAAGCTTGGTGCCCAGACCGTGCCAGGGGACTTCGTTGATGTAAAACATGGCGGCTTCGCCATTTTGAATGAGTAAATTTGCGGACATGACTTTTCCTTTCGGTTGAAATAAAAAATGCGCCTCCGGTCAAAGAGGCGCATTTCAGGTTGAGGTTGGAGGTCAGCTTTTCCGGCTGACTTGTTTTATGAGCCTGGCGAGCGCTTCGACGCTGGGCGGCAGTTGGGATTGACCGGCCAGTTCGAGCTGCTCAAAGTTGGAATATTCGGCGATGGGCATTTCGAGGCCATCACCGACCACATCCTTGAGCTTGCCGCCGAACGCCGCGATCATTTCATTCCAGGAGCCAATCTCGTTGACCAGCGCTTCCACATCACGCTTTTCCCAGAAATGGCCTTCATCACTGACTTCATCGAGACAGCCGAGTTGTCTGGCCTTGTCGAGCAGGGCGATGACGGCGAGGTGACATTGCAGGAAGTTTTGGACACCGCCGCACTGGGGATCACTGGCATACTGGGTTTTGCAGAACGAACTCCAGCGCCAGCCCGACAGTTTGGTTTTGAGTTTGCCGTGATGCGGGTCGTGGATTTCGGCCGGATACTGGCAGAGACCGAAGTTGGATTCTTCGCAGCCTTCACCCGGCCAGGCCGTGAACGCAATCATCCGCAGAGGTGAAACGCGCCAGGAACTGTATTCCGATTCGCCGGGGAGCTGCTTGAGGCTGACCGATCCTTGCGCCTGGATCAGCAGCCAGCGCAAGGGATCCTCGCGATCACGTTTATCGTAATCACATTCGTCACCAGACAGGCTCACGATGTCGCCGACTTCCTTGAAGGGCAGATCGTGGGCGGCCTGGTGCAATGACTCGACCAGTTTACGGGCCGAGGCATCGGTGCCTTTGGCCTTCAATTTGTAATGGATGGTGAGACCCATGATGTTTCCTTTCGTTAAAGGTTAAGGGATGCAGGGTTGATTTTCCACTGCATCATCGTCGGCGTGCCGGCCGCACCGGATGCAGAGGTGGGTTTGCGGGCTGAACACGTGTTCCCGGCCGATCAGCTCTTCAAGCGTGGTGGTGGGTGAATGTTCCGTGGCAGCGCCCTGAACAAACACGCGTTCATTGGTCGGGCCGTTTTCCCAGCACGGTGTGGCATTCACGTTCCCAAATTGGCCGGCCTTCAGCGCCTGCCTGATTTTACGAAGAGCGGCACGTTTATTTTTGGCCTCGACGACAAAATCGGCGTAGCAGGCGATGTCGTGGGCATACGAACAGATGAATTTAGGCATGGGTTTGGTGGGTTTCGATTTCAATTTCGTCCCGGTGGACGATGAGTTGCGCCCCGAGGCCGAACGGTTCGCGTTGCAACGTCAGGTTGATGAGTTCAATGGCCTGGTCCACTTGTCGGGCGGACGGGCCATGGGTGATCTGCCCGGCATCAAACTGGAGGTCCAGCCGGCGGACGGTGATGGTTTTCATGTGGTGATGGTCGATGAAACACGTCAGGCATTGGCGGTGAGCCAGTCGGCCGTGTTCATGGTTTTGATTTCGGTTGCCGTGATGATGGCCACCCCGCCGCCGTAGGCATCCACGCGTGGTTTGGAACAGTCGTGCGACCATTCAAACGTGATGCGACCTGATGGATTGAACTTTTCCAACAAGTGCTGGACGAAGGCGCAGACCGCATCAATGCCGCCTGATTCGGAATGCAACCAGAGGCCATCGTCATCCGCCTCCAGTTCAAATTGCCAGTCTTCCAACACGTCCACGAGGGCAGTTGGAAAATCCGCCGGCAAGGGTTCTTCGGCGAAACGATGCTGGCTGGCGATGTGCGCGAGGTTGAGGGCGTATTCTTTTTGAGCATCATCCGCCAGCGGCAGGATGAAACTGAAGTTGGTGAAATAATCAGCCATACATTTAATTGGGTTTGATGGGTGAGGATTAATGCCGGCGTGCAAAGTGCTTGCGCCAGACGTGATAGATTTGAACGGCGCCGACGACGGCCAGGAAACCGACGAGGTAGGGCCAGATGAGCAGGACGACGACGATGGCCGCCAGCGCCATCAGGCCAAGGATGATGCTTTGTTCCCAGTCCATTTTGAATCCTTTCGTTAAAATGAAAACCCGGGTTCAGCCACAACGGATGAACCCGGATTGGGTTGGCTTGAAGCCGCTCAGAGCTTGAGCCCTTGCAGCGACTTGATGGTCTGGCGC
>Ga0116130_1001578_pt1 | contig 12638 bp, 9 predicted proteins | sample June2015DPH_17_5_FD_89733 | JGI IMG/M metagenome (GOLD analysis project Ga0116130, IMG submission 89733) | Peatland microbial communities from SPRUCE experiment site at the Marcell Experimental Forest, Minnesota, USA - June2015DPH_17_40 | ecosystem: Environmental > Terrestrial > Soil > Wetlands >...
ACCGTGACGCGGTTGCCCGGCAGGTGGATAGACCCTTCCACCCGCCCGTCAATGTAAAGCGACTCCGAACCCGTGACCTCTCCCTTAATGACCAACGACTTGCCCAGCGTGGCCTGTTCCTGGGTGTTGATTGGAGGGCTGGCGGGGCGGGGCGCGCTCGGCGGCTCAGGTACGGCCGGGGAGTAGCTGCGCTGCGGCTCGGGACTAGGGGTGGGAGTCGAAGATGGAGTATTGGTAGGTTTCCACATAATCGGTAAACGAATCCTTTCTAATGTTGTAAGTGCTTCCACCCCAACAACCGCAAAACCAGCGGTCGTTGGGGCCCGGCTTGGAGAGGCACTGGTTTGGCCAAACCCGCGCTCCACTGCTCCTGCTTTTCTTCACAACCTGATGCTTTGGTGCGGTTTGTCTGGGCCATCGCTCAATAAGCGCCGAAGCACGCACCCTTGTGCGATGTAATTATTGCTACCATACAGTGAGTTCTTGTATCAGGGAAACCCCTATGCAACTTTTTCATGCGACCTCAGTGCATCCTTAGTTAATGGCCTAGGGGAAAGGGACTAAGCAAACCGGACAAACCTAACCGTGGATGAACGCGGATTAGACTTTTTATGCTGACTGAGCAAGCCATCCTGAGCCACATCGAACGCCAGCCACACCGCGCGGCGGGGTTCAAGCAGCTCGTCCGCGAGATGGGCCTGCGGGGAAACGAACGGCGGCAGCTCGCCGAGCGGTTGCAGGCGCTGGTAAAAAGCGCGCGGCTGATCGAGACCGGACGCGACCGCTACACCCTGGCGGAACATGCGGCCGCTCATCAGAACCTGATCGCGGGGCGCCTGACCATGCACCGCGACGGTTACGGCTTCGTCATTCCCAACCCCGGCCAGCGCAGCACTTTCAGCGGCGACATCTACATCAACCCGCAGGCCATCGGTTCGGCCATGCATGGCGACCAGGTGCTGGTGGAGCTGGGACGCAAGCGCGACGATGGCCGTGCCGAAGGGCGCATCCTGCGCGTGCTGACGCGCGGTAATCCCACCGTCGTGGGCACCTTTCACTACGGATCGCGCCAAAACTACGTGACGCCCATCGATGAGAAGGTCACCAGGGAGATCATCATCCCGCGCGGAATGGAGTGGCCGGCCAGCCAGAATGAAGCTGAATCCAAGGCTGAATCCAAGGCTGAATCCAAGGCTGAACCCAAGGCTGAATCCAAGGCTGAATCCGCCTCCCATGGCCGGGCGGGAGGCGCGCTGGCGAAGCAGTCCAAGGCGCACCGCCGGGCGCATGCGGATGCGGACCGCGTCCTCGGCGAAGAGGCGCGCCGTCGTGAGTGGGACGATCTCGAAGGCTTGGTGGTGGATGTGGAGATCACCGATTGGCCGTCGCCGGCCGAGAACCCCCGTGGACGCGTAGTCGAAATTCTTGGCTATGAAGACGACTTCGGCGTGGATGTCGAGATCATCATCCGCAAGTTCCACCTGCCGCATCGTTTCCCGGTTGAAGTGTTACAGGAGGCGCAGCAGTTCGAGCCAGTTATCCCGTCCAGAGAGTTGCGCCAGCGGCGGGACTATCGCGCGTCGCCCATCGTCACCATCGACGGCGAAACCGCGCGCGACTTCGACGATGCCGTCACCGTGAGTCGCATGGAGAATGGCCATTTCGAGTTGCAGGTTCACATCGCGGATGTCGCGCATTATGTCCACGAAGGCTCGACCATCGACCTGGAAGCGCGGCTGCGTGGGACGTCGGTCTATTTCCCCGACCGCGCCGTGCCCATGCTGCCCATGGAGCTTTCCACTGACCTGTGCAGCCTGCGCCCGCAGGTTGACCGGCTGGTGCTCTCCTGCGTGATGAAGATCGATCCCCAGGGTGAGATCGTCGGCTACACCCTGAACCAGGGCGTCATCCGCTCGGCCGAACGCATGACCTACACCAACGTGAATCTCATCCTCGAAGGAGACATTGGTTTGCGCCAGCGCTATCGCGAGCTGGTGGATGTCTTTGAGTTGATGCGTGAGTTGGCGATGGTGCTGAATCGCAAGCGGGTGCGTCGCGGCTCCATTGATTTCGATTTGCCCGAACCGGTCATCGAATTTGACGAGCACGGCTTGATGAAGGGGGTCACGCGCTCCGAACGCAATATTGCCAACCGCATCATCGAGGAGTTTATGTTGTCGGCGAATGAGTGCGTCGCCAGCTACCTCGAGAACAAGCGGGTAGGCTCGCTCTATCGCATTCACGAAAAGCCCGATCCCAAGCGCGTCTTCGATTTCGAGACCATCGCCGCCACCTTCGGCTACTCGCTCGGTGTAGGTGCGCTGCCGGTGAAGCGAATGCAGATCCGTGCTAACCGGCGCGATCGTCATAGCAGCGGACGCAACCCGCACGTCGTCGAGATCCCCGAAGAGGTCCACCTCACGCCGCGCATGTATCAGAAGCTGACCCAGAAGATTGCGGGCAAGCCGGAAGAGCGCATCTTGTCGTACCTGATGCTGCGCTCCCTCAAGCAAGCGCGCTATTCCGAGGTCAATGAGGGCCACTTCGCGCTGGCCGCTCCGGTTTACACGCATTTTACGTCGCCGATACGCCGCTATCCCGACCTGATCGTGCACCGCATCCTAAAGGATGTGCTGCGCGAATCGGGGGAGCAAGAGGAGCACGGCGTTTCCGTCGGCGTGGGAGAGATCGCGCACAGTGAGTCACCTTCTCCGTGGTCGAAGCGGCAGCCTCCGGTCTCGCCAACCAAGAAGCGCGACACGCACGAGAAGGAGCACCGCGCGCCCCTGGGCGGACCGATTCCCGAGGACACGCTGCACGAGATCGCGGAGGAGTCCAGCCAGTCCGAACGCCGCGCCGACGATGCTGAACGCGAGCTGATGGAATGGAAGAAAGTGAAGTTCATGGCAGACCGCGTGGGCGAAGAGTTCGCGGGACTGATCGTCAGCGTCACCAAGTTTGGGCTGTTCGTGGAGCTGATCGACATGTTCATCGAAGGGCTGGTACCGCTCGCGTCGCTGACCGACGACCGCTACCAGTACCACGAGAACACCCGGCAGATCATAGGGCAGCACAGCCGCAAGACCTACTCGATGGGCGATCCCGTGCGCGTGCTGGTGGATCGCATCGACCGCACGCAGAAGCGCATTCAGTTCGCGTTGGTCGAGGAGCGGCCGGCGCCGGCCAAGCGCAAGCACAAGAGGGCGTAGTATCGTTCGGCTGACAAATGGCAATTCGAGGCGTCTATCGATAGATCGATTGTTCCAGCGCTGGTCGGAGGCCAATGCTGCGCATACGCGCGAGCGACTGTCACCAAAATGTGTTTACAATCGCACAAAGCAGTCGCACAAACCCAAACTGCTCTGGAGATCATGCGTAAAGCTGCGATATTCGCCTTCTTTGTCCTGCTGGCCGCGTCTGTACTCGCTCAGACAGCCCCAGCGCCAGCCCCACCGGCGCTGACTCCAACCATTCCCGCCGCCTGGCCCACTGCCCACTTCGCTTCCACCAAAGACCCCAGCGTGCAGAAGGCGTTCCAGATCCTCAACGACATGATCAAAGCCCTGGGCGGCGATTCGTACCTCAACGTCCGCGATATAAAGACCGAAGGCCGCGGCTATGCGTTCTATCACGGGCAACCCAATGGGCAGGGCAATTTATTCTGGCGCTTCTGGGAGTGGCCCGACAAAGAGCGGGTCGAGTTTACCAAGCAGCGTGACATCATCGAACTCTTTGTTGGCGATAAGGGATACGAGATCACCTACAAGGGCACGGCGGCCCAGGACCCGAAGGAAATGCAGGATTATCTGAGGCGCCGCGACCACTCGTTGGAGTGGGTGGTCCGCAAATGGCTGGCAGCATCCGACACCATGATCCTGTACGACGGGACGGCAATGGTCGAGCAGAAGCTCACCGACCAGGTCACGATCCTGAATTCCACGAACGACAGCGTGACCTTGTCGATTGATCCGCGCTCCCACCTGCCGGTGAGGAAAACCTATAGCTACCGCGATCCGCTCGATCGGCAGCTCGATGACGAGGCCGAGGTTTTCAGCAACTATCGCCTGGTGCAGGGTATTCAGACACCCATGAGCGTTGTGCGGCATCGCAACGGTGAAATGACCAGTCAGCGCTTCATCACGTCTGTGACCTACAACAACGGCTTCCCGCCCACGATGTTCGAGACCAAGGGCCTCACCTACAACCAGCCCAAGAGCGGGGAGCGGAAGTAAAGAGCCGCGGACCGGATGGCCAATCAAAATATCTTCCGTTCGCCCTCATTCGTGTTTTAGAGATTCCACCGGATCTAATCTGGAAGCATTCTTGGCCGGCAGGGTGCCGAAAGTGATCCCGATCAGGCAGGAAACCAGCATGGCGATCAGGGCGGAGAGCCCGGAGACTGGGAGCATGTATTGAGTGAAGGCCCAGAGTGAAAACGGGAGCGCCAGTCCGGCCAGGGTGCCGATGGTTCCGCCGATTAAGGAGATCATTACCGCCTCGGAAAGGAATTGCAGTTGGATTTCGCGGCGCGTGGCCCCAACCGCCTTGCGAATGCCGATTTCTCGAATACGGGCGCTCACGGTGGCAAGCATAATGTTCATGATGCCTACGCCACCGGCAATCAGGGTTATGGTCGCAAACAGCAAGAGAACGATGGTAAAGGCGTTGGCGGTTTTGGCCACCAAACTGAGGACTTGGGTCAGGTTGCCGACGTTATAGACCGACTCGGCCCGATGCCGCGCCTTTAACACCGCGAGGATTTTTTCTGTGGCCCGGGGAATGCTACTGCCATCCGACATGGAAAAATAAATCTGGTTGACCGCGTTGGTGTCGGTCAAATAACGCGCCATGGAATAGGGAATAAGGACGGTGTCGTCCTGTATTTCCGATTGGCCGAATGTCTCCACGCTCTCACGGAAGGTACCGATCACAATAAACGGCAATCCCTGGATGTTAATTTCGTGTCCCGAGGCGAACTGTGCTCCGCCGTATTGCCGGTTGGCGAAATCTTCGGTGATCAGGGCGACCTTGTGGTGGGACTGGGAATCCTGTTGATCGAAAAACCTGCCTGCACTCACGATGATGCGGCGCACATTGGCATATTCCGGGTTTACCCCAAGGATTAGCATGTCCCGTTGCCTGCCGTTGCCGACCAGTATGGGTTCATGCAAATTGAGCACCGGCGTAGCTGCCTGCACACCTGGCACCTGCTGTTCCACGGCGATCATGTCGTCCACGGTCAGATAATCTGCCGTGCCGGTGCTCGCGCCAGCATTGGCTGCACCTGCATATTCGGCCCAGATGAGATTGGCACCAATGTTCTGGATTTCATGCAGCACGTACTGCTTTCCGGTGAGCGCAATGGTGACCACCAGGACCAGCGAGAACGTGCCGATCACCATCCCCAGAGCGGTCATGGTGGCACGCACTTTGTCGGCGCGGAAGGAATTCACCGCGATCGCCAGAATCTCGCGCAAGACCAGCGTGCTCTTGGGCGACACGGCCCACGAGATGGAGCGCACTTTTGCCGGGCGGGGCATAAACCGCTATCTCCTGCCGATGAGCACCAGGACTACACCGGCACAAACCAGAAGAATGCCGATCCAACGCTGCACGTTGACCCGTTCTCCCAGGAAAAAACTGCCTCCCACCGCGCCCACCACGTAGCTCAGGGCGGTCACGGGCACGACAAAGCTTACGTTGGCGAAGGAAAACACCGCCAGCAGCGAGAAGAACCCAATCGCCATCATCCCCACACCCAGCCACATCCACTTGACGCGCAAAGCGCGCAGGATCACCCCGATGAGCGCAACTGGGCGGAAGTTTTTCACCTCGCCATGCTCCTTCATCGCGCGCGAAACGAATATTTCGCCCACGGTCCCGAAAACAACAATGAAGAACATCAGGAGAATGAATTCAAACACGGCTAGCCATTCTCCGTAGTACTGGGATGGGTGTGGCCGACGAGAAACACGCCGATACAAATGACCGCGATGCCGGCCCAGCGCAAGGGAGGGACGAATTCGCCCAACCACGCCGAGGCCAATAGCGCCACTACCACGTAAGAAATAGAAGAGGCGGGTTGCACATAGCTATAGTCAGCCCACGACAGCACGATCATATAGGCTGCGAAGAAAACCAGCAGGGAGCCGACTCCGAGCCATATCGTTCCGGCGGTGAAAACGCGAATGAAGACGTGCGGCAGTTCCGCGGGGGGCCAAAGTTGCACCGCTCCCACGTGCTTCATGCCTTTGCCGAGTAGAACGTTGCCCAAAGGGCCGGCAAGCACCATGATGAAAATCAAAATAAGGGTTTTGAGATGCAGACGCCTGGGGGATTCCATTGGCTGTGATCAGTCGCTCCAACCGTGAAGAAGCATATCCATATGGTATATCAATCAACCCGCGACCAAGAGAGGCAGCAAGCACATGCGCATTCGCAGCGGTCAACTGCGGTCCAAGGCATCCGAGATGGGAGACTGCGACGGAGCAAGTCGAGCACCCAGCGGCGGGCATCCTGAAGATCGTAAAATGCTATTCTAGGGTATCGGTTTTCGAAACAACTCCCACAATTGGGGAGACAAATGTTGCCTGGGCCGCATTGTCACACCGCCGCTACCTTTGCCCAAGGCGGCAACGGGCAATCGGCCGATGATTCGCTATCGAGGGACTGATCGATTTGTGCGGCATTGTCGGATTTACTCATAAAGATTGGTCTCCACCTCCGGACCGCATTCGGAATGCCACCTCCACCCTGATCCACCGCGGACCAGACCAGCTTGGTGTTTATGAATCCCAGATATGCTCGATGGGCGCCACGCGCCTGAAAATCCTTGATCTCGAGCACGGTGACCAGCCCATCGCGACCGAAGACGGCGACACCGTCATCGTGTTCAACGGAGAGATCTACAACCACCTCGAAGTGCGCGCCGAGTTGGACAAGCTGGGCCATCGCTTTCATACCCACTGCGATACGGAGACGGTCCTGCGCGCGTTTCTGGAATGGGACACCGAGTGTTTCCGCCGATTGCGCGGCATGTTTGCCGTGGCGCTGTGGACAAATTCCACTCGGCGGCTGGTGTTGGCGCGCGATCGTGTGGGCATCAAGCCGCTCTACATCGCCTATCGTGGCAAGGAAATATTTTTCGGGTCGGAACTGAAGGCCATCTTCGCCCATCCCGAGGTCGAACGCCGCTTAAGCCTGGCTGGCCTGGATTGTTACTTGTCGTTGAACTATGTCCCTGCGCCCTGGACGCTGGTAGACGGAATCGAGAAGCTCCTGCCGGGACACTGGCTCGAATGGCGAGACGGCCAAGTATGTAGTGAAGCGTATTGGCGCTTGCCCGACCAGATACCCAGGCAGCGCAGCCTAGCGTCGGCCTGCGAGGAACTCGACTCTCTTCTGCAGCGCTCCCTTCGCGAACACCTGCTTTCCGATGTCCCTTTGGGGGTGTGGCTGAGCGGCGGCATTGATTCATCGACGATCCTGCACTATGCGTCGCAGGTCTCAAGCTCGCGGCTGAAGACTTTCTCGATTTCGTTTCGGGGGCGCAGCTTCGACGAGACCAGTTACATCCAGCAGGCAGTTAAGGAATACGGAACCGAGCACGAGCAACTTGACCTCAATCCTGAACTGGATTTGCAAGGCGCCATCGAGGAATTCGCGTATTACTCGGATGAACCCAGTGCCGATGCCGGCGCGCTGCCGGTCTGGTTTCTCTCCAAGCTCTGCAAAACCAGGACAACGGTCGCGCTGAGCGGCGAGGGCGCCGACGAACTGTTTGCGGGATATCTAACCTACAGAGCAAATGCGTTTGCGCGCTCTTTGCGCAAATTTCCGCCCAGCGGTATTGCATTGGCGCTGGCTGGGTTGCGCTTATGGCCGGTTTCGAACGAGAAAATAAGCTTTGAATACCAGCTCAAGCGGTTACTGGAAGGCAGCCTGATGCCGGCGGAGCGCGCTCATGTTTATTGGAATGGCACATTTTCCAAGGCGGAGAAGCGCTCCCTGGTTTCGGCGAAACTTCCACCCGCGCTAGACCAAATCCTCGGCGAGTTGCGAGAAATGCTGAGCGCCAGGAAACAGGACTTAGGCGCTTACCTGTGGTTCGATCAAAAGTATTATTTGCCGGACGACATCCTGGTCAAATCGGACCGCATGAGCATGGCCCATGCCGTGGAGTTGCGTCCACCGTTCCTGGATCACCGTATCGTCGAATTTGCTGCGACTTTGCCGGCCTCGCTCAAAATTCGAGGCTCGCAACAGAAATTTCTGCTGAAGGAACTCATGCGCGACAAGCTGCCGCAGTCGATCCTGAAGAGAAAAAAAATTGGCTTCGATATCCCGGCGCACGAATGGGTCCGTGGTCCGCTTCGCTCGCTCGTAGTAGACACCTTGCATAACGGCCTCTCCGATTATCCAGAGATCTTCAATTCCGATGTGATCGAAAACTATCTACGTGATCATTTGGAAAAACGAATCAATGTCGGCTATCACTTATGGGGGTTAATGGTCCTGTTCTTGTGGATGAAAAAGTGGGCGATTCAGGTGCCAGCCCCCTCGACGGCAGCCCACCTGTTGGCGCCCGCGGGCGTAACTATGTCGATCTAGCCGTTCTGCTGATTGCGGGCAATGTGTCATTCCGATTTTCGTTCATGCAGCAACAGCAGACCGGGAGATTTTCCACATTCTTTGATAGAGTCAAGAAGCTGCTTTGGAGCATCGAAAGTGGGAATCGGCACGATTGCTGGAACACTCCAGGCGTAATGGCCGAAGTCTTAAGTAAGATCTGTTGAGGAGGACGAATGAGGATTGCTGTGCTCGGGGGCGACGGTTATTGCGGTTGGGCAACCGCTCTCTATTTATCCAAGCAGGGGAACTCGGTTGCCATCTTCGATAGCTTTGCGCGCCGACAATGGGACTACGAGCTCGGCGTGCAAACCCTGACGCCGATCCGCCCTTTGCCGGAACGGCTGAAGGTGTGGAAGCAACTTACCGGCAACACCATCGAACTCTTCGTGGGCGACATGATCGATTACGAATCTCTGGCCTTCGCCATCAAGGAATTTGAGCCAGAGGCGGTTGTCCACTTTGCCGAGCAGCGGTCGGCGCCTTATTCCATGATTGACCGCCGGCACGCCGTCTTCACTCAAGTCAACAACGTTGCCGGGACCTTGAACTTGCTGTTCGCTCTGCGCGAGCTTCGCCCCGATTGCCATCTGATCAAGCTCGGAACCATGGGAGAGTACGGCACTCCCAATATCGACATTGAAGAGGGTTACATAACCATTGAGCACAACGGGCGCCGCGACGTGCTTCCTTATCCCAAGCAGGCTGGCTCCTTCTATCACCTTTCGAAGGTGCATGACAGCCATAACATCATGTTCACCTGCAAGACGTGGGGATTGCGGGCGACCGACCTGAATCAGGGTGTGGTTTACGGCACCGTGTCGGACGAAACCGCTCTCGATGAAGCTCTTATCAACCGGTTCGATTACGACGAGGTCTTCGGCACGGCCCTGAACCGGTTCTGCGCGGAAGCGGCGGTCGGCCACCCGCTGACGGTTTACGGCACGGGAGGACAGACGCGCGGATTCCTGGACATCCGTGACACTATCCGCTGCATCGAGATCGCCTGCCAGCATCCTGCGGAACGCGGCGAATTTCGTGTCTTTAACCAATTCACGGAGCAGTTCACCGTTCTGGATCTTGCCCGCATGGTGCAAACCGCGGCGGGAAAACTTGGATTAAAGGTTGAGATCGACCATCTGCCCGATCCTCGCGTCGAAGCCGAGGCGCATTACTACAATGCGAAGAATTCCAAGCTGATCGATCTTGGTCTGCAAGCGCATTTTCTTTCCGACGCTCTGCTGGATTCGCTGATCAATATTGCGATCGCATACCGCGACCGCATCGATCCATCCTTGTTCATGCCGCAGGTGAACTGGAGAAATCCGACCAACGACCGCCGGCACCCGCTCGGTAAAGCTGCCGATGCGTCGCTCATGCCGTCGGAGGTTTAGAACCTGTCTCCCCTACCCGTTCGGCTTGATCACCTTGGTGTGGCCGGTCGTCTTCAACTTGAAAACGTCGCCGGAGATTTTGTGGTTGATTTGAATATTGCTGTACTTGGCCACCCGATAGTCGCCTGAGGGTTCGGAAAACCTTTGTTGCACACTGACGCCACGCGCTGGGTCAATCCACAGCGTGATCGTCTGGAACATGCTCTTCACTCTTTGTGACTTCGGCGTCAGCTCAAGCTTCGCGGCGTTAACGCCCTGCACCTGCTCCATGCCGGCATAGTTCACGTCGAACGATTTCTCCAGGTCGTGCCCGCGGCCGCCAAAGCCCAACACCAGGAAGCTTTCGAAATCGGTCTTGTTCTTGCCCGGGTTGTACTCGGTGACCTGATCGATGGAGGGCTGATACACACTGACCAGGCTCCCAGTGAAGAGCACGTACTTTTTGTCGGGCGAGGTAATGTCGGCGGCCATTTGCACGTCATCGCTCTGGCGGCGGAAGTACATCGTGCCCTTCTGGTAGTCGTGATCGTCAACCACCTTCTGATATTGGTCCCAGACGAAATCGCACTGCGCGGTGCGAAAGTTGGCCGCTGCCTGGTCCATTGCATTCAAGGCCGCTTCCAGGCTCTGGGCCTGCAAACCAACCGTCGCGCAGCAAAGGACCCACACCACCACGGCAGTACTGGTCAATGTCTTCATACTGTTGTTGTCGCAGACTTAATTCAAGACGGAGCGTTCAAATTGTTCAGGACACAATTTCCCGCTGAGATGCAGCCGATCTGGATCAGCGATGTCCCCATACTTTATACGCAACCACATTTTGTTTATTGTCGCGCACGGCTTCGTATCGGTCGATGGTCACGTAGCCAGCCACCGGTTCGATGACCCGCGCCAGCGACTCCCTGATATCGGCATCGCTGTCCGCCTTGACCGCCGCGGCATCCACCTTATAAAGGAAGCCATCCCCTTCTGGCTGTACGACGACTTCAGTTTGATGCGGTGAGCGCTCCACCGGTTTGTCGCGGAAGTTGACCCAGTGCGGCGTCAGGAAGATGAAGGCCAGGATGAGCGTGACCATGACATCGTAATGGACGCTGCCGCGCGGCGAGGTCCACCAGAAATAGCCTTTCAACGTTTGCCCAAACTTGCTCATCGCTGCATTTAGTCTAGAGAGGCGTAAGGCGAAGCGCAAGAAGCCGCCGGCTCGCTATTCGCTCTTCGCTTTTTCGATCTTAGATGCAACCTCAAGCAGCAGTTCGCAACAACAACCCCTGAGCGCCGGACATGAGCCTCTGGCGAAAGGCGAATAGCGAAAAGCAAACCGCGCAATTCACGTCCTAAGCTCTACCACCGTTGCGCCGCCGCCGCCTTCGTTCTGCGGAGGCTCGCTCACGCTCGCAACGTGGGGATGGCTTTGCAGGAACTGGCGAAGCGCCTTGCGCAGAATCCCCATGCCGCTGCCGTGCACCACGCGAACGCGCACGGCGCCCGCCAGGAACGCGTGGTCCACGAACTTCTCCACCGCACGAGTAGCCTCGTCCACGGTCTGGCCAATCACATTGATCTCGGTGGCGACGTTGTCATCTTCGCGCGCCAGGGTAACGTTGATGCCGCGGGCGCGCGCCGATTCCACCGGGTTGATACCGGCCCGCGCGATCACGCTGGCAAAATCGTCGCGCGCCACCTTCATTTTCATGGGCCCAACCGCAACTTCGAAGCTGTCGTCGTCGAAATAGCGCAGCACCTTGGCGTCGCGGCCCAACGACTTCAGCCGCACCGTATCGCCAATGCCGACCTGCGTGAGGACGTGCTGCTGCGCATGCGGATCTCCGGTATCGGCGCCGGTGGTGTGCGCCACCACGGTGGAATCGAACTGCTCGCGGAATTCGCGGCGCATCTTGGCGATGCGGCGCTCGGCGTCCTTCGAAAGCTTCAGCGCCTGCGCGCGGTCCTGCACGGCGTTGACAGTCTCGCGGGCGCGATACTCGAAATCGCGCAGCACGCTTTCCAGTTTCTTCTCCATCTCGCGCAGCTTCTCGCGCTGTTCCTTGCGGCCTTCGACGGCAAGATGCTGGCGTTCACGCGCCACTTCCTGCTCGCGCGCGCCAAGCTCGGCCCGCTCGACATCAATTTGCCGCAGCTCCGAGTGCAGGCGGTCGAGAAAGCGTGAGACGTCCTGGGCTTGTGAGGTCATCCGCTGCCGCGCCTGGCCGACGATCTCCGGATTCAGACCCAGCTTTTGCGCGATGTTGATGCCCGCCGAGGCGCCTGGCACTCCAATGCGCAACTCAAACGTGGGAGCGAATGTGTGCTCATCGAAGCCAACGGCCGCATTGAGCACGCCCGGCGTGTTCGCCGCGTAAACCTTGAGAGCGGTGTGATGCGTGGAGACGATGCTGATGCATGCCGCGCGCCGGAAGTGGTCGGCAATGGCCACCGCCAGGGCCGCGCCTTCTTCGGGATCGGTGGCCGAACCCAACTCGTCGAGCAGAACTAGCGAATTCGCGGTCGCCTGGTGAGAGATGAGATCGATGTTGGTGACGTGCGCCGAAAAGGTCGAGAGGTTCTGCTCGATAGACTGGTAGTCGCCAATGTCGGCGAACACCGAATCGAAGA
>Ga0116130_1001584_pt1 | contig 12609 bp, 11 predicted proteins | sample June2015DPH_17_5_FD_89733 | JGI IMG/M metagenome (GOLD analysis project Ga0116130, IMG submission 89733) | Peatland microbial communities from SPRUCE experiment site at the Marcell Experimental Forest, Minnesota, USA - June2015DPH_17_40 | ecosystem: Environmental > Terrestrial > Soil > Wetlands...
CCGCGTGGTATCCAGTCTTCTCGGCATGCAACTGCACTTGCTGTCCGTCAGTCGCATGTGCGGGCAGCGAAAAACTACCAGACGCTTTGGTGACCTGGGCCTCGGAATCGTAGCCGATCACGCTCACCGAAGCGCCCGCAATAGCGCTCTGCTTGTCATCTTCAATGATGCCGATGACCTTGGCCGCACGATCGTTCTGGAGCGCCACCGTCACGCTGGGACTGTGGTCGTCGCCCAACTGAAGCGGCACCTGGCCCTTCAGAAATGCCGCATCCTTTGAGGCATAGAACGTCACCTTGCCGTCGAGAGGCTTGCTGTCCTTGGGGACGACGAACAGCCAGCCGCCCTCTATCCTCATGGGCTCGCCGCCAATCGAGGACCAGACTTTGGCGTCGCCCACTGGCGTCTGATGGCTGTCCACCACGATTACCCTGACGCGGTACGACTCGCTGCCCACGTTCGACGTGGCCCGCGAGATGGACACCCCGTAGCCGATGACGCCACCCAGCATGGCAAGGTACATGACAGCTTTGATCTTGGCATCGGCGTCCTTGAAGAAGAAATATCCCAGAACACCAAGGAACAGAATCATCAGCGCGAGGATGCCAAGAGGGCTCTTTGACGCAGCTTGGATTATGCCGGTCCAATCCTTGGGCATCACATCGGATCCTTGCAGCAGTAGCATGGCGATCGCCACGGCTTCCTCCTCGGCATCCTAAAGTGGAATTGCTGGATTTCCTGGGGTCTGAGAAACTTATCTCGATTTGCTCTAGCTGTCAATCCAGTTACACTAATACGTAACCCCGATTTCCGTTCCTGTCGCCGCCAACATACAATACCTCATCGATTCTATGGGACCTGTTTATGACTGATCTTGCTGTGATTCTGGCCGTTATCGCCGGTGCATTGTTGGGTGGCGCGTTTGCGGCGCTGCTGGCGCGCTCCAAGGTTGCGGCTCTGGCCGAACGGCGAAACGGTCTTGAGCAAGAACTTTCAGGCGCCAGACACAGCGTTGAGCAACAGGCAGCCGAGATCAAGTTACTTTCCGAAGCTAGGGCCGCTTTAAACGCCACGTTAGAGAGCGAACGCCGCAATGCTGAAGAAAAGCTTCGCCTTCTTGCTGAAGCCGGCGAGGAGTTGAAGACGCAATTCAAGGTGCTGGCGGCAGCGGCCTTGGAAAGCAACAACTCGAATTTCCTCGATCTGGCCAAGAGCACGCTGGAGAGGTACCAGTCGGAAGCCAAAGGCGAGCTCGAAAAACGCGAGAAGGCGGTCGAGACAATGGTGAAGCCCCTTGCCGACTCGCTGAGGCAGGTGGATGAGCAGGTTCGGGAGCTGGAGAAGAGCCGGGCGGAAGCCTATGGGGTACTTACCGGCCAGGTGGCATCGCTGCTCGACACGCAGAAGGCCTTGCAGTCCGAAACTGGCAATCTGGTAAAGGCCCTGCGCGATCCGCAGACCCGAGGTCGCTGGGGCGAAGTACAACTGCGCAAGGTCTTGGAACTCTCGGGCATGTTGCGCTACTGTGACTTTCAAGAGCAGCTCACGGCCAGCGACGAGGAACGCCGCTACCGCCCCGATGTGATTGTCAATCTGCCTGGGCAGAAGCATGTCGTGATCGACTCAAAGGTGCCGCTCTCCTGGTATCTCAACTCCCTGGACGCTAAAGAAGGCGAGGAGCAGCGCAATTGTCTGGTGAACCATGCGCGACAGGTGCGGCAACATATCGATTCGCTTGCCGCGAAGGCCTACTGGCTGCAATTCAAGCCAACCCCTGAGTTCGTGGTGCTTTTTATTCCCGGCGAGGCTTTTTTTAGAGCAGCGCTGATGGCCGACCCGAATTTACTGGAATATGGCGATGGAAGAGTAATTCTGGCTTCGCCTATCACTCTGATTGCGATGCTGAAAACCATCGCCTACAGTTGGAACCAGAAGAATCTGGAGGACAACGCACGCAACATCAGCGCGGCAGGAAGAGACCTCTACAAGCGGCTCTGCACCATGAAGGGGCACATGCAAGAGATGGGCAGGAAACTGGGTGGCACCATAACCGCCTATAACGAGTTGCTGCGGTCGATGGAAAGCCGTGTGTTTCCCGCCGCACGAAAATTCCCTGACCTGGATCATTCACTAGCGGCGGCGGCATTGCCGGAAACCGAGCAACTGGACAAGACCCCCTTCGAACTGCAAGCGCCGGATTGGCATGATGGCGAGGAAGAAGAGTCTGGGCTGCCGGTTACGAGCGACGAGGCCGCGAACAGTGCCAAGGTGTGAGCCCTCAGCATTCCCTAAATCAAGCTGAATGCGGCGGAACCGCTGCGGAATCGACCAAGCCGGTTTTCCCGCTGGAGCGAAGCTGTTGGTGCAAGCGAAGTACCTCGCAATGCAGAGTCTGGCTGAGCTGCTTGCGATCGCCGGTTGCAGGCATGGGCTCGCCGAACGCGATGGTTGCACGAATAGTCTTCTTAGCCAGCAGATTGAGAGCGTGGGGACGCAGCGCCATGTCGCCCCACCAGCAGACTTCCCGTTCGACGGCGCCATCATCCAGTTCGTAGCGGATGGAACAGGGCGTTACCTGCGCTCCTGCATCAATCGCGGGCTGCAACATGGTGGAGTGAAAGCGCAGGACGCTTTGTCCATCCGTCGTGGTGCCCTCGGGAAAAAGCACAACCGGAACTCCAATCTTCAGGGCCTCAGCGACACTGGCGTTGGCGCGCGCAGCATCTTCCTGGTCATGGCGTCGCACGAACACGCTCCCCGCCCAGCGGGCATAGCGGCCGAAAATGGGCCAGCGCTCGACCTCCGCTTTGGATACGAAGACGCAGGGCACCGCGGCGCTCATGACGAGGATGTCGAGGTAACTGAGATGGTTGCTGACGATCAGTCCGTGGGACGGCAAGGCTCCGGCGCTCGATAGATGGACGTGGATAGCCGACAGCCCGCGCGCGCAACTTTGGTGCAGCCACTCGGCGCATTCGGCGCGCGAAGCATCGCGCCCTAGTTTGCGATGTTCCCATAGGCCGTACAGGGCTGCCGCCGCGATGGCCAGCCCTCGAATGGATCTTCGCAACTGTGTCGCAAGCAGTTCGCCCATTTCACCACAGAGTGCGTGTTCGCCCCTCTCGAAGTCTACCCGCAATGGCAATTGGCAGCGAAATGCTGCGGGACTCGTTTTGACACTGCTTCTAAGCGGCTGCTAGTATCAACCTGTTCAGGTGCAAAGTTCCCTCCAAGCAACCGTCCCCGTCGTCTAGCCCGGCCTAGGACATCGCCCTTTCACGGCGGTAACACGGGTTCAAATCCCGTCGGGGACGCCAAATCCTTCAGCGAGTTACAGAGCTTGCTTCCGGCAGTGAGGCTATTCCGTTGACTTAGCGTTCAGCGATCCTGAGATCGTCCAGGGTAAGCCGGTTGTGTGCGCGGACAGCGACCCATCAGGATTCCGGCGTTCCCATCTAAGCGCGTGGGGAGCTTGGCGGCGCGGTGGAGGGTTCACTACGAGAGGCGGCCTATCGCAGTGAGGGCGCGCCCCTTCCGAAGTATTTCGTCAGGTCCCACGTTCACCCAAAAAGCAGCGCATCCAACATTTGCTCAGCGATGGATGCCGGAGTGGTCGCTGTCGTTCCCCACTCGAAGCGAACGCCGCCTTCATCGGTCGCGGCGACATCCCACTGTCCGCTCTTGGTGGCGCATTCCCACGACATCCTGCTGATGGCATCATCGAATGAGGCATGCAGCCGCCGAATCTCGCCGTCAACGTTAGAGTGAATGCTCAATTCAATGTCTTCCGTCGGGTTAAATGCCAGCATTTTCTTGTTTACTTTAGTGTTAAAAGCCCTGCAGTTTTCGATCGTCATTTGCCTGACTTCGCGCCATAAAGCCAGGCCATGAGCCCTTTTGATGCGCTGTTGCTCAAGCAACTTTTCGTCTTTCTTTCGTTGATCTTCGCGTTTCTGCTGTAACCTAGCCATCGCGTAATCCGACCAGTCGCTCATAAGGCCTGCCTATCCCCTCTTTCGCTGAAACCCAATAATCAAAACTAGGACCTTCTGTGGCCCTGAACAACCCATCCCGTGATACAAGGTACTACGGCAAGAGCAAGAACCGTATCCTCCTCCGCGACAACCAGACAGGAGCCGGAACCTTCTCTGCGGAACTGCCCGATGATCTCTCATCTCGTCCGCGGGCGGTGCTCTTTGCCGCATCCGTCTGCTTCCGACCGTCACCTCGGCAATGACGTGCCGACCGCTCCATTAGATATATTAGTACTTTCGCCCCCGCGCTGGGTTATTCCTGTCTTCAAGTCGTTGCCAGACTGCCACGAGGGTGGCACGAGTTCAAAATCGGGGATGCCAAGAAAAATCACCGAATCCAGCATCCTTGCCTCTTCCTGAGCTTCATGCGCATCGCCAACACCGAAATTCCCGCTCCCACAAGCAGGAGCGTGGATGGCTCGGGAGTAGGGGCGATTGGCTGGTTGGGCGGGCCAACGTACCCTGCACAACACGGCACAGGCGCAATAAGTACCGGTGGCCAGGACTCAGGCACCGGTTCTGGCGGCCCTTCGCCGGGTGGCTCGCCGGGGCTGAACGGCGGTGGCAGTCCGTATTCGAAGACCTCCAGCGGCGGCTCAAGGGGAGGCGCCTTTGGCGCCCCGGGAGGTAGCTCGAACGCAATGCGGTTACCGCAACGGGCGCGGATCACGTTCGTGCCGTCCACCAGTACCAGCTCTCCCTTAGCCAGGTGGACCCTGCGGCTCGTCCAGTAGATGGCATTCTGCACGCGGTAGGAAACGAACACATCCACGGGCGCCGCAGTTCGCCGCAACACTAGATTCTCGATGTGGAGATCGCGATAGTGCAGCGCCACCACCGGGTCGGAGTCGATTGAGTCCGCGGCATCCCGTAGACTACGCAATCCGCCAGGCACTACCGAGTAGGGAAACACCGGGCGCCCCATTCGAGTGTCCAGCGGCAGCTCAAATTCATTCGTCGCTGCCCGCAGACCGTGCCTCGCCATTTCGGCAGTCATTGATTGACTCGAGGAGTTGCGGAGGCCGAGCAGGAGTGTAGCCAGGGACAATCCGGCGAGGGCAATCAGTAGGACGGTCGTAAGGGCCTTACGGAGCAGCCGGTGGGAACGGCGATGTCGCTTGATCGGACTAATGCGCATGCGAGTTTCTCCCGCCTCGCTCTGCGAAGGCGGATCCACCTCGTACCTTGGCGGCGAGTGCCTTCGCTCCGTGAGGAGCGCCGCCAAACGCCAGACAAGGTGCGCCTCTTGGTTGACGGGGGAAACTGAGAAGCCCTTTTATAGTGCATTCCGTTTGCCAGAGATGGCCGTCTTGAGGTTACCCGCAGAGGGCACACTTACCCTGGCGGATGCTCCTGCAGCGGCCTCTGAAACCCTTGCCGGACTAGGCTTTCCCTAGATGGGAGTGCTGATGGAGTCGTGCTGCGCGGGAGTCGTTTCAATTGCGGAACATAGGATGCGCAACTTCTTGCAGCCTTGTGGAGAATTCCTGCTTTCTTCAGGTCATCAACTTCCCAGAAAGGTCCCGAGAGCAGGGTCCATGCGGTCTTGGTCGTTGTTCGCTGCCGGTTGCCGCCATCGCTCTGGCGGATTGACATCTCCGGCGGTTCAGGATAAATTTCCAACGCCCTTACTTGAGTCGAGATGTAGTTGACCACCTGCACATTCGAGATGTCAGAGGTCCGCATCGGAACCCGCCCATTCCATTTGAAAAACACTCGAGGAGAAAAATGAAGCTTTTGCGAATGCTCGGATTCGCTACAGGAGTGCTTTTGGCTGCCGCAGGCATGGCCAGCGCACAATCGTGGCAGCCCTTAGCGCACCAACCCAGTTTTACCGCTGGCCATGCTCTGCTGCTCACCGATGGTACCGTTATGGTCCATCACGAGGACCCGAATGACGGCTTTTCGGACTGGTGGAGGTTAACTCCAGACATTAACGGCAGCTATGTAAACGGAACGTGGACCCAGCTTGCGTCCCTGGCGTCGGACTATGGTCCGTTGTTTTTTGCTTCCGCGGTGCTGCCCGACGGCCGAGTCATCGTTGAGGGCGGAGAGCAGAATTTTGCGCAATATGTTTGGACCAACAAGGGCGCAATCTACAACCCGATAACCAATGTGTGGACGTCGATGACCCCGCCCAGCGGCTGGAGCAGCATTGGCGATGCCCAGAGCGTGGTCCTGAGCAACGGGACATTCATGGTAGCCAATTGCTGCAGCACTCAGCAGGCCCTGCTCAATGCATCCACTTTGACATGGACTGCTACCGGTACCGGCAAGTTCGACGAGAACGACGAGGAAGGATGGAACTTGCTCCCCGGCGGCAAGGTGTTGACGGTGGATGCCTACGTAAACCTTGGGGAGGGCAATGGCACGAACTCCGAAATCTATAATCCCAGTACGGGCTCCTGGACGAGCGCGGGCAGCACGATCGTGCAACTCTGGGATTCCCACGGCTCCTATGAGGTTGGTCCTGCAATGTTGCGGCCCGACGGCACCGTCTTTGCGACCGGCGCGAATGGCGCCGGCGCAGGTCACACCTCCATTTACAGCTCCAGCACGGGAACCTGGACGCCTGGTCCCGACTTTCCTGACGGATTGGATATCGCTGACGGTCCCGCGGCGTTGCTACCAGACGGCAACGTGCTGGTGAGTGCGAGCCCGGGAATATTTCAAAATGGCACGGTCTTCTTCGAATGGGACGGCACAAACCTGAATTCGGTTCCGGCTACGCCCAACTCCCAAAACAATTCGTCCTGGTACGGACGTATGCTGGTCCTTCCGACCGGCCAAGTCCTCTACACGGATGGCAGCCGGGATGTCGAAATCTACACCCCCGCCGGGATCCCCAATCCTAACTGGGCTCCCTCGGTGGTTCTCACTCTAAGCGGGCCCTTCATCAACCGCGGGAGCACCATCATGCTCGGCGGGAGAAAGTTCAACGGCTATTCGCAGGCGGTTGCCTACGGCGATGATGCGCAGGCCGCCACGAACTACCCGATTGTGCGCCTAACCAATGTCAGCACGGGGCACGTTTTCTACTGTCGCACGCACGACCACAACACCATGTCGGTCGGATATGTCGGCCCTGCTTACACCCATGTTGATATACCGTCCAACATGGAAGTAGGACGGACCTACCTGGAAGTGATTGCCAATGGCATCACGTCGCCCAGATACAACGTTGCAATAAGGTAGAGAAAAATCTGTCGCACGACGAACAAGCGCCCCGTCTCTTAACCCAAGACGCGGGCGCTTTGCATTCGGAACGATGCGCGCGGTCCCGACGCGCCCATGGTTTCTACCATGGACCTTTCTTTCCCGGTGGTGGATGTTCAACGCATTCCGGGCTGTGGGGGCGGAAGAAACAGTTAACTTCCAGCCAATCCTGATTGTTTGGTCCAGAGATCCGGTTGTGCCATTGGTCTTGAATGGCCTTGATCTGGGCGGGGTTCATTTGCCAGGACAAGGGAGGATCGTTACCTTGAAATTCAAAGGTAGCCAGACGGATGGGTACGCTCTTGTCTGACCATTGAGCCGCAAAACTTGAAACTGCTTCGCGGTCGCGAACCAACTGCCCGGTGTTCCGGACATTCAACAAGGCCGACACCGGTGCTTCGGCTTGGTAAAACCAGCCTTTGTTGCCGGCACTTGGGTTGATGGCACTGGCTGGAAACGATCGAATCTGAATAATCAGGATGTCCGGTCTTTTTTCTGGAGGAGTGGAGGACAAGGCCTCGTTCAGCCATTCCAAAAGGCTGTTAACACCGTAGTTGTCGTAGTATCCCCCATCTACAACGTGGTACTGAGGGCCGTCCGCGATGGCCCTGGCCGCGGGCGTTACAAAAGGAAACGTCGCTGCCAGCCGCACGGCGGTGACCACCGGAATGTCGTTGTTGGGAAACAACTGGGCAAAGGTTTTTCGCTGCGGGCCTTCAATCTGGTTTTGCTGAAGGATGCTGGTGGTGGCCAGCAGTAACGGCTCTCCACTTTCCACCAATGTAGCATTGAAGATGACGGCCGGTCGCCATCCTTCCTGAACTCCCTGGCGCCATTCGCTCAAGTTGGCGGTGATCGGTCCGCGGCTGCGCCATCCTTCCTCCAGCGCCCATCCGCGATCAATGAGCTTGTCTTTTTCGGTTTTGAGGTAGGGCAAGAAGATGCGCGACAGGTCGGGATAGACCATAGCCCAGGCGATATCGTCAAGGCTGGGTTTCTCAGCTGCCTCCACGATACTGGGAAGTTCGCTGCCTGTCGCGGTAAACCCGTAAGGCGGCGAGTCGGCGTGGTAGCGGTTGACGAAATACATGCTGCCCACGGCTCCGCCGGAAACCGAGCTGATCAAAGCGATGGAATCGGCGAAGTTGACCGGCTTGTCCGGCGGACCGCTGCGCAGTTCGGTTTGAAGTCCCGTGAGCACTTGTACGGTCCAGGCCGCGGCCTGGATGCCCCCGCCTGCCGTCGCGATGACCGTCACACGTCCGTGCGGATGATCGGCGTCCGGCGCCAGCCGGGTTTGGGCAGTCAGGACTTGCGCCGGGCTTACCTCCGCGATCGTCGAAGCGGGTCGTAACTCGTAAAAGTGGTCCGACTTAGAGTACAAGTTACTGCCGGCAACAAACACGATTAGCAACAACAACAGCGGCACTCGATAGCGATCCAAAAAGAAGGCCGCAATAGCCAGGCTCCAGTTCAACAGAATCAACAACAGGATTACGTAAGCGATGGCTGGGACACCGAATTGTTGGCCGAGGCGCGCATGCTTGAACCATCCCAGTATCAGGTACAGCGCGATCGTACAGAGCAACATGATGAAACTGAGCCACTGTCCGGGATAGAGCAACCCGGTGCGGGGATCGAAATAGCCAGCCCGCAATCCGCCGGGCAAATCTTTGGCCCAATCGCCGAGTTGCTGGCGGGTCTCCGAGGAAACAACGTCGTGACGATAAGCCCAGGCGAGCCATCTCCGCAGGAAGGCAAAGTGCACGGGATAGCGATTCTCCGCGGGTATGTGATAACGAGGCGACAACAACACGGTGAGCCACAAAGCGCCGTACCCTACAACATGCACGGCCACAATGCCGGCCAAAGCGGCGCCAAGCCGCAGGCTGAGTGCGTTCTGGGCCTGCCCGTTGCTGAACACGGTGGCCATCAGCATCGGCAAGGTAAGCGCCTCAGTGAAGAGCAGGGCGCGATGGGTGACGACATCCCGGGTCAGAGCTTGCTGAATCCCGAAGCGCTCTTTGCCATTCAGCAACACCACCCGGAATACCACCAGGATGCTAAAAGCCAGGGTCGTAGTGGCAACCATGGTCCAAAGAATGTTCCAGGGGCCGAGAAGAAACAGATTGCCGAGCAACTGGCGAAGGGCGAACAAAGACACAATCGGCAGCACAAACAACGTGATGCCCACCAGGATGGGCACGCGCAACAGGTAAGCGTACTGTAGCTTCGCTGCCAGGGGCAGCCGTCTTGGCGGCGCATTGTTTGGGTACGCAACAGACGCGGTGGTTGCTGCCATGGCACGACCTCCAAGCTGGCAGGCGAGAATGGGTAAATGTTCTTGTGCAGGACCGATGCACTGGCACGAAACCGGTACCGGCAAATCTGCATACTATATCGAAATTCCTGGACTGGATAGAGAACGGTTCCTATTCCATAAGGGCAGCGATGCGGTTTGAACCCGGTATCACACAGTTCTAGCGATGCGCCATGGTTACTGAGGCTCGCCTTGGGCATTTGTGCTGACGCGGGCCAGGCCGGCGCGCACTTGGCTGGCTTCCGGACCGTTAGGACTCTCCCGGAGATACATTTGGTATTCCGTAGTGGCATTCTTCAGCTGATGCTTATTTTCGAAGGCGCGACCGGCAAGATAGTGAGCCACGGCATAGCCCTCATGCGAAACCTGGTGGACCGTGAGAGCACTGTGCAGCGCTCCGTCGTAATCGCCGGTCCTTAACTGCGCAATCGCGAGCAGGATCAGCGACGCGGGGGCTTGCGGCTCGACCGTGAGTGCCTTCTGCAATAACTCTTTCGCGGCAACGTACTGCTCATCGCTGAGTAAGAGCCGCGAGTAATTGCGGTCAGCATCGGGGTTCTTATCGTTCAATTGCACTGCGCGGGCAAAGGCAGCGCGCGCTTCGCCCGTTTGTCCGAGATTCATGAGGGCGACCCCCAAATTGTCATAGGCGGCGTCGTATTCCGGATAGGTGACAGTTGCCTTCTGGAACAGATCAGCCGCCTTCTTGTAGTCCTTTTCTTGAAAGGCCTCTAAACCTTTCTCAAACGACTTGCGAGCGGCCGAAGGGATCTTCAGTTGCGATGCCGAGGTGATGGCCACATTGCCCGGCTTGGAGTTCGGGTCAGGATCGGAGGTGGCATGCACCTGCACATATACCGGCCTAAAATGGTCCTGCTGGGTGATCTGCACTTCGTCGGAAACGGCCTCCTCAATGCCCATTCCGGAGACCTTCACTTGAAAATCGCCGGACCCCGTGATGTGAAAATGCGCCTCTCCTAAATCGTTGGTAAAAGTTTCCATCGCCGGTACACCGGAGGAGTCCATCAAGTCGACTCGCAACAGTTGGGGTGCAGGCCGTCCATTGGGGTAAGTGACGTGAACTTGGATCTCAACCTGGTTGAGTGGCGACTCCGACCCGCGTTGGGCGAATGCAATCGAGGCGACCAACAACGAAAACAATAGAACGAGGAGCGCTGATTTCGACCGGAACATACTGCCTCCGGAGCTCGTGGTAATTGGGATGCATTCTATCGCAATTCACAGCGGGACAATGTCAACGGTTTGTAGAGAATAAGTTGCGGTCAGCGCCAAACAGATACGCCTAGCCGGGAAGGAAAAGGCGGAGGCCCGTTCCCGACCTCCGCCGAGGATTGAGGTTTTGCCTAGGGGTTCGTATGCAAATAGAAGAAATTTCCCCCCTTCCCAGTTTCCAGCTTGTAATCGGAGGGAATCTGGAACAGGGAGGCGTCGGGCTCGCCGCGGCTGACATTGGTGACCTTGCTCGTCATAGTACCCATCATCGGATCTTTGTGGGTGGTCATCAGCGGAATCTGCAAGTCGGTAGAGAACCAACGTTCGGTGACCACCTCGATGGGCTTCGCGTTGCCGATCTGGCCGGCAGCAATGGTGCGGGTCACGCGCGTGCCCACCGCGGACAGCCCCAGGATAGTCTTGGTGCCCAACTGCTCGGTACTGACGTTCTCTTCGTTGGCCTTCGAGGGGACCCAAGACGGTGCCTCGCCGCCCGACGCTTCGCCCTCGGAGACCCTTGCCCGCATGGGTGGAGGGAACGGCATCTGATGTGCCGTCTTATTCTGTGGATTGAGCATATAGCGTTTGCCGGAAACCGGATCGGTGATCGCGATCATGGTGCCTTTAGCGGCGCCGGTGGTGGGAGTGTTTAGCTCGAATCCGATTTCGCGGCGGACGCGGCCTTGCGAATCGCGATAAATCGTGGTCTGATTTTCCGTGTGGATGGTGTTGCCGTCCCCTAACGTGGTATCGCGGGTCATGGTTACATTCGCGGTCATCGGTGCGCCCTTGACTACCCTACCGTCGGCCATTTCCTCGTGCACAAATCCACCTGCGAAACCGGGCCCTACTTGCATGGTTACCATTCCCCCAACCGGCGGCGGAGGTGGAGGCAAGGGCTCTTCTTGGGCTGCCGCCAGCACGGAGAGTCCGGTGAGCAGCCACCCAATCAACAGGCCCATGGAAAGGGCGTGAGCTTGTACGGCTTTCTTGAGATTCATAGCTTCATCCTCATCCTTAAATTCATTGCTACGGTTGTAACTTCAATTCACGATCCGCACGGCCCGTACCACACCGTCGAGCCCCACTATCACGTCAGCCATCTGCGGCTGCGCATTGTTTTGTGCAGGCAACTCCATGCGCACCACCTGGGCATCGCCGGAGCAACTGAGTGGGTCGCAGAGCATCAGGGCAATGTAGTCAGCGTCCGCGCTGGTTTGTGATGGCTCAGTCATATCTGGACTCGGCTTGCTCGCAGATGGAACGCGCCGGATTGGAGACCGACGAACGTTGCTTCGCGACCCCGCGGGTAGCTGCGGATGCGGCTGGGACTCGAACCTGTCGGCAACGACGGTTGGCGCACTGACGCTTGGCTGTGCCACTTGGCTCTTTACCGGCACATTTATAGAGCGCTGCTCCAAAAGCCGCACCCCCAGGAAAAGTGCTACCACGATGGCTGCCCCGATGGCCACATACGCCCCGACTTCAAAGAACCGGCTCAGTCGCATGGCGATTGGAGTGAAATGGTGCGCCATTTCTGGCTGCACGGGCTGGGAGTTGCCTTGCCGGAATGCCCGGAGCAGGGCCCGTTCCACATCGGGGCTAGCCGCGCAGGCGGCGGTTCGCGCTTGCAAGGTTCGCATTGTAGCCGCGAGCATTCGCTGCTGTTGCAACCAGGCTGCGCACTTCTGGCACCCGCCCGCATGGTCCAGGATCTGCTGGTCCCGCGCCTGCGATCGTTCCCACAAAGTCAGAGCGGTAGCACGATGTTCGAATTCAGGGCATGTCATGATATGCACCTCGCCG
>Ga0116130_1001586_pt1 | contig 12600 bp, 11 predicted proteins | sample June2015DPH_17_5_FD_89733 | JGI IMG/M metagenome (GOLD analysis project Ga0116130, IMG submission 89733) | Peatland microbial communities from SPRUCE experiment site at the Marcell Experimental Forest, Minnesota, USA - June2015DPH_17_40 | ecosystem: Environmental > Terrestrial > Soil > Wetlands...
AACACGCCCGACTCCTGCCAGCTTCGTCTTCCCACGAGGAAGAGATCAAACAGGAGTTTGATGATACGCCCTTCAACGAATTGGTTGCTGCCGCTGGCCCGACCGGCGGATTGATCTTTGGGACCCGGCCTGAGAGAGAACCGTTGCGAAGGAAACCGCTGATTGTCGAAGCGGACTCCCAGCTCTCGCTGTTCTGAACCCCGCAAGCGCAATAGCGCTCACCGCGTAATTCACGCGGGCGAGCGCTCTGAAATGAGGACTGATCTATGGACTTGCTTCCCCAGGAACTGAAGAAGATATTGCCACCGCTGTATTCGCAGGAATCGTCCAGTGCGCCGATCGTACACGCGAAACTTTTCACACCCGATGCCGGCTGGACGTGGTGTATCACGGAGGGCTCGGAAGAGGAGGACGGAGATTGGCTTTTGTTCGGATACGTGATTGGCCTGGAGGAGGAGTGGGGGTACTTCCTGCTGTCCGAAATTGCGAGCGTTCGAGGCCCGCTCGGGTTAGCGGTGGAGCGCGATCTCTGGTTTCAGCCGGGCCCCATTGATGAGGTACTTCGCCACGAGCGACCGCGTCACAAAGAGATAGGCACTCCCAAGTAAGTCACTGTTGATGCTTGGAATGGAATTTATACAGGATTTGCGGCAGGTTTTTTGTGCCATGATGAGGCTAAGGAGTTGCAATAGAGCCGAATACTCACATGCCGACCAAAGTCACGAACGAAATCTTAACCGCGGCCATTGAAGGCTTCGAGGCGCAGAAGACAAAAATCAACGCTCAGATCGCAGAGCTTCGTGAGACGCTCTCCGGGGGGCCCGCCAAACCCGCCGTCGCGCCACAATCGCAAAAGCGCAAACGCAAAAGGATGAGCGCCGCAAGCCGTGCCCGGATCGCCGAAGCACAGCGGAAGCGTTGGGCTGCATCCAAGAAGGCGGCTGAACCGCCAGCCCCAGAAGCGACCCCAAAACCCAAACGGAAGCCTTCGGCGGCCGGCAGGAAGGCTATTATCGCCGCTACGAAGAAACGGTGGGCGTTGAAAAGAGCCGAAGTTGCGAAGGCACAGTCGCAGGTCGCAAAGAAGTCTGCGCCTGCGAAAAAGGCTGCTGTCAAGAAGGCCGCGGTGAAGAAGACGCCCCCGGCTGCTGCGCAGAGCGCAAGGGAAAGCAGCGGTCAGTAAGCGAATCGCGGTACCGCCTGGGAAGTGGTTGTCAGTCTATAAGGACGGAGTTACTCGACGCGACCGGCCGTCGAACTCGCGGATCACCACTCGCTGTGAACAGCACTGGGGGATTGCTGGTATACCTCGGAAGCTTCAGCCGTTCAAGTCCCGGCGCAGAAATCGAGAGTGTCGACACGCTGATTCCCAACAAGCCCTGCCCAAGCGGGTGGGGCTTTCCGATTCTCTGCGCGGAGACGTACCTGAGGAAGGCGTAACAGTCGCAGCGGGTGTCAATGGTCCACCGTACGCAGGAGCGCGCCGATCCGCGCATTGCGCGTATGGGGCAGGCGAGCGTTCCCGCGTCGGCCATCTAGTGGTTGACGCGGCGGAATTTCCGGGCCGTGCGGCAGCGAACGATGGCTTTACGTCCAGTTGATGTGAGCGCTACTTACCGGCACCAATCCGCGCCGACGCAGCGAATACGCCCCGTCCGTCCCCTGCCGTCCCTTCCGGGGCGCTGACCGAGGCTCTTGCGGGGCATGAGATCTTCAATCCTCGCCGGTAGAGTTTTACGGGGCTGGTAAACTTGGCGCCCTTGAATTCCAATGGGCGTCGGGCGCGCGCATTATTGCGTGCAAATAGATTGGCAGCGCGGAGCGACGCTCTCTTCGCGCCAGCCTATTTGTAGATGTACCCCAGAATCCATTCTTGCGAAGAGTTGTCGTCAGGGAACCCCGCTACGTTCGCCCATGGATCAGTATCAACATAGCCCACACCGAAGGACGAATCATTGGTCGCATCGAAAATGAAACGGAACGTGGCAGTAGAGGCGGCGATTTCGATCTCTGCATCGGTGTGCGCGTGACGGAACTCTGCGGTTCCGGCCCATCCGCCGAATTCGCCGGAGCAACCGAAGACGGCGCCTGCGGAGTCATGCCGCGCTTCGGCAGAGTCGATACATTTCTTGTGGCGATCAAATCTTTCCTTGTATGCGTCTGGTTTCAGGCTGCCAGTAAACTCCACAAATCGCGCACCCTTGTCAGACTCTTTGGATTCCCACTTCCAGTTGGTAAAGGTCGCTTCAAATGCTTTGCCGATTGTAGTTGTATTATAGGGTGCGGAAAGGATGCCGCCCCGCACTGTGGCCACGTATTTATCATCCTCTGGGATCGATGGCGCCGTCTGGGCCGAAGGCGTCGCTGCGATAGTCGATGCTGGCGTTGCCGCCCCGCCGGCCGCAGCCACAACCGCAGCCGTTGACTGAGAATTGGTTGTCGTCCATATGGGCTTAATTGTGCTACGTGACCAGATGAAGAGCGCACCGGACACGAGCGCAAGAACCACCAAGACGCCGACCGACAGCAATACCTTTCTTAAGCCAAATCGCTTCGGGTGTTCCCATCGTTCCAGTTGATTCGGCTCCGGTGCGACAGACGACGCGGCCGGGGCACTCGAAGTCGCTTCGGCGATCCCGACTCCGCAGTCCGGGCAGAATCGTTTGCCCGGAACCAACGGATTGCCGCATTTCGAACAGCTGACCGTTGAAGAGACGGGCAAATCATGGGGGGCTTTCGTATCGGCACCCGCACTTACCTCAGTGTAATGAGTAGTCGCAGTCATGACTTGCGTGGCCGGAATCGCAACCCGGGCAACTCCAGGGACCTGAACAGGGGCCTGTACCGCCGCTTGGATCGGCGATACGGACGGAGCAGCGGGGGTTCCAGATTCATACCGAGTCCGGGCAGCAGCTACCACGGATCTGGTCGCATACAAGGCGATTACGATGAAGAGTTCGATGGGAAGAAACAAGACGTCTACCCGAACTCCCTGCGTGAGTTGGTAAATCCCGAATAACAGGTTGAGGGTATTGGAACCAATACCCCAACTCCATGCCCACCTTTTTCGTGTGAGTATACCGATGCCAATTACCACATAGGCTGCTACAATCACGAGATTCCAGTAGCCTAGGGCAGCCAACTCGCCATTCTCCGTGGTCGCAGCCAATCCCAACTGAAGGAGCACCACGAAAGCCATAACCGCCGCCCAGAGAAAGCTCCCTATTGCGGCGCAGGTGACCAAGGTCGTCTTTTCGCCAACGCCACCAGACGAATTGCCAGACATAGGTGCGACAGACGACGCTGGCGCATTACCTGCAGAACTCACTGCGGTAATTCCGGCGCCACATTCCGGGCAGAATCGTGCCCCCGGAACCAACGGCTTACCACACATCACACAGAAAGTGTTCATTGTGTCCTCCAGTTAGAACGTGCTGAAAAGTGAGTAACATTGCTTTTACAGGATCGGATCATGTGGTTGAAAATCGTACTTAATGCCGCCCTTGAGTGGATCGTCCACCTTGTTCAAGGCCCAGATCAGAGCCAGGGCCCAGCCGAGCAGCGTTGCGCCAAAGACGAGGTTAATAGCCAGGATTATCCATCGGTTACGGTGCCGTCTTGAAAAGGCGACAATCGTAGGAAGGAAGTAAACCAGGGCAATGATCACAATTAGAAAGAGGCCCAGTATCACAAGCCAGATCATCGAATCATCATTCCTTCCAGGCGTCTCGTGCCGCTGATTCGACGAAGCGACGAGATTAGTGGTTTGGTGCTCCTGCTGGCGGGCTGCCGCTGGCGCTGCATCTTGGCCTTGGTTGGGCTGACGGCCTCCCATGGCTGTCGTGACGGGCTGCGTGTCAATCGATGGCGGCGGCGCCGAAGGCTCCGTTGATGATTTTTCGGGGGATGCCATCAAGGCAGTTTCTGGGGCAACGCGCTGGGGTGTTGGCTGCGGTGCCTCGGCCTCGGCTGGTGCAGTCGCGGTCGACCTGTCGTAAGGGGCTCTGGCCGGGAGCTCATCGGGCGGCGATGGTGCCGCGGCCGTAATGATCTGGCCGGTGTAGCGGAGTAAGCTGCCAATCCGGTCGGCGTACCACTTCTCGATGCAGTCTACCCGCTCCCAACATCCGCCGCCGCTGTTTTCCCACGAGGTTTGGTCGTATTCGAGTTGCTTGCGCTGGGTTTCGGACGATGCCGTCAGCGCCCTCTTGTAGACACTCGAAAGATGTTGGTCAAGGTTTATCAGTTCCGGGTTCGCACACACGACCCGCTGCTGGGGAGTCTGAGGGTTGCGGCAGTCGACAGCCGCGGAAAGCGGGTGAAGAGAAAGAAGCGCGAGCGCGCAGAGAACTGCGCATCTCTTCAGCAGAACGGCGCTTCTCGCCACCGTAAACCCCTGCTCGATCGTTCGGCGATACGAAAGAGCGTCGGCGAGCGCAGCAACGACGGCAGCTTTTCGGGCTCTTTCAGCCTTGCGATCTTGGATGATCTGATTTTGAACTCGCCCCATGTGGCTATCGCACTGCGGCGAAAGGTCTGCCAACAGCACTATATGGGGCCAAGGCGACATTCACAAGAGTGCAAGAGTGAAGTACCGTTTCACCCTCAATTGTTAACATATTGTCGTGAAACACTTCGGAAAATGTTAATGATATCGCTGCTGTCCGGAAATCGCGCAGTGGCTGACCCGCTTTCTCCTGCCTGCGCCAGCATGGCCGGAGGCTGCCGCCGGGATCAGGTTGGTAGCCGAAACGATAACGACGGTTAACTGTGCGAAGAGGTCCAGGTGGGTGTAAGGTCGAGGTGTATGAGTGACAGCGAATCGCGACCCATGTTCTGCGCGTCTTGTGGCAAGCCAACAACGCCCGATGCGAGGTTCTGCAAGAACTGCGGAGCGCAAACGGATGGCGGCCAGCAGACTGACATTGTGCTCTGCGTCTCTTGTGGACACCCCCGAACCTCCGACGCCATGTTCTGCGAAAAGTGCGGCTTACGTTTCCATGGCGGCCAGCAAGCGGCTGCTGGCGTAGCGCCAAACCCGATCCAAACGACGTTGCGCAACAGTTCCCAATCATCGCCGTCCCCTCGTACTGAGCACTCACCAGCGCGGCGGCGGATACGATTCATTATGGGCGGGGCCGTCGCCCTGGCCATCATTCTTTTTGTGTATTTCTCTCCGCACATTTCCTTCTATCAGCTCAAGCGCGCAGCGGAGGCAAACGATATTGACGCTCTGAGGGACCGGGTCGATTTTCCTGCTCTCCGCGAGAGTCTTAAGGAGGCGGCGCAAGACGAGATAGCGAAGAAGCAAGCTGCTGAGGCCAAGGCGGACAACAATCCCCTTGCCGCCATGAGAACCCTATTTGCTGGCGGCATCGCAAACTCTCTAATCGACACAATGATGACGCCCGCGAACTTCGCGCGTCTGATACGAGGCGAGACGTTTGATGCTTCGGCTTTGGTTGGCGGATTCGGCGCCGCAAGGGCCAAACCCACACCGTCGTCCGCGGAGCCGAGGTACCCTCATACGTCTATGAGCTACGAATCACTGAACAAATTCGCGGTTCGCCTCACGAATCTGGCGGAGATGGACGGCAGCGTCGTCCTAGTGTTCACGCGATCTGGTCTCGGATGGAAACTGACGGGCATGCTGCCCGCGACCGCGCAAGACCAAGCCAACGCCGCCGCTCATCAACCGGCAGGTACCGCACCCAGTTTCGAAAGCGAGCATGCGGCCAGCGGGCGCGAACAACAGCGGGCGCAAGAAGCGACGGCAGCCTACGCGGGTCTGGCAAGGTTCGCCAATGAAAGTACAGACAAAGAGGAGTTCTTCAAGCAGCCTGAGGTGGAGCAACCGTTACGGAAGCTATTAGGAGGTCAGTACGACACCTTCACGCAGTCCATTGTTGTGTCTCAGGCCGCAAATCTACAGGGTAATGTCTTAACTGTCTCGGGGTGCATGCCGCACGCGTGTCCGTGGCAAGGTGCGGCCGTAAGCGTTGACCTTTCTAGCGGCACGTTCGTCGCGGGAATTCAACTCGGCAGCGAGGTCGCTGTCCACGGGAGCGGAAATGAAAATATTGAGGCGCTACCGCAGGGCCTGCGGGACTGGATCAACTCGGTCAACAAAGGCCTCGTGGAGTCCCGAAACGCCCCCGTAACCGTGGCCTTCAAGTGACGTGAGTTGAGGTCGAGAACAAAGTATGTTTTGCAAATACTGCGGTGAACAGATCAATCCGTCCCGCTTCTGCGCTCACTGTGGTCGCAGCCTGACGCGCGCATCCGAGGGCTTTCCTTCAACGCCTCTCGACCCATCACCCACGGTGGCGGTCGTCGAGCCATCACCAAACGCCATTTCAACCCGGGTATCGCGCGCGGGGAAATGGGTGCTTCTTGGCGCAGCTGCACTGATCGGACTGGTCGTGCTTGTCGGCGCGGCGGGCGTGCTTACCGACAAAGCGGGATGGAAAGTGCCAAACGTACAGACTGCATCGACTGTGAGTGCTGCTTTTCCCCCTTCTAACTCCACAGCGCCATCGACCCCATCACTCCCAGAAGATGATAAGTACGTTGCCGCCGTGAGGAATGGCGTTCTCGCGGCGCCCTATAATACAACTACAATCGGCAAAGCATTTGAAGCGACCTTCACTGATTGTAAATGGAAATCTAAAGAGTCTGATAAGGGTGCGCGATTCGTGGAGTTCACTGGCAGGCTGAAGCCAGAGATGTATAAGGAGGCTTTCGACTGGGTGTATAACAATTGCGTCCATGCTCCGCGGGAGGCAGCTAAGGACCGATTGCAATGCCAAGAGGAGCGTAAGCCGGTTATAATTATGCCATGCACTGAGGCCCAACTGGCCACATTGCCGCCACTACTGACCGCCGCTGAGGCCGCAACGCGGTGCCCGAACGAGATAGCCTTCTCAACTGTCACATTTCAGTTCCTTTTTGCTGCCGACGGGTCTTCTTTCTCGGAGGGCTATATCAATCCCGAACCGTGGCAGCATACGCGACTATTCACCTTCAAGGAAACTGGCACCGTTCAACATGTGGGAAGTCGCTTCTCCGACGGTTCGCCAAATTTCCAATGGACGGAACACGTCGGACAATCGAATGTTGCCACAGAAGACGTCATGGCTTACATCTACAAATAGAGTGTCAAAAACAAGCGATACAACGAGGCTGTTGTCATGTTCTGCGAATCGATACGGCGCACCGGTTAGTGTGCGAGATCGTTTTTGCGGACCGGCGGGGTAATGAGCAGGAAGCCTGAGAAATGCCCAGCGTGGGCCACTAAAGCCGCCCAAGGACTGGCCTTCTGGATGGGGCACCGCCGCGCCCTGTACTGGGGATACCCGCTATCGGAAGGGGCACTCGTCGCCGAGACCTGCAACCTCATCTCCGCGAACCTCTCAAGCGATGAAACCCTGCTATGCGAAGTGCAATACTCCCGCCTAGTCGGGAACAACCAGCCGACTGCATGCCTCAGTCCAAAGTCCAGAGCGGATCTCGTGGTTGTCACTGGCGTCACAAAGGCTCAGGCGAAGAAGTTAAAAAGCCTTCCACCTTTCGCGACGGTTATCGAGGCTAAGCGCGCATCGGCCGGGAACGAGGAGATCGATAAGGACCTTAAGCGCCTCGCCGCGTTAAAGGCTGCAAATTCGGGCGTGCGGGCCCTCCTGTTCTTGGTCGCAGAGGGGCGGCGGCCGGCGCGGTTCGTTTCGAGAGAAGGGCTCGGGATACGCACGGAACATAGGATCGGCACTGCCTCTCACTGCAAAGTTCGCCGCGTGCTCAAGGCGGCATCCGCATTTGGCGGCAAGGAAAAATCCTACTACGCATGCATTATCGAGGTGCTGAACGGGGCGGCGAAGTCGCAGCGCTGATGATTGGACCCGCTGACCCCCGCGGCGCCGCCGCAACCGCCAGCGCGGCCTACGGGCGGGTAGCCCCGCCGACTGCGCCTACTTCCGCGCCAGCGCTGCCTGGTCCAGAGTTAGATGGCCGGTTTTGGGTGTTCACCGATGCCGAAGGTGGGAAGTTTCAGACGCGGTGGCCGCCTGGACCGCCGGTGAGCGGAGGGAGGAAAGGAGGAGGCCTCTAGCAGGTGATAGTCTTGTCTGCATGACAATCATGGAGGCAGTACAGAAGCTTATTCGCGAAGGCAATGCCACGGACGGCAACCCAACGCGAGCAAAGGATGGGCAGAATTACTATCACATCAACGGCGGACCGATTCGCGAGGACAGGGTCATCGAATGGGCCGAGACTGGTACTGCTCCTCCTGGATTCGCGAGATTTTCAAGGTAACCCACTACCCGACTTTCGGGAGCGACACGGTCACAGGAAGCTGCGAAACAATCGGTTGCCAGCCGAAAGCGACAAATCGTCTGCCTTACGTTTCTGGCAAGGCCTTCGACAGCAAAGTGGGACAGAGGCTGTCGTCTGTCAACCCGCCCATCCACTCGAGTTTTTCGCGGCTTCCAGACGGAACGCTTCTGGGGCCAGGGCTCCTGGCGGCGTTTCGCCCCGGCCCGGCTGGCCCGCCCATCAGGCAGGATCAAGAACTTCGGCCGCACGCCGCACTTGTTGGTCGATTGCCGCGTCCAATGAAGGTGGATCAACATCCGCCTCCAGATCCGGTGAGACACCGTGCCCTTCCAGACACTTGCCATTGGACGTGTACCAACCGAAGACCGGCACACGCAACCAGTACCCGGCGCCGACTTTTTGGTTCACAGCTCCGAGGACATTGCCAGCGGTCTGGGTGCCGACGATCGTCGCCAAACGGTTCTCTGAGGCGAAGCCCGCGAGCATCTCGGCTGCGCTGTTGGTCCATTCATTGACGAGAATGGCGACCCTGCCGTGAAACGGCTGTGGGCCTAACCCTTGGGTGAGGAGCATGACGGATTTGTCGCGAAGCGCGAAGCGGGTGAGCGCCAACATGAACTGAGGCGTCGTTCGCGGCATCGGAACACGCGGCAGGGAGTCTCGGGTGTACCCTCTGCGGAGACGGGTCGGTGTCAGACTATGGCCGATCGGGATTCGGCCGGCGCACAGGTAACTCGCAAGCCGGGCGAAACCCAAACTGCCGCCGATATTTCCTCGCAGATCAATAATGAGCCGGTCGCATCCCTGGCTCTTGAGATCCCGAATTGCCACGTCGAGTGCGTTCGCGAAGCTGATCCCTGTGGGACCGGGGAAGAAGGGGATCTTGAGGAGCCCGGTTTTGGGAGCGGCGACTCTATGAATCGGACTCTTGGGTTCGACGATAGGCGGGCGGTCCTTGGTGCCCTTTCTGAATGGGATGCTGACGGCGATTTCGCGCGAGTTCTCACCCAGCGCGCTCGAGATGACAATCTTGTGCGTCTCGCCGATCCTGAATGGGGGCATCTTAAGAGGTGCGTACGGAATCCCATCGACGGCGACTAGCATGTCGCCCGGCTTGATGCCTGCGAGGTGCGCTGGACCACCTTCGAAGACGTCCAGGAAGTGCCAGCGTTGCTGACCATCAGGCCCAAAGGCGCGAATGGTTGCATTGATCGAGTGTTGCGGCAGAAGGCGGTTGGTCCGCTCATGGTAGAAGACCGTATGGCTGCTGGCAAGTTCCGCCAGGGCCTTGCGCACTCCGTCTTCGAATTCCTCAATGTCCACGCCGAGCAGGGAAGGTGATCGTTCGTCAAACCGCTTGGCCCAGTCGTCGTAGTTGACCCCTCCCACATTGAAATGCTGCTTGAGGACGCACTTCTTGACCGAAGCCAGGATCGTAGCGCGTCGCTTTGGGCTCAGAGATGTGAGTGTCATGTTGGTTTTAGTCATGATGTGCCACGGGCAGGTTGGCTGCGCCCTCCAATGTAAAACCCGCCCAATAGTATGGGACCGCCGCGGAGCCGTATTTCCGCAACATGTCGCGCTTGGCCGCCGTAAGCGCCGCCGCAACCGTCTCACGCGCCGCCAGGTGTTTGTAGAACTGCTTCATGAGGAAGAGCGAAAAAGTATCATCAATCGACCATAGGGTCGAGACCACACTCCGCGCGCCTGCCAGCAGGAACGCACTCGACAACGCAGCAATTCCCTCCTCGCCCTCAATTGGACCGATAGCCGTGTCGCAGGCCGAAAGAATAACGAGGTCGGAATTCAGCCGCAGTTGAACAATTTCAGAGGCCTGTAGAAAACCGTCTTCGCCTGCGGGCGGGTCGCTCAATAAGACCAGCGCCGAGCGATTTCGTTCCGTTGTGCTGGCATAGCCGTGTACCGCGAGGTGGATGATGCCGTATTGCGAATTGGCAGCGCTCTTGAAGGCCGACTCGGTGGCGCGCGGTCCAATCAAAAGGAGGTTTCCAGGGCCGTGAAAGGCAGCCTCCGCAGCAATGACTTCGTCCCTCGATGCAGGCAGGTCACTCAACGCTCCAGGCTCATAGCCGCGAGTTACGCTGGCCCGCTTCAGTTCGGTGGGATTGTATGGAACGCCGCCCAGCGCCAATAGGGCATGCGCAGATGAGGTAGGACGATGTCTCTGCGACGTGAGCAGGTAGAAACTCGTTGCCGACGGTTCGTAAATCACCGTATGGGTCTCGGCCACGTACCGACCTTCGTTATCGATGAACCCATCGAAGGGCACAAGATGCAGCGGGCCGTCACGAACCACGACGAGTTGCGCCTTCCGAATCGCCGTCGGTACGGGCGCAAGAAGCGCATCATACAAGGCGCGCCCTTCTTTGCGGGCCGGCGCCCTCGCCTTCACTGCTTTCAGATACGCCGCGATCAGGGCTTCGATGCTCTGTCTGTCAGCGAGCGGCACGATGCGCGCATCCGTTCTTGAAATGACCAGGCAATACGACCGGGGATCCGCCACAACGTATTCCAAGATGACGGCTGACGGATCGAGGCTGCGCTGGACTTGCTCCACGCCGACCGGGTCGTGCGACTGCGCCTTCAGAATACTGATCTCGGGAGTAATCCACCGGGCCTGCTCCACCAGGAAGATCTGGTCACGAATCTGGCGAACCTCGCTGGTCGATCGCGCTCCGGCCAATTTGAGGCGTAGTTCGGAGATTGCACGCTGGTCTCTCTTGGCCTGCGAAGGAGCGACAGCACCGGCCATAAGGAGGTCGGTCGTCACGCGCCCTCTGACCTGCTCAATGATCGAGTAGGCCCTAGCCGGATCGTTGAATCGATCCGCGACCAGCGCAAAATGCTGCGAATATAACTCGCTGGATGCTTTGATGACGGCTGTCTTCTCGAGGACGCTGGAATAGTCGCCGATCAGCGCATCGACGAATGTCGACGCCCGGTCAAAAACGCGGTCCGCCTCATCATACTTGCCTTGTTTGGTATCCAGCACGGCCACGGTGAGCAGGCGCCGTGGGACCGACCAAGTATCGCCGCTTTCCTGAGTGGAAGTCGCAGCCAGATTTGCAAACTCGGTCGCCTTCTCCAGTTCGCCGCGGTCCCGGTAGATGTCTGACGCCAGAGCCTGCGCACCCGCGAGTTCCCTGATAAAACCGCCGGACTCGGACAATGCCGTCGCTTGTTGGAGACTTTGCAGCGCTGCCGCGTCGTCGTGTCGTTGCTTCGCGATATCAGCTTCGAGCGTCAACACAATGGCCTCGGCCTGAGGATGGCGTCGTTGCTGTGCCTGTGCCAGAATCTCATCGGCCAACTTCTGGGCGGCGTCCGGCTTTTTGGCGTCGATCAGATTTTCCAAGAGTGCTTCCTTGGTAAAGAACGGGTACTCGGTGTCTGGAATCGTACTGGCGATCTTGAGGGCATTGTCGAAATACGTCGAAGCCTGTTCGTTCATCTGCGACTCGCGAAGGCCGATCCCAAGCATAGTAAGGAAAACGACCTGCGCGGCAGCGTCTTTGCTCTTGGTGGCCGCGACCAAGGCTCGGCCGACGTTCTTTCCGGCAGTATCCAGATCGCCGTTGTAGAAGGCGGCCACACCAAGTTGAGCGAGCGCGCGATACTGCCATTTGTCGTTGCCCAATTCCTTTGCAAGTTCCTGCACCTCCTCCCAATCCTCACGCATCGCACGGGCATCGATTTCGCCGTCAATGTCGCCCTTCACAATGAGACAGAAGAGGCGAAGTTGTTTGTCCGTTTGCAGCAGAGGATTCTTTTCCAATTCCGAGGCGAGCTGAGCCGAAGTTGCGGGCAGGACTAGTTGGTCGATGGTCGAACGGATCTTGCCAAGCTTGGCATACAGGGTGTTCCGTTCATCGCCGGCAGCAAGGAACAGTTTTTCGGCTTCGGCAAAATCCTCGCCGGCGTCGTCCCAGTTGTAGAGATCGGCGAAGTGGAGGGCACGATCCAAGAGTTCCTGCGCCGAGCGGCGGTCCTGTGGACGCAGCGGCACGGACCCGACCGTCGTCAGAAATAACACGAAGAATGGAATCAATCGCATCGTAAGGTTCACTCCAAAACCAACGGATAACGGCGCACTGACGAGTTCCGTGATTGAATGGCGAGGGTGTAGCTGCCGGCCGGAACGTTGCGCAGATCGGCCTTTACCTTTAAGGCCTCGGCTGTCCCGTCCCAGGTCGCGGTCCCAGTTATCTCGGCGATGGATTCGTTGTTGTTGTTTCGGAACTGCACTGT